>JABAHP010001763.1_pt2 | contig 17584 bp, 23 predicted proteins | sample 7062081 | NCBI WGS metagenome assembly JABAHP01 (sample SAMN14534357, study PRJNA622989) | marine sediment metagenome | biome: marine biome [ENVO:00000428]; feature: marine pelagic biome [ENVO:01000023]; material: deep marine sediment [ENVO:00002113] | place: India: Gulf of Kutch | collected...
CTTCGAAGGTGTAGGTCAGCTGCCGACCACGACAGCCATTGGTGAACTTGAAGGCAGTTGCGGGATTCGCGATGCGATGTCCGGAGAGATCAGTATCATCGCCGCAGTAATCTCGTATCTGTCTTTCGGTGGGGGGTAGATCTCCGATATCCCTTATTGCTCTTGTTCTTCCTGACGCCATTGGCGGTCCTTTCACGCTTGGTTATATGGGGAAAGGACCCCCGAGCAACACGCCCGGGGGTCCCTGGAAACTTAGCCCATATGCGAGCTACCCCCATCCTTGGTCTCTCGAAGACAGTGGTACTTGATCAGCGCTCTCGTGATCGTGTGCCTTCGGTAGAAAGCCCGCGACTGGATGGATCTGACGTGAGGTACCGTGTGGTGAGGCTGCCGAAGCAACTTCTTGTCTGCCACCTGCTCCTCGACGAGTTCCTTGATGAGAGCCTTCTGCTCTGCAATCTGGGTCTTGGTATCTGTTTCGGTTTCCATGGTTAATCCTTTTGTTGTTTGGTTTTGGGTTTAGTCAACAAAAGGACTAAGGGGGACCTCTGGCGACTCACGTCATGCCTACGCCCCCTTCCATAGACGATACCGCTTCAGCAGACGACGCTCCTGGTCGCCCACCGGTTCGGTGGCGATCGACGTAGCTACATCTCCCATGTCAGGTTCGTGGAACACGACATGGGAGATGTTCTTGGCGTCCAGATCGCTGGTGATGCACTCCAGGTGCTCCGGGCCCTTGGCCTCGCAAACAACAACTGAGAGAGTGCGGTTGGGGCAGTATTTCATGCCCGCTTCGTGAGCAGCGTGTACGGCCTGTACCAACTGCTGCTCACGGGTGAGGTCGGTCCTCACCCAGATGAAGAAATGAGATGCTCATCCGCCCATGATGGACTCCTTATACGGGGTGTTGGCCCTGGGGTCAACAACGAGTCTGGTGGGATTCGAACCCACGACCTAAGGATTTGAAATCCTCTGCTCTCGCCACTGAGCTACAGACTCAAAACGCAACGCCCCGATTTCGATAGGGGCGTTGCAGTGGTCTCTCCTTCGAAATCTGAGACCTTGATTACAGCTCGATCTCCTCGAAGTCCTCGATCCTGAGGGGAGCGCTGACTTTCCCGGAGCCCGTCCATGCTACCGCACAAAAACCAGGGCGGTTGGGTATCTCTCCTAAAAAGACATACTCATTGGCTGCTGCATAGCAGCCCTTCCGATCTTTATGAGGCAGGTACCGCACCAGACTGTACTGGCGCGGTACCTTGACCTTCGTGACGCTCACAGCTCGACCGCCTCGATGGCCTTGAGCATCACCTCGGGGTCCTGCTCGATGCCTTCCAGCATCTGGAGGACCTTCTCGGAGAAGCCGCTCAGCCGCGAGGCCTTGTTCCGGCGCATGTCGGCCAGATCGAACTGCGAGGACGTGTCGCTGGCGAGGTTGAACGTGTGGACCCACGGGTTACCCCCGTAGTGCCGACGCGCATCCTCGGGCGACGTGCCCCACCAGGAGTTCATGTCCGAGAAGATCACGAACCGGTCGTAACCGGCAGCGGCCCTCTCGAAGATGGACCCCATGTTGGTGCCACAGCCCACCCGGTTGGACTCCCGACGAGCTACCTCCGCGATGTCGATGAGCGGCATGCGGGGGTTGATGCTCAGGGTCTCGGCGTGGTCGGCCCACACCATGACCTCCGAACCCTCGATGGCCTTGAAGATGGCGGCTCCGAAGAGCAGACCGGCCTCCATGCAGCTGAGAACGCGGGAACCCGCGCACTGCTGGGTCATCGAGCCCGAGGTGTCCACGGCCACCAGGGTGCGGCCCTGGAGGACGTTGGCGATGTTACCGCAGCTGATGTCGCAGGCCTCGGAGATCGCAGCCAGGAGCTGGCGGTTGCCACCGCCCTCTCGCTGGATGGTCTTGTAGGCGGTGTAGAACCGGAACGGCAGGACACGGCTCTTGGTGATCCGCGTCGGGTCCACCAGCTGCTCCAGCGCCAACGCCATGGTGGCGTCGTCGCCCTGCTCGCTGATGTTCCGCAGGTTCTTCAGCAGCGCCATGTAGCCGAGCTTGCCCTCCTTCAGGAGGTCGGTCCACACCGCGCCCTTCTCCTCGTCGCCGCTGGAGAGACGGGTCTCCCACGTGTTGGCGACGGCCAGCTCGTCCTTGGCGAGCTTGTCCATGAGCGGACCCTTGGCGTGGGCGATCCGCATGACGTCCACGAGGCTCAGCCGACCGGCCTGCCCCTTGTACTTGCGGAGCTGGTACTCGTCGAAGCGCGTCAGCGCCTTGGCGAAGCCCTTCTTCATGGCTGCCGGGAACTTCTTCCGACCCTTGTCGGTCTGCTCCGCGAGGTTGGCCGCGTAGAACGCCGCGATCTCGATCGCGTCGTCGGGGCGCACCACGATCTTGTCGTAGAACTTGGCGCCCCAGTTGGCGCCCGACAGGCACCGCGCGAGGGCGGCGGCGCAGACGTGGGTGATGCTCCGCATGTTGAGCGTGTCGCGGGCGTAGATCGCGGCCTTGGCCACGAACTCGGCCGGGATCGAGCCGCTCTGGACGAGCTTCACGATCTGGTCGATGACGGCGTTGGCACCCCGGTAGAACCCCTGGGTGCAGAACGAGGCGCTCAGGAGCGTCACCAGCTCCAGCTGGGGCGTCAGCGTGAAGGCTGCGCCACCTGCCTCGTTGATGGTATCCGGCTGCCGCATCGGACGGCTCCGGGTTGCGTTTGCGAATCTCGCCATGGTCGAATCTCCCTGTAGACCAGGATACATAAAAAATGGCCGGACGAAGCGTCCGACCTGTGAAAAAGTGACCGGGAATATTTTGACTCCAGAGCTGGTCCGTAAAACACGAAGTAACTGGTGCCACCGCCACGGTCGGAAAAGGAAAAGAGCAGGGAATATAAGGTTCCGGTATGGTTGGTTGGTCGTATTTTCAGTACGAAGTAACCGGGGCCACCGCCACTACTCGTTTTGAGTTGTAAAAGAACAAGCTGGGAATATTCAAAGACGGAAGGTCGGTTTCGTTATGAGCGAAGTAACCGTCAATGCCGCCACAGCCTGAAAAACAAAAAGAGGGGAATGATCGCAGAACGGGGTGAGGGGACTAAATCCTCGTAAGTCCAGGGTGGCAGTTCCAGCTACGCTGGTTCTTCCACTGCCGGTTCCTTGCTTTAGTTATCGAAGTAGCCGCTCTACCCGCCACCTCTAAGATCAATGCGAGGGAATGTTCCAGATCGGGGGTTTCCATGTGGTTGCGCCGAAGCGCGACGAAGTAACCGATAAGGCCGCCACTCGCGGTTTTTGGTAAATGTGAGGGAATATTAGATGGAGTGAAGCCCCCATGGGCAACTAGCGCAATGCGTTAGATAGGAATCGAACCTACGAAGTAACTCCAAGCTCCGCCACTCACGGTTTATTGACAAAAAGCCAGGGAATGTTTGACAAGATAAAATGCCCCAAGAGGCACTTCCCCATATGGTGGGGAAGGTCGGAGTTGAACCGGCGATGTAATCCTATCGACTGCCACTGGCAAAGATTGAAAGGTGAGGAATAGTAGGGACAGATATTTTAGCGCTCTGCCAACTGAGCTACTTCCCCATGGTGGGGAAGGTTGGACTCGAACCAACGACCTCTCGTTCCGTAGACGAAGTAACTGTTCCTTCCGCCATCACCCATAATGCAGACCCGGGGAGTCGAACCCCGCCAAGGCGCTCCCACGCCTTTCCCACCAATCAGCCGCCAGGAGGATCCATTCACCCAAGAGTTCTAGAAACTCAAAGGCTCAAGGCACTTAATCTGTGGTTATAGCGCATAAGCGCAAAGCCCAACCAAGCGAGCCGGTCCGCTTATAAAAACCAACGCCCAGGTAAGGGCTAGGCGTTGGCCGTCCTTAATATTCCTCATTTTTTAACGATCCTGAGGGCACGGATCGTCCAGCATGACGCACCTCGATAGCAGAGCGAAATCTGCATAGTGAGGGCTCATTCGCATCAACACGTGACTCTTCGCGCAAGACGGTATGCTGTCGCTTGGGCTAGTGTGAAACGCTCCGCGAGCACGGGGAAACCTGCGAATCGGGTTTCATGCGAAACTCCCCAATCCCGAACTTATTCATCGCTTTCGTGATACAGTGACGGACTGGACAGTAGTCTAGTTAGACGTTGTCGTTCCCGTATGTTCACGCGCGCTTGTCGGCACCCTACTGCCGGGACGGTAAGCTTCCCGCCCCTCCTTCAAACGAACCCATTACCTTCGCCGTCCTGCAGGTACGCCCCCAAATGGCTTTTGCCTACAAGACCGGTTATGAGTTCTCAGGCTTTTGTGACTCCCAGCTATATACTTGTCAAATAGCGGGAGCCGGATTTGAACCGACGACCTTTAGGTTATGAGCCTAATGAGCTACCAGACTGCTCTACCCCGCATCATCGCCGCTGACCCTACGCCTTTTCTCGGCCTTTGCAAGGTCTATCTTGCGGCGGATGTCGGCCTGCCTCTTGTAGCAGGCCTCCAGGTCCTTGGTCGTTTCGGACGTATCGAGGCCCCGGTCGGAATCCCTATCCCATTGATCTGACAGGGTTTGCTCCTCACGTTTCATCTCCGCGAGGCGTTTCTCGTAGTTCTCGATGACCACATCGAGAGAGGTGTGCGTCGTGGTGCTCATTCGCACACCAGATCTTCCAAGGCCTCTTCGACGCTGTCGTAGCAGTCGATGTCCTCGCAGTAGTGGATCGCCAACTGGACTGCTTTCTTGGGCTTCCAGCCGCGTTCTTTGACGAGTTTCTCCACGAACTCGTCCTGCATCTCCGAGAAGTCCGCCTGGACCTCCTCAAGAGCTTCATCGAGGGTCTGGCCATGGTCCTGCATAGCCTCGATAAGCTTGAGATCCTGCTCGCTCGCACTTGAGAGGCTCACAGCAGGGTCTCCATCTTGAAGGTGCCGTCGTCGCGGTTCTGGGCCCAGCGGAAGCTGAGGCCGAAGGGCACGACGCTCTGGTCGCTCTTCATGAGGATGGTGATCTTCCGGATCTTCATGTGGGGCTTCTCGCCGTCCTGGTTGAGGAACCCGATGGGGGTGACGAAGATGGTCTGGCCTCCGAAGATGGGCTCGTCGGGCTTGACCACGACCGTGAGCTTGGCGTTCTCCATCAGCTCGCGGATCTGGTTGCGCCCGATGTACTTCCAGCCACGACGCTTCCGGGCCTTCTCCAACTCGGCCGTCGTCTCGTCGCTGAAGTCCGCCTCGAAGCAGAAGTCGAACAGGTTATCCCGGTTCAAGGGCCTGCCGGTGCTCTTCCGCTTCTTCTTGCGGTTCTTGACCTTGGTGGACCGTTCCGTTGCCGGAATGGCCTTCTTCGCCTTGGCTTTCTTTTCTTTGGTTTTCGGCATGTGTGTACCTCGCTTGCCCTTAGGGCTTTTTAGTGGGGATGGGCAATCGGACGTCCGATTACCTAAAGCGGAGGCAGGAGTCGAACCTGCTATTTCGAGCGTATGAAACTCGCGTGGTTATCCGTGCCACTCCTCCGCTAAGTAGGGCTGGTGGGATTTGAACCCACGACCTCCGGGTTTTTTAAGCCCGACGAGCTACCAGACTGCGCTACAGCCCGTGCGACACGCCTACCGTGCATAGGCAAGCAAACCGGAATGCACTCCCTCCTGTCGCCAAAGGGTCCGGTGATAGCGAGGACAGGGTTCGAACCTGTGACCTCCTGAGTCTGAGTCAGGTGTTCTACCAAAGGCCGTGCTTCCCTTGGGGATCAATCCAAGGCCCGGTGATCAACCGGGGCTAGCCCACTGAACTACCTCGCGCTAAAAGCCGGGTGCCAGAGCGAAATCTCAACACCCGACGGGGTTAGGGAGCGCCTAAACTTTGAAAGTTCGGTCCCCCTAGCTTAATGCCTTCTTCGCGCTGTCGCTTCGGGCATCCACTTTGCGCTGGTACCAGTGCTTCCAGCACAACCTCACCTTGTTCCGTGCCCCGGCCTCTTCCTCGGCGAGCAGCCTCGCCTTTATACGCGTCTGGCAGCCGGGATGCTCGCAGACGCGGTCGGACCTGTCGGTCGACTTGTAATGCCGTCCATTGACGATCTTTTTGGGCATTGTGCCCTCCTTCTCGCTTCTCAGGCCGGTTCAGACTCGGCGCGGTCGTCGCGAAGTGCCGACACACTTCGCACGAGCACTCCACAACTTAGTGGAGTCGATGGCCTTGCGTTTGATCCTGACCACACGGGCGGTGGTGCCGATGAAGCTCCATACCGCTGCCGTGATGGCGGCCACGATCTCTTGTCGGGGATTCATAGAATCTCCTGGGTGACTAGCAGCTAAATGACAACATCAGAGGATAGTCGATCCAAGCACGCAGCGCCCGAAGGGCGTCGGGAATACGTGCTCTTCGCGTCACACGACTGATGTTGTCTCTTGGATGTTAGTCCCTGACCTCGAACCCGAGGGCCCTGGCCAGCTCGGCGTGCTCGCGCCCGTAGTAGGCGTCGTAGACGAGCCTGCCGCCCTCGTACACGTGGTAGCGGTGGTACCCGGCGGACCCGTAGGCGGTCATGCCGAAGTTCTTCCCGAGGGCCGGGTCGCGCTTCTTGGCCAGCTTCCTCAGGTAGCCCAGGTCCACGGTGGTGTTGCCGTGGAAGGAGGTGGAGAAAAACCCCTTACCCTCCAGCTGATCGAAAGCGTACTCCAACTCCCAGATCTCGGAGAGCAAGAGGTTCAGCGGCTTTCGATCGTCCACCTTCACCCCGGCGTGCTCCAGGGCGTTCCGGAACTCGACGGACACCTCGATCACCTTCGGGTGCTTGGTGACCTTGGACACGCGGCTGAGGTCGCCGTCGCAGGCGTTGATGAGCGTCACGTAGCGCTCCCAGTTCCGGCGCTTGGCGTCGGTCAAGTCGCCGACGACCAACTTGATGATCATCCAGAGGACCTTCACGCGGGCCTTCCGGGTCTCCAGGAAGAGGCGGCGCTTGTAGTCCAACTTCCTGGCATCTTCCAGTTCCATCCTGTCCAGCGGGATCAAGTTCATGGCGGTTCTCGCTTTCGTTGCTGAAGTTAGCTAGGTGCCCGTCCGTGGGCCTGGGTCCCCATCATAGCAGGGGACGACGCTGGGACCATCCCAGTGTGGGCCCTTTAGCCGGGGCCCTTCGGCTGGTTCGGTCGCTGTTTCACTCGACCTTGCCCGTGGAGAGCCCCATCTTCAGGGCCTCCCAGGCCGTTATCGTCTTGCCGTGCATCCCGGGCTCCGCCGGGACCTCGGACGGCGAGACAGGATCGCCGGGGTGGAAGGTGAAGACCACCTCGTTGCCCTCGTGCTCCCCAATGATGATCACCGTGAAGTCCACGTGGGGCTTGCTGATCTTCACCGAACGGCAGCCCCAGTCGTCTCCGCAATCACCCGGGTTGCGGGGGCCGCAGGACGAGTAGGGGGCCGGGTGGGGGTTGCCGCAGAACCAGTTGTGGGTGACCACGGCTGAGACCTTCCCGGTGCCCTTCCGGTCGTCGAGGGTGACCTCGGCGCCGGGGTAGAGCTTGTCGAGGTTGATGATGCCGACGTGGCCCGGGATGTAGGCCTTGTAGGCCTTGCAGCCCTCCATGATGTCGGGGTGCGTGTAGGGCACCCAGTCGGCGTTGATGAGCAGCCGTTCCAGCGTGGTGGGCTCGATATCCTTCTGCTTGATGGTGTCGTAGACGATGCTTCCGGCACCGCCCTTGGACCGCTGCTCCACCGTCTTCTGCCAGTAATCCGGCATGACCTCCTTGGTCTTCTCGATGGCCTCGCGAACCTCCTTGCTCGCTTTGAGCATCTCGCTTCTCCTTGCTAGCAGTGCTAGCTAAAAGAAAAGCATACCCCCCGCCGGAAAATCCAGCGGGGGTGGCAGTATGCTTTTCAGAGTAGATTGCCCCATCCGGCCTATTCAGCCATCAGGGACATAAAAAGGGGAGCGGCCGAAGCCGCCCCCCGAAAAGGGCCTGAAAGGTCGACACCCCGCAAGGCGGCTGCCTTACGATTCGGCGCTTCTTTCAGTGGCTAGATATCGCCCCAGCTTAGAGCGTCCCTGCACGGGAAGTGGCGACGGAGCCTACCGTCGACTTTCTGGATCGCAGCCCATCAAGGGCTTACATCCCGCTGCTCCCCGCATCCGGCTACTCACCGGAAGAAACTGAGAGGGAGAAGCGTCACCTGCATCGGCTTAGGTACCCGACGTGGCAGGAGACGATCCTGGCAAACACTTAGCTGCGAGTCACCCCCTGCAGCCATCATTTCGGCCCCTCTACAGATGAGGGAATCCTGGGAGGACTGTTTGCTTAGTCATCCACCCATTGGGTCCCTTTCGGGTTGTAGTATTTCTAAAGCGCTCCACCCCAGCGCTAGACCGACGACGTTACCTCGTAAGAGAACGTCGGTCCTTTCTTCGCGAGCCCCTGAGATTGGGAAACACGAAAACAAGCGACCACCCCATCTGCATCGGGCGCAGCTTACCTGAAAGCTGAAAGTCGCTGAAGCGCCTCGACGGTCCCCGTTGTTACCAACAGGCCGTCTTCGGCATCTTCGGTTATCGGAGTTTGGCCAACGCCACTTTCCGCGCAATGCGCGTCGGCTGCCGCCGAACTCCGAGATAGGAATACCCAGCGCACAGGCGCTGGGTACACGTGACGTATTTAGCGTCTCGTTCGCAGGACTTGCATCCCCCGTCCAGGATGTGATAGCACATCCTATCTCATCTATATATGCGACATTTTGCCTTATATTTAAGCACGTATTGAACCCCCTGCAGGGGGAGAGATGCCCCCCGGGGGGCATCGATGCCCCCGGAGGGGGTCTGATTATAGGAGAAATAGGAGGCTATTGACATTTCGCCTCAAAACATGTACGGTTCGCCACTATGGCTAAACTCCTCTGTGTATGTCCGTGGCTCGATCAGGTGACCCGCTACGGCCGCATCCCTGCCGCCCTCATTCCACGCTGGGGACCCCACTTCGAGAAGATCGGGATCTGGAGTGTTCACGGAAACCCCGGCACTGAAGAAACTACTTACGGACCCGTTTACTATACAGACGCTCCGATGGAAAAGCGGTGGGCTCACCTGGGCGACGTGGTGCAGGGTGGGTGGACCCATGTGTGGATCATGGGGGATATCCGCTTCCTCGACTTGCTCGCGTCGAAGGGGCTCACCAGCGAGAATCTGCCTGGAACCATGGTCTACGCGTATGCCTTCCTCCAGACACCGTTCCTCAATCCTCGCTACGCCAATACGCCCTCTCACTTCGACTTCTTCGTGACTGTTTCCAACATGACGACAGCCGCTGTTGAGGAAGCTGCCAAGGTGACTCCTCCAGCAGGTAAAGAGGGCTTCAAGGCCCTCCAGCACATCCTCTCGATTCCTCCCGGAGTGGAGAGTAATGTGTTCCGACCCCTGGAAGTGTGCCGAAGGGAGTTCGGCCGCGAAGAGCTTCGAGTCGGCTTCTTTGGGGACAAGGTCAACGGCGCCGACATGCTTATCCTGCTAATGGGAGCCAAGTCTCTCCACGCTGGGCTCCCGCAGGCGTTCGCTACGATCAAGCTGTTGAAAGAGAAACAACCTAATCACAGCATCAAAACCTACTGTCATATGAACAGTACCCCCGAATCTCCTGACGCTATCGACCTGTATACGCTAGCGGGGGGCAATGAGCTGGAAGTTGGCAAAGACATATTTTTCGGCGATAACTCGGTTGGCACCTTCGATGACAAGCGCCTCAACTATCTGTACAACGCCGCTGATCTGCTACTCTGTACCCATGCCGCAGACGGATGGTGTTTCTCAGTGATGGAGGCTATGAGTGCAGGCAAGATCGTGGCAGCCCCCGATGAGCATGTCTGGGGTGAGGTTATCAGTGATAACGCCGGGATCCTCCTTCCTACCACTCAGTTCGGATGGGCGCCTTGGGACAACAAGCAGTACATCCGCACAGTTGAGCCCGATAAAGCGGCCATAGCCATCGCGGAGGTCATGGGCCGCCCAGAGAAAATGGACGCCCTGCGTAGCGCCGCCCGCACTCGCGCCACACTCGCCAGCTGGGATTCGATCGCTCTTCAGTGGCTCAAGCTATTCGGTCTGCAATGAGTGTAGCGCTTACCACTATCACGCCTGTAGCTATCGACAGCCCAGACCGGCTGGAGAACATCCACACGGTTGTTGATTTTCTGTGCAGGCAGCTGGGTGTCCAAGAAGCTATCGTTGTCGAGCACGACGAGACGCCAAAACTACTGCACGCGTTTGATCAGTATCCGAACGTGCGCTACCTCTTCGTGAAGGCATTCCCGCAAGAGGTCTGGAACAAGCCTAAAGTCGTCAACGCCGCATTGCCCTGGGTTAGGACCCCCGTCTGTGCCGTCTGGGATGCAGACGTAATCGTTCCACACTCCCAGATTCACAGCGCAGTTGAAGCTATCACTACTGACAAGGGTGATGCAGCAGTCCCATACGATGCTTTCACTTACGTTGAACGAAAGCTCGTAAGAGCAGTTCGAGAAGGACAGCTACCGTTAAACGACATTACGGAAAACGGAAAATATGTACTTGGCCGCTTCGCGAGCATAGGTGCCGGGTGTGTGCTCTACAAAACCTCTGTGCTCAAGCACATACGCGGTCTGAACGAGTTGTTCTATGGCTGGGGATTGGAGGATGACGAGGTCATCTATCGCCTCACCCGTTTGGAGTTTCGAGTCCTCAAAGCTAATGGGCTTCTTCTGCATTTTGCACATCGACGCACTCACCGCAGTAAGCCTCTTAACGACGACTTCCAAAAGCTGTTGAAGGCAGAATGTCAGCGTATTGGAGCTTCTCCCCCTGAGGTACTTGGCGCCTATTTCGGGATCACACCTAAAATAGGCCGATACAACTCCCTAAGGGCTCCCGACGAGCCTAACGAGGAACTCAAAAAGCTCCTGGAGAGACAAGAGCAGGAAGCGACGCCGCTAGACTATCCGGAGCCTGAGGAACCTCTCTAGCAGGCCGCCAAAGAAGCGTTCATATCCCAGGTGATGCGGCTGAGGTGCCAGCGATCTCTAGCGGTCTCAACTAAGAACCGGGCCTCTGCCAAGCGACTGGTGATCTCCTCCAGGGACGGCATCGGCACGATCGCACTCGCCGTCGCGCTTAGGAACTGATCGTGGCGTACAACTACACTATCATCACGCAGTTCGGGATCGATCTCGTTCCGCGACATGCCGTAGAAGATAAGCTGCATGATCCTACTGGCGGCCGTACTACCTCGATAGATATGAAAAGTATCCAGATCTGACGCAGCTTGGTTCAAGGCGTGACGAACACAGTGTTCTTCCACCTCTTGGCGCACTGTATCTGCTATACTCCGGTAGAAAGTATCACTGTCGACATCAAGCTCTGAGCACCTGAGGAGCTTGGGAAGCAGCAGGAATACCGACCTAAGCGCCCCGTAGTCGATGTGAGACCCTACCTTGAGGTGAACCCAATCCGGATTCAGCGTACTGAGTTTGGCTGTGTGGGCATCGACGCTCAGGCACAGGTTCTTGTACCCGTCCTTCTCGAATATCTCTCGCAGGTGGGAACCCGTCCACTCCACAAAGAGCGGAAGTGGCGACAGAGCGTTATCCTCCACGTCCTCCATGGAGGGATTGGTCCGTACCGTCGCACCCAGGGCGTGAGCTGCCCGGCTGATGACGTGGAACTCGTTGGTGAGCAGGATACCCATCCCAGCGCGCTCCTGAGACGTCCGGAGCAGGGTTCCCACCAACGTGAGGGCCAAACGACAAAACGCCGGGCTCTTGAAGGCCTCCCACTCGGCGGTGTTGAGCGGCGACGGCATCAACAGCCCGGGGCCGTCCACCATACTGCGGGTCACGTACAAGCCCTTGGCATCGACCATGAAGTTGGGCATCCGGAGCTTCTTCTCGTCCCAGCCGTACTGATCGTCCGCCAGGACCGCCTTGGGGGTGTGAAACTGCTGGGCCACCTCCAGGAGCTTGGACTTCCAGGCACTATCCACCCAGGCCACCGTCCCGAAGTTGGTGATGACCTTCTTGATGAGCCATTCACCCGGATTCCGGCGGATGACGCTGAGCTTCTCCCTGAACCGGATGCTCTGCCGCTGGTAGATGATCGACCCCGTGACGATGGCCTCTCCCTTGGAGCCCGTAGGCCGGATTTGGTCGATCTGGAACTTCGCAGCGCTGATGACCTTGCCCTTGGCCTTCCAGCCCTCCGGGGAGTCTGAGACCACTACACCATTCCAGGTGATCGCCGTCTCCCGGATGGTCGTATCGAAGAGGTCGAGAAGGCGCCTAGAATCCTCTCCCTGCGCGTTCGCCGCGATCTTGGCCCTATCACTGGGGTTCAGATTAAGTCCCGTGAGAACGCCTCGTACGGCGTCCTCGGACAGGGTGAGCAGCTCTTGGGCTGCCGCTTGGTGAGCTGGGAGGGAGTTGATGGCCACCTTCTTGAAGCGGCCGAAGCTCCCCCTGAATGGAAAGTGGAGGGCAGCGTCAAACTCAGGGGCCAGTTCCCGGTGATTGAAGGTCTGGGATCCTGGGGTGCCGATGGCCCGCAAATACCAGCGGCTGTCGCCCTGAGGGCTCCAAAACACTGTCCTCCTACCACTATAAGTCTCGCAAAAGTCAGTTAGCCCATACGGATTTACGAAAGCGACTGGTTTGCCCTGCTGGAGGGCCGTCCAAATCGTCATACGCAAAGCACTTACAGGTGAGTCAACCACAAACGTCACGTCGTCCATGAACGAGGCGACTTGACCGAAGGCAGCTGCGAATGGAGCGTTGTCACAGAGCGGGAGGTACCTCCAGCCCTTGGGGGTGATCAACTCGAAACCCACGACATCGGCCTTGCACCAACAGGGGATGGCCAGAGCTGTGTACTTGCCCCACCAGCGCATCGTCTCCTTGGCTTCCTTGGGGTACCCCACCTCCTCGATGTCATCCTTCCGGAGGTCGCAGATGTGGGGGAGGAGGGACCGAACGGTCGCTTGGTTGAACCGGCAGTTCAGGGTGTTGAGGATGCCCATGATGCTGGGAGGCACGCTCTGGGCCATGTACCAAGCCTTCTCGTAGAGCATGTCCTTGATCGCCATCGCCCTACGACGCTCAACTAGATAGGCGTCACGGGCGCCTTCTGACGTGTCGACCAGGGCACGGCTCTCCAGATCAGCCACCGTGTCCGCTATCTTCTCTTCGCGAACGACGCTCAGCAGCTCGATGATATCGCCATTGAAGTGGCACTGGGTACAGTGGATATGGTCCGTTGTACGGACTTCGAGCTTGTTATATCCATGACAAATAGGACAATCTACCGCTGTAGGATATACGCTCCCTGCCTCAATCCCGAGCAGAGACCAGATACCGCGAGGTTCAAGTTGCATGAATACCTTGTCCCTTACCGACGCCCTGAAGCACGTAGGTCGCGAAGACCTCGTCAAGACGGCTTCCGAGCTGAGTGAAGACTATACATTCGGTGACCGAAACGCAACGTTCATCTCGTTTGTAAACGGTATTGTGAAAGGGGCTAACGACCGCCAGATGAAGTCGTGCCGCGATCACGCCCGTTTCTGGCAGATCAACGACGAGTGCGAGACGGCCGCCCAGAAGCTCGCAGCCGTCAAGCCCCGGGAACTCCAAGATCAGGATTACGCCCTGCTCCAAAAGAATGGAGAGGCCACAATCCGCAAGTACGCGGCCTACGATGGTGAATCCACCGTCAAGGCTGCAATGGCCTTCTACGACAACCGGGCCAAGTACCCACTGGCATGGCGTAAGACCGCTGCCGCCCGCATTCTGGCTCGGGCTGAGAAGCACGGCGCTCATCTGCCTGAGTACATCGAGACATATCTCCATAAGGCCGCAGCGCTCGGATACCCCTCCCCTGACTCGGTATCCGCCATCCTGGTGCAGCGCCTCAACGCCACCGACGCCCGCAGGAACGACGAGGCTGTCGCGAAGTTCGCTTCGTTCATGGAGAGCATGATCGACGACGAACAGCTGCGCCTGGACCACGGCCTCGTAAAATCGGCCATGGAGACCGTCGAGAACTTCGATGCCTACATCGGGGCCACCCACAAGTACGGCGAAGACTTCTCCCTCCCGGAGGAGATCATCGACTCCAAGCAGACCACTGAGAAGCTCGCGAAGTTGGCTGGTATCAGCGACTGCGAGGTTCAACTCATCAACGGAAGTCGTGTCGACGTCACAGAGCTGAAGAAAGAAGCTCTGGCGGCAGTTGATCCCGGACTTGCGAACATGAGTCCCGGCGAACTGACCCAGGTACTTCCGACCCTCCCGCAGGGTGACGCGGATCTCCTGGTTCGACTCACTTAATAGTGTTCGCGCGGACACAGAATACGAGGTACACATGGCAGGTTCAGACGTTAGTGACATGATGGGCTATGACAGGGTGTGGAAGCCCACCGCCCAATCGGCTGCCGTAGGAACCGCTGTTGGTGCTAGCGCAGCAGCACTGCTCGGCTACCTCCTCAGAAAGAACAAGAAGAAGGTCTGGATGGATGCCGCTCTCGGTGGTATCGGGGGCGGCCTCGTTGGAGGCGGCCTCGGGGGTATGAGTGCGGCCTATCAGCACGGTAGAGCTGACGAGCAAGAATACGGCGAGGACCCGTTCATCGGCAGTCGGACAGGCGTGGAACCAGCACGGCCTAGACGCCTCTAAGGAGATAACCATGCGTTACGTAGTCCTGTGCCTTGGAGCCCTGGTTCTTATCACAGGCTGCGGCGAGGTTCGTGATTTCGAGGAACACAAGATCCTCGTCGCCACCAAGAACCTCAAGGTAGTTGGCGAGAACCTGAAAGAGAAGCCTGCGACGAAACCTCATGGCGAGATCGTCGAGGATCAGGCTGACCTCATCGAGTTCGCCATCGATCCGACCCCTGAGGAGCTAGCAGCGGCAGAACCAACCGTAGACAAGGTGGGCCTGGAGGAAGATGCCGAGAAGGAAGCTGCAAAGAGCCGCGAAGACAAGAAGAAGGCAGAAGAAGAGATCACCAAGAAGCGCGAAGAAGGCGGTTGGTGGGGATGGCTCACCAGCGCCACGTTCTGGGCTACTACAGGTGGTATCCTGCTCACGCTTATCAAGGTCGGTTCGAAGTTCACTCCCTATGGTCCTCTCGTCAACGCTGTCCTCGACCCTGTGGTAGAGCGCATCCCCATTCTGGGAGGAGTGGTCAAGAAGTCGAAGGAAGCAGAGAAGACAATCGGTACGCTGGCCGGAACGGTCGAAGGCTCACTTCTGGGGCGTTACGGTCTTCAGGCGGCCGACAAGCTGTTGAAAGAGAAGTTCGGCTCCGACTATGGAGAGGCCATCTATAAGATGAGCGATGGACACGCCACCTCCACGGAAGAACTGTTCAAGTGGCTGGCCAAGACCCACGTGGTCGATTCCCCTGAGCACGATCACCGGGCGGTTGACAAAAAGCTCGACGAGATCAAGACTAGCATGCACACCGTTGCCGGTGTTCCCGCTGCGCTGAAGGACTTCCTGGCAAATGCTTCTAAGCCTTCCTCGTGAACTGAAGGAAAACATGGTCGCTATCTTTAGCGGCAAGCGAGAGGCGTTTGCTACGACGCTTCTCGCTTCCTTGGTTCAGGCGTACGGGATCGAAGTGCTTGAGTGGGACGGCCTCACCATCCAGCTACAGGTCAAGGATGATCTGGGCATCGAGATCCCTCGTAAGATCTACGATAAGCTGATGGGCCTCATCACGGCGATGACCACGGACAGCGTCTACAAGGACGTTCCCGTGTTCGACGAGATTGTCTCCGCTCTAGCTGGCCAAGGAATCGGAGTCGAACAGGATGTACCATCTGTTGAAGACGTCGCATGGGCCGTCGCCGAGATTCAACTTAACGATCCAGAACCCGTTACCAGAGATCCCGAGAATCCCTGGTCTCGTAATATCGGCAAATACGTCCGTGTGGTACTCGATAACGAAGGCTTTCGTATCGCCCCCCAAATCCTCAGCTTCGCCCCAAATCGCCACCTACCTAAAGAAGGGATGGATGACCCCTCCTACTATGCAGGGGCTTGGGGCGCTCAGCAGGAGAAAGCTGACGAGATTGATCGGTGGGTCGAAAACACCCTCATCCTGCTGATTCAGCAGCTCACGAGCATGGGTATCGAGATGCGGCCTACCAAGTCGCCCGCAGAGACCCAACCTTCATAATCAGATTCTCGGCGCTCATCAGCTCCTTGAGCGCCATCATATCGTCACCGAACTTCGGATCAGATACGACCTTGTCGTAGACCTCTTTCGGAATGTTCTCGCTGCCATTTGAATGACACCCCTTACACCTGCGAGAACGTTTCTTGTGCCTCTGCTTAGTCAGGTGTGCCCGAAGCGCCCGAAGCGAACTCAGGTGATTATAGAGCTTATTCGCCGCTAGCCTTGCGAGGTACGGCTGATCGACGCCCAGGGTCCGGGGCATTACGCCGCCGTGATCGTCACCGTGACCGCAGTGCCGAGATTCTGAAGAGCCTGCATGTCATTACACAGAAGCTGGAGTCGAGCTTCTACGTCAGCTACGAACTCCTCGCCTAGCTCCGCCGTTTCCTTGACGATGTCGATGCTGTCCTGACGCACGAAGTCCTCACCACCAGCCTGCTGATAGTTGTAGTCCTGCAGGTCGTTCGGCGTGGCCACGTGATTATACTCGTACACCTTGGTCACGGGGTTGAGCATGTAGGCGAAAAGGCCCTTGTCCGTGAAGTCCGTCACCGCAGTGATCTGAATAGACACACGGACAGGGCTCGGTTGAACGCTCTCGTCCTCCGTCAGGCTGATCTGCTTGTCGAAGGTGACACTATAGGTCATACCTTATCCATCCTGTACGTGAGAGCCGCGAGGCGGAAGGTGTCAGGCGTGAGCGGCGTACCGCCCGTGCCGTTCTTGATCCGAACCAAAAGCGCCTCGTTCTGTTGCAGGACCACATCAGCGTAGGGGCCAAGCGAAGCAGACTGCCACTGACCAGGAAGGCCCTCGTAGAAGGTCGGACGCTCAGTACGGATGAAGCGATCTGTGCTGACCGGCGATCCGATCGGAAGGCGGTAGAACGACACATCGAGCTGACCAGCGGTGGGTGCACCAGCAATCGTGTCAACGCACCCCTTGAGGGTGACGCTCACCTGATAGTCCGTAGCGGCCTCCAGATCAGCGCCAGCCGGAATAATGAAGTCGATCCAGTCCGTAGCGATGGTCGCACCAAGGCGATGGCCACGCATGCTGATCGTCGCACCGCTGGATACACCGTTGGTGGTCAGGAGCACGATCTTGTCGCTGCCTACGGTCAACTCCGTCCAGAGGTGCTCAGCCGGAAGTTCGGCGTCGAACTGGAAGTCTGCGAGCCCCTTGAAGCCCGTGGTATTGTCACCATCAGGCGCCTCGATGAGGAGACCACGTCCGTATCGGGCAGCCGTAACACCCTTGTTGGTGAGGGTGACCTGACCCCTCCAACCAGCAGAAGCATCGCCATCTGTGCCTGCGATCTCCAGCGAGCTAGGGTCGCCTGAGAGCAGCGACGTGACCAGATAAGGGTCGAGTGCTC
>JABAHP010000281.1_pt2 | contig 17566 bp, 18 predicted proteins | sample 7062081 | NCBI WGS metagenome assembly JABAHP01 (sample SAMN14534357, study PRJNA622989) | marine sediment metagenome | biome: marine biome [ENVO:00000428]; feature: marine pelagic biome [ENVO:01000023]; material: deep marine sediment [ENVO:00002113] | place: India: Gulf of Kutch | collected...
TTTGCTCAATTGAGGTTTCCAAAAAAGATAATCACTTTTCCACGGAATTCAAAAAGTGGTTAAGGCAGAAATGGATAAGGCGGTAAATCAGATATGCAAAAATATTACAACTTCTGGAGGCCGATCAATTTTGCCGATATGTTATGAATATCTCAGGTTTTTAAATTGTATTGGATTCCATTAATGAAGCGTTATTTCTAAATTCAATTCTTCGCCCACCTGTGAGAGCCCATTTTCCAGTTGCTCGACAGAAATTCGTTCGGGAACCTGAACCTTGATTTCCATAAAATAGAGCGCAGTTCCGGATTCAGGCGAGGTGGTCCGCCGTGATGTCAGGCTTCCAATATTGATTTCGCTGTTGGCAAGGTATCTGCTGATCTTAAATACAATACCGGTCTGGTCAATGCCCTCTACGTTGATGGTTTTAGTGGTAACGCCGGCTAATTTGCCCTTGTCTTCAGCTTCCACCGGTCTGATAAAGGCCGTTATCCCTTTTTCCCTTTCAAGTCGTCGACAGTCACCTGATAACTTCTCCTCTAAACCATCTCCTTTGCCGGTAAACAAAAGGATGATGGCAAACTCATCAAGCATGTTGGTCATCGTCGAGTCTTCAAGATTACACCCATGTTCATAAAGCACCTCTGTCACATCAGCAACGATGCCGGGTCGATCCTTGCTGAAAGCCGTCATAATAAATTTTTTCTCCATCCCATGCCTCCTTTGAATAGATATGTTCTTTGTTCTTTCGTTACACCCCCTTGTGCATGAGTTTGCACGATGCCGTCGCTGATGATTCATGCAGCGAACACAAACGGTTCACTATTTTTCCGCTGTAAGCATTTTTGTCATCAGAGCCCCCATGCCCTGGAAACGCATTTTTTTTGTTCCCAGTTTTTTCAGGCTATCAAGAAAAGCCTGCGCGGGCGGTGAGAGCGGTTGATTCTTCAAATAAGCAATGGTGACGTCTAAAAAAAGGGGGGCTGCTTTTAAGGGTACGCTGACCAACTTTTTTTCTTGAAGCTCGATCGCTACTGCTTCTTTCACCAGAAAAGAGATGCCCTCTCCATGCTGTACCAGCAACTTGATGATTTCGGCATCCCCGGTTTCCATCAACACATTGGGCGTGATGCCATTATCTGAAAACAAGCCATCTACGAGCCTGCGGGTCCCAGAGCCCGGATCCTTCATAATAATCGCCTCTTCAGCCATTTGTTCTAAGCTGATACTGTCTTGACTTGCCAGACGATGGTTAGGCGACAAAATAAGCACCAGCTCTTCTCGGCTGAAAGGGATATAAGCGATGTTTGGATGATCATCGGCCTTGGCAATGATCACCACTTCGTTTTTTAATTCGATCAGGCTGTGGATCATTTCACGGGAGCTGCCTTCATCCAGATGAATTTTGATATCTTGAAAAGAGTTACGAAATCCGGTCAGCAAAAAAGGCATAAAGTAACGGGCGTAAGTCCTGGCCGAGCCCAATTTTAGATTGCCTTTTTTTAAGGCCTTCATCTGGGCGACGGCATCTTCGATTTTTTTCTCGTATTCGAAGATTTTGCGGGAATAATTGAAGAGTGTTTTACCTTCATCGGTAAGAATTAGATTGCGGCCTTTTTTTTTAAAGAGCTTTAGGCCGCAGCTCTCTTCGAACAGCTTGACCTGGGCCGTTACTGCCGGCTGGCTGACGAACAATTGCCTGGCTGCCAGGCTGACATTCTGACATTTGGCGACCTGATAAAATGCCCTGAGCTGATTTAAATTGAGCACCGCTGGATCCCAATAAAAAATTAATTGTGTTTAACTGAAATCTTCATATGCCTTTTTCAGCACCCTGCCAATCTGGATTTTCTGGGGACAACGTTTTTCAGCTATAGAATAGTCAGCCTTAAGGATATTTGATTTGACATCCGGTGATAGTGAATCAAACAGCCTTAGCGCCGTACCGCGTTCTCTATAGCTGTTATAGTACATGGAATAGCGCAATATATCGCTGATCGGAACATCCAGATCGGTGGCGGATTCACAAATCTGTGAACAACCGGCGCAGTAGCCGGGAGCCGTTTGCCGGGCATATTGTTGCAGCCGGTACCGGTCACCCATGGACAGTTCTTTCTTATCCAGGGCCGCGGCAACATTGGCCTGCAGAATGGTCATATTGGGCATCGCCGAACAGATGCTGGCAATATTCGGATTCTCCCAAACCACCTTGAGCTTGGCCTGCTCGGCGGTATAGCCTTTTTTCATGAAATTTTCGGTCATTTTCAAGGCGTCATCGGTTTCAGAACCGATGGATGCATAAAAATTGGCTGAGAAAGCCGCCTGTGTCTTCATAGCAGTCAATCCGATACCCGCCGCAACACAAGCATCAACCGCTCTTTTCATCTTGTCTTTGACCATGAGCCGATAATTATAACTCATCATGATGCCATCGATCCAGCCCAGTTGGGCTGCTGCCAGCATGCTGTCTTCCATATTTTTATGGGCGCTAAACCCGAATAACCGAATTTTGTCTTGCGCTTTGGCCTTATCAGCCCAGGTTTTAACGGCATCGGTCAATTCCTTTTTTGCATTACTGACATAACTAATGAAGTACATATCGACGTAAGAGGTATTCATTCTCTCGAGTGAGGCATTTAATTTTTGTGTTAATTTTTGCGGATTTGATGATTTGGCTTTTGTTACCAGAAAAACCTTTTTACGGTCGCCCGGGTATTTGGCAAAATATTTACCGATGGCTTTTTCGTTCTTGCCCCATCCATACCAATTGTCCGTATCCCAATAAGTGACACCCATATTAAAGGCCTGCCTGAAGACGAGCTGGTCGGAAGGCTTTAAAACACCACCCAGCGAAAGCATAGAAACCTTTACACCGGTTTTCCCAAACGGCCGCATCGGCACCGTCATCGGTTCGGACGCTTCGTTAGTCGTGCTGCCACGAGCCGATGATAGCATGCTTAAGGGTATCAGCGCCGACCCGATCCCTGCAGCACCGACACGTTTGATAAAATCTCGTCTTGAAAAATTACCTGTTTTGTCAGACATGCTTTGTTTCTCCTTTGAAATCCAAAATCAAAGTGAAGATAATATTTGATCTGAAATCTCTTCAATCGAACTATTGGTCACGTCAATAATCTGAAAGCCTCTGATCTGTCTGAATATTTTATGACTAAATACGGTTTTTGTGTCTCAATATTGACTGGATCGATCGTTGGCTGTCGACCGGATGATATATTACAATCCTTTTTTCATCCGGAAAAAAAAGAAGGCCAACAACACCATTCCATGGTCGATTTCATTGCTTTCAATTTTGGCTTGAATTTCTTTAAGAGGCACCGTTAAAATTTCAATATCTTCANNTTCTCTGAGCGGCACCGTTAAAATTTCGATGTCTTCGCCTGCATCCAGGTTTTGCTGCCGGGTTTTTACAGCATCCTCAGCCAGGTAGAAAAAGCAGCGATTGCTCAGGATGGCCGGCTGCGGAGAGCATTCACCGATCAACCGGATATTCGAGACAGTGAAACCGGTTTCTTCCAGCAGCTCCCTTTGGGCGGACAATTCCGGGGAGGTGTCATTCGGGTCCACCAAGCCGCCGGGCAGCTCCAGGCAGACCTGTTCGGTGCCATGCCGGTACTGGCGCACCATGACTACCTCCTGCTGCCGCGTGAGCGCCAGCGTCAATACCCAGTCCGGAAACTGGAGGGCAAGCATCTCTCTGATTTCGCCCGTGCGGGGTGAGCGAACCTGCTTTTTGTGCAGCGAAAAGATTTTATAATCTGCTACTTGCTGGCGCCTTAGTATTGACCATTCTGGGATCATCGCCCGGCTTCCTTTTCTCGTTTTTCAAGTTCATCTTTTGCGATGCAATAGGCGGTCTGTGTGAAAAACCACCGATCTAGATATTTCCTCAAACGGCTTAATCCTTCGTAAATGGTTTCTTCAAACCGTTGGTTGTCAATCTGAAATCCTTTTTGAGAGTAGCGGAACAGCTTATCCGCGTCTTTCACGATCTGATCATTAAGAGAAATGGCTTTTTTTCGGGAATCATGACCATCGATTATTTTAAGTATCTCAGAGATCTTATCCTGATCGTACTGAACCTTTGACAGAATATCGCCGGCGATTTGAATGCCTTGTTCTTCATGCATTCGGTTTAGCTCGGGAGAAGTTGCCCTGGGACCGAAAGCTTTCAAATGCAGGGCTTCCGGTACTTTTTTCCAGCCCACATCATGCAAAATGATGGCCGGAATCACGATGTCCTCATCACCGCCTTCGGCTTTTAGCAGCTCACGTGCAAACTGCAAGGATATTTCGACATGAACGTCATTGCGTCGCGTGTTCAGATAGGATCGGGCCAGCTGGTAGATTTTCTCAACTACAGATCTATCGTCCATCTAAATCTCACATCCGGGTCGATTGTCTTTGCTCCTTCTTACGTTGTGAGAGAATTTTGGCCGTTAGCAGACCGATTCCCATGGGGTGCAGATCCTCTGATTTCAGGCCGATCAACGTATCGACAAAAGCCCTGGCAGGCGGCGAAAGGACCTGTTCCTTCAGGTAGGCAATGCTGACGTCCAGATAAATCTTGGGGCCTCGCAGGGGGACAGTGGTTAGCTTTTTTTCTTTCAATTCTGCAGCCACGGCTTCTTTGACGACAAATGAAACCCCTTCTCCGCGCTGCACCAGCTGTTTGATAAATTCGGTATTGCTGGTTTCCATTAAAATGTTGGGCGTGCAGCCTTCCATTTCAAATAATTCTTCAACCAGTTTACGGGTTCCGGAGCCGTTTTCCTTCATTATAAAAGGAAGGGTCGCCAGATCGACAAAGGTAATTTTTTTCTTTCTTGTCAGGGGATGCCCCGGTGCCACAATTACCGCCATTTCCTCCTGGCTAAACGGGAAAAAATAGACCTCCGGGTGGTCTTCAGGTTTGGCAATAATCGCCACCTCAATTTTAAAATCCAACAGGCCGTAAATCATATCCAGCGAGCTGCCTTCGTTCAGTTGTATTTTAATCTGGGGATAGTTCTGGTGAAAGGTGGTGATCATCAAAGGCATAAAATAGCGCGCATAGGCCTTGGTGGTCCCCAGGCTGAGTACGCCTCTTTTAAGTTCGCGCATGTCATCGATGACGGCTTCAATTTCTTTTTCAAACTTAAAGATCTTGGCTGCATACTGATACAGTGACCGGCCTTCATCGGTCAGGTAAATCTTGCGGCCCTTCTTTTTAAATAGCTTCAGGTTGCAAAATTCTTCAAATGACTTGATCTGAGCCGTGACCGCCGGCTGAGTAATAAACAGCTCGCCGGCTGCGGCTGTAAAGTTCAAGTTCTTGGCCGCGTAGTAAAAAACCCTGAATTGATTAAAATTTAACATAGATCATTTCTGGGCATTTGGTATTGAAGATTGAGTAGTGATTATAAGACCTTGAATTTTAATGAATAAAACTCGGGCATTCATATGGATGAACCGACTCCTTCATCAGATTCTGACGATGCATCCTTTTACCCTAATTTTTTTTATGGACAATTTTCATCCATAAACAGAACTTATGCATAGCATAAATTAAATTGGTTTGACAGTTTTTTTTTATTGGTCCATAAAAAATGAATATTATTTAATTTCAGGCTTCTGTGCTCACACCTCAACTGGTCTTGCAATGTATTCGCGTTCCAGTTCCTCCGACCGAAAGCCTTTAATGTTATTGTATTCAACAGCTCAGCTCACCCATTAGCGTTTAAACCCACCATGAAAGGAGGAAGAAAATGGCCGAACAATCTGGAAGATTCCCGGACCCTCATGAGTTTCAGGTCCCTCCTGAACTTGAAGGCTGGGAAGAAATGTATCCCTCCCACCACCTGTTTTCTGAAGACAGAGCAGATTGGGAAAAAGCGCAATTCTGGTATCAGGACAAAATCCACGCCCCGGAGCCGATGCCGCCTCTGGATTTAATTTTCCAGGAAGCCTGGCAGATTGCCCTCTCACAGTATACGACCCGGGTATTCTGCATCCCACCGGCACAAGGAATCGCGCAACGAATGATGGGATGTTACATGTACATCTGCGCCATCGCCCCTCCCCCGGAGGAGATCATCGGTGAAAAAGCAGGGCATTTTGAAAAACGTGTTTTTTACGTGTTTGAACATTATAATGAACTCTGGGACAAGTGGCTCACCAAGTTTAAAGCTCTTGGCGAAGAGATGGCGGCAGTAAAAGTACCCGCCGAATTGCCGAAATTTGTTCCCGATGATGAGGTGCTGCCGGCACCCACAGGCGTGTACGACAGCTATTATTTGATTGAAGCGTTTGACAAGCTGGTCAACCAGATGTTCAAAGGCTGGCAGTATCATTTTGAAATGCTCAACCTGACCTATCTGGCGTACCTCATGTTTGCGGATGTATCCCGCAAGCTTTTCCCGGGAATCAGTGAAAGCGCCATCGGCAAGATGGTCGCCGGCGCCTATGTATCGATGTTCAAGCCCGAAGAGGAACTATGCCGCCTTTCCAAGCTGGCCAATTCCGCCAAAGAGGTTTCCGCAATTCTCAAGAGTGACAAATCGGTGGAAGATAAGATCGCTGAGCTTCAGCAATCAGAGGATGGAAAAAATTGGCTTGCCGAATACGAGAAAGCAAAAGATCCCTGGTTTTACGTCTCCTGCGGCAGCGGCTGGTTTCATTATGAGGGCAGCTGGCTGACCGATCCCGAACTTCCCTACGGTTACATCAAAGGTTACGTCGAACGCCTCGAAAACGGCGAAGCCATCGAGCGCTCGCTGGATGCGATCGAAAAAGAACGAGATGAAATTGTGGCCGAATATCGCAAACTCATCAAAACCGATGAAGACCGCAAGGCCTTTGATGATGCCTACAACACCATTCGGACGATTTACCGCTATGCCGAAGACCATTTGTTCTGGGTGGAGCACTGGTTCCACACCATCTGGTTTGACAAGATCAGAGATTTCGGCAAGTTGCTGGTCAATAACGGCATGCTCAACCAGGTCGATGACATCTTTATGTTCAACCGCTATGAAATTCCACAGTTGCTGACCGAATTGTCGACCGGCTGGGCTTTGGGGGTGGATATCCCCATGCGCGGAAGCTACTACAAGTCCACAGCCGAAAAACGCCGAAAGATACTTGAAGCTGCCGGCAAGTGGAATCCGACCCCCGCTCTGGGAGTTCCACCCGAAGAAGTAGCCGAGCCCTTTACCATCATGCTGTGGGGTATCACCACTGACAGGGTGCAAGAATGGCTCAAGGGCGTTGACGCAACCGCAGGTGAAGATGTTTCTGAAATCAAGGGATTTGCTTCATCGGCCGGTATCGTCGAAGGCCCGGCCCGTGTGCTGAAACTGCTCAAAGACATCGTGGATCTGCAGCCCGGTGAAATTCTGGTTTGCCCGTCCACCAATCCGTCCTGGGCACCGGTATTCACCAAGATCAAAGCTGCTGTAACCGATATTGGCGGTTTGACCAGCCACGCCGCCATCGTCTGCCGGGAATACGGTGTCCCATCGGTGACCGGTACCGGTGTATCGACTCAGGTCATTAAAACCGGCGATATCGTCAAAGTGGATGGTGACAGCGGAGTGGTCGAAATCGTCAAGCGAGCAGACTAAACCAGCTGCGAACGTCATCCGACTGCGACATGCTTTCAAGCAGTTTAATGGCTTTCGCCATTTACCCGCAAACTTCCTGTCGGAACCCCCTTCCTGCTGTGGAGGGGGTTCCAGACGGTTGGGCGGCGAAGGATCTTACAATGGATTATATCCTTGATTTTGAGAAACTGGATAAAAATTCACTCCCCATCGTAGGCGGCAAAAATGCAAGCTTAGGGGAGATGATCAAGGCCGAAATTCGGGTCCCGCCCGGTTTTGCGGTGACCACCGATAGCTATTTATTGTTTATTACCGCTGCCGGCATAAAGGACAAAATTATTGAATATGTATCCGATTTGGATCCAGATGATGTGGCGGCTCTTAACCAGGCCAGTGCCGACGTGCAGGAACTCATCAAACAAACCACAATACCCGAACCTGTTGTCAAGGCCATTGCAGACGGTTATTCACAGCTGTGCAGCAAGTGCGCGGTGGAGATCATTCCGGTGGCAGTGCGCTCAAGTGCCACTGCTGAAGATTTACCCACCGCCAGTTTTGCCGGTCAGCAGGATACCTATCTCTGGATCCAGGGCGCGGACCAGGTAGTTACCCATGTTCAAAACTGCTGGGCCAGTTTGTACACGCCCCGCGCCATCGCCTACCGCATCAAAAACGAATTTCCTCATGAAAAAGTGCTGATCAGTGTGGGCATACAGAAAATGGTCAATTCCAAAGCCGCTGGGGTGATGTTCACATTAAATCCGACGGATGGTGATATATCCAAAGTGGTTATCGAGGGTAGCTGGGGTCTGGGGGAAACCGTGGTTTCCGGCTCGGTCAATCCGGATAAGTTTGTTGTCGATAAGGTCATGCTGGAAATCAATGAAAGAACCATATCCACCAAGCACATCGAATGTGTGTATGACCTGGAACAGGGCAAGGTCATCGACGCCGATGTTGCTGAAGACATACAATGCACCTGTTGTCTGGCTGATGATGAAATCAAGGCCCTGGTCAGAGCTGCCAAGAATATCGAAAACCATTATGGCCGGCCAATGGATATTGAATGGGCCATTGATAAAGACCTTTCTTTTCCGGAGAACGTGTTTATCGTCCAGGCCCGACCGGAAACGGTCTGGAGCCAGCGCAAGACAGAATCGGTCATCGCCGGCAAGAGCGGTCTCCAGCTGCTGAAGGAGCAGGCCATGAAACGCATCAAACTTCCTTAACCCGTATTTTTTTATTCACATACAACGGCCTTCTATAAATAGGAACACAGGATCATTCACCGGATCCGATGAGGAGAATATCAAATCGAAAAAATATCTCAGTTGTACCGGACTGAAAGACACATCAGAGATTAAAATATAGAAGGATTAATCATTTACTAACAAACTTTTGGTTATTTTAATTATCCATATTAAATTTTAGAAAAGGAGGAAATGTTTTATGAGAGACATGAGAGATTTTGTTGCCAAAGGCGAAGAAACGGGTCTGTGCAAACGGATCACCGCCGAAGTCGACTGGAACCTGGAGCTGTCGCACATCGCCAAGCTTAATGAAGAGCAAAGCGGTCCGGCGCTTCTTTTTGAAAACGTCAAAGATTACGATACGCCGGTCATCACCAGTGTCTGCACCACCGTCGAGCGGCTGGCTCTGATTATGGGCCTGCCGCTGGATTCCACCCTGGTGGATTTATATGAAGAATGGGCCAAGCTGGGTGAAAATTTAATGCCGCCTAAAGAAGTGGATGGCTCCGGTGCACCTTGTAAGGAAAATATATTAACCGGCGATCAAATCGATCTTTTTAAATTTCCGGTCCCCCAGTGGTACCCGTTGGATGGCGGGCGTTATATCGGCACGGCCCATTTCATCATCAGCAAAGATCCGGAAAGCGGATGGGTGAATCTGGGAACTTACCGCAGCCAGCTTCTGGAAAAGGACAAAATCGGCACCCAGTTTATCAAAGGCAAACACGCCGACATCATGCTGAAAAAATACCAGGCCATGGGCAAACCCATGCCGGTGGCTTCGGTGATCGGATGCGACCCCCTGCTGTTTGTACTGGGCGCCGCGCGCGTATCCGCTTTTGTCTCCGAGTACGATGTATACGGCGCGCTGCGAGGCGAAGCCATCGAAGTCGTCAAGGGTGAGACCGTCGATCTGCCGATACCGGCCAATGCTGAAATCGTAATCGAAGGTGAAGTGGATGCCGACAAATTCATGGAGGAAGGTCCTTTCGGCGAATACACCGGTTATTATTCCGGCGTCGGCACCGATCCACGCAATTTTATTGATGTCAAATGCGTCACGCACCGCAACAATCCCATTTTGTGGGGAACCACCGTGGGCCGGGCAGTGACCGACACCCATATGACCATGGCCCTCTCATACGGCGCAACCCTGTGGCAGCAGCTGTTGGCCATGAAAATACCGGGTCTGAAAGCGGTTTACTGCCCGCCGGAAGGTTCGGGGCGATTTCTGGCCATCATTTCCATGAAGCAGATGTATCCCGGACATGCCGATCAGGTTCTGACCGCCGCCATCTCCACCGAAATGGGCGCCTATGGGCTCAAAACAGTCATCGTCGTGGATGAAGATATCGATCCCTGGGATATTCCGCGCGTGATGTATGCCCTGAGTTTCCGGTTCCAGCCCAACCGGTCCCAGGTCATCAAGCGCGGTCGATCCACACCGCTGGATCCTTCTTTACCGATCGAGGCCAGGGAAATTACGGGCCGGCTCTTATTGGATGCCACCATCCCCTATGAATGGAAGAAAAAACCGATTCCCATCGAACTCGATCCGGAAGTGGTTGAGAGGGTTAAAGGTCGCTGGTCTGAACTAGGCCTGTAAACCTGTCACAAAAATGCATCTAAAAATCGGTTGAGCCTGTTAGCCCGTTATCCGTCAGCCCCTTTCTAAGATTAGGAAACAGAGTCTTTTCCTATTTAACGGGCTCAACCGGCTCAACGGGCTCAACCGGCAACCTGTATTTGGGAAAATTGAGATGGCAGATAAAAAATTTTTGGAAGGTAAACGGGTACTGGCAGTCGATGACGAGCAGGATGTTCTGGACACCCTGATCGACTTGCTGCCGATGTGTGAAATGGTAACCGCATCTTCATTTGAAAAGGCCAAGGACCTGCTGGAATCCGAGCAGTTTGATCTTGTCATTCTGGATATTATGGGGGTTGACGGTTACGGCCTTCTGGAAATGGCAACGCGCAAAAACATCCCGGCAGTCATGCTGACCGCCCATGCCTGGAGCCCGGATAACCTGGTGCGTTCGATCAAGGAAGGCGCGGTTTCTTATCTGCCCAAAGAAGAGCTGGCAAATATCACAGACTATTTGAATGATGTTTTAACGGCTAAAAAAGAAGGCCGCGATCCCTGGGCATCCTGGCATGAACGCTTGCCGGCCTCGTATTTCGAGCGACGCTGGGGCGCTGCCTGGAAGGACACCGACCGGCAATTCTGGGAAACGTTTAAAGCCGGTCTAAAAGCCAAGCGATCCGCAGCCAAAAAAGAAGATTAAAATCACTTGATACAGACCTAACATTTACAGGGAGGAAAGTTGTGAAACCGATCCGTTATCAAAAAGAGATGGTGGATGAATTTTTAAATGACGGCTACTGGACCCAGGAGCTCTTTTATGATTTCTGGGATAGAAACGCCCGCGAATACGGCGATCAGGAGGCATTGGTGGATTCCAAATATCGCGTAACCTGGGCGGAAGCCAAACGCCTGGTGGATGGGATTGCCTCTACCTGGGTTCAAATGGGCATCCCCCAGTATGCGCGCATCATTATTCAATCACCCAACAGTGTCTACGGCTTTTTGGCCAGAATTGCCGCCGAAAGAGCCGGCCTCATCTCGCTGACCGTCTATCCGTATCTGCGTCAGCGGGAATTGGAATACATGGTTGAAAGAACTGAAGCTTCGGCAGTGGTCATTCCGCATGAATACCGCAAATTTAATTATCTGGAAATGTATAAGGAACTGCAACAGCGGTTTCCGCATCTAAAACATATTTTTCTTTTTGACGACACGGTGCCGGATTCAGCCCCTGAGAACACCTATTCGCTGACCCAGCTGGCACAGGCAGCTGCCGAAAAACCGATCGATGAAAATATGCTCAATGAAAGGCGTTTGGATCCGCTCTGGAATATTGCGTTGCTGACCACTACGTCAGGTACGACCGGACTGCCCAAACTGGTGGAATGGCCAACTGCTCCGCGGGTGTGCACGTCCAAGGGTCGGGTCAGCATCTGGGGCCTCAACCACAAGGATACCACCATGGCCATTGCACCGCATGCCGGTGGGGCTGCCGGGACCCTGACCTATTTTGCCGCACCGCTGGCCGGCGCCAAAACGGTCATGCTCGAAGAGTTTGTCCCGGAGGATGCCCTGGCCCTGATCGAAAAAGAAAAAGCCACGGCCATCGGTGTGGTCCCCACCCATCTGGTGCGCATGCTGGAATGCGACACCTCCAAATATGATCTCAGCTCTCTGCGATTTATCCGCTCCGCCGGCGGTTATCTCTCACCTCAGATTGCTGAAGAAGCCGAGGAGGCCTTCGGTGCCGTCATCACCAGCGACCTGGGCACTCAGGACATGGGCTCGGTTTCCGGCTGCCGGGTTGAAGACAGCAAGGATTTGCGCCGCCGAACGGTCGGCCGCATGCTGCCCGGCAACAAAGTGATTCTTAAGGATGAAGACGGCAACGAGGTGCCCGACGGCGAGCCCGGTATCCTGTATTTCAGAGGCCCGCATGCCCCTGCCGGCTATTATCGGGATGAAGAGCTGACCTCCACCGTGTTTGATCCCAATGGGTGGACCACCACCGGTGATATCGTCAAATTCGATCAAGAGTGTCTCTGGATATTGGGCCGCGCCAAGGACATGATCATCCGTGGGGGACAAAATATTTATCCGGCCGAGATCGAGGGCTTGCTCAACGACCATCCCAAGGTCGCATCGGTTGCCGTTGTCGGCTATCCGGACCGCGAAATGGGCGAACGGGCTTGCGCCTATGTGATCCCCAAGGCTGGTCAGGATTTTGCCTTCGATGAAATGGTGGAGTTTTTGAAAGGCAAACAGCTGGCCATGTACAAACTGCCGGAGCGACTGGAGGTGGTTTCTGAATTTCCGGCAGTCGGTGACTCGGGCAAGGTCAATAAAGAGACCTTGAAAAAAATGATAGCGGAGAAGGTAAAGCAGGAATCAAGTTGAGCCCGTTTCCCGTTTGCCCGTTTGCCGGTTTAAAAAATGAAATCAGTCCATGTTCCGTTATAAACCGGCTCAACGGGCTCAACAGGCTAACCTAAAGATGTCTTATGCAAAAGACCGTGCTGATTATATCAACCTTGGATACCAAGGGGTTGGAAACCGAATATTTGGTCGATAAGTTAAAGGACCTTGGCCTCGATACGCTCCTGATGGACATCTCCATGCGCGGTGATGCGCCATCCGGCGCAGACATCCCACCGGAGCGTGTTGCAGCGGCCGGCGGCAGCAGTTTCGAAGAAATCCGCAACTCACGCAACCGTTCACAAATAACCAATATTACGATGGCAGGCGCTTCAACCATTGCAGCGGACCTGCTCTCTGAGAATAAATTGGATGGCGTGATTGCCATCGGTGGCTCGACCGGTACGTTGATGGCTACTGAGGTGATGCGTTTACTGCCCTTTGGCATACCCAAAGTGATGATTTCTTCTACGGCTGCTTTGCCAGGGCTTGCCACTCGCTATATCGGCACCGGTGATATTGCCCTCTTCCATTCCGTGATCGAAATTTCCGGCGTCAGCAATTTACTCAAAAATGTCATGGATCGAGCTGCCGAAGCCCTGGCAGGGATGGTGCTGGGCAAAATCACATCTGCCAAAACCGGTGAAGGTAAGGCCATTGCTTTAACTATGCTGGGTCCTTGTGAAAAATGTGCCAGCGCCGTTCGCGCCGGCCTTGAAAGCAAAGGGTTTCAGGTCATCGGATTCTCAGCCGCCGGCATCGGCGACCGAGCCATGGAAGATATGATTGCCAATGGTTTTTTTCAGGGTGTTGTTGACCTGGCGCCGGGTGGGGTCGGCGAGCATCTGTATGGGTTTATGCGCGATGCCGGTCCGCATCGCCTGGAAACAGCTGGTAAGGTTGGTATCCCCCAGATCATATCAACCTGCAGTGTCAATCACATGACACCGGCCAAATCTAAATATAAGCCGGAATATCATGAGCGCCGTAAATACGATCTGGATAAATTCAGAACCTGGATACGTTTATCAAGCGCTGAGCTCAAAGAAGTTGCCGGTGCCTTTGCCGACAAACTCAATCAAGCGACCGGCCCGGTCAGCATCGTCATACCCCAAAATGGATGGTCTTCAGTGGACAGCCCGGAAAATCCGACTTACGATCCGCAAGAAGACCAGCTATTTGTCAAAACGCTGCGCCAACAGTTGAAACCCGAGGTCAGCGTCGTTGAAATTGCGGCCAATATGGAAGATGAGGCCTTTGCGCAGGCAATTATCTCAGCCGCATTGGAGATATTTTAAATGGAAAGCCGCGAGTTTACCATTAAAACCGAGGAAGATGCGTATAATCTTTCCGCCAGTGTCCGATTAATCGGTGCGGATGTGCTGGTGGCCATCTGGGGTGGAGAAAAACCCCATATCGGCGCAGTCGCAGTTGCCCAGCCACGGCCGAGCCTGAAGGATCCTAAATTAACCAGTGCCAGCGCATCCGTTATCTGTCTGGTGGGACACAAGGAAGACGAACTGGTCAAGGCAACGGCCGAGATTATGGCCGCAACACTTAAAACCCAGGTAGTTGTCACGGGCGGGATCCATTGGGACAACTTGACTCCGGAAGCCATCCAGCAAATTATCCGGCACAGTGAAATTCTGGTGGACAAAATCATGGCGCGTTGCGTGGCGGAATTTTAATCTTTGAAGAAATAGGACCGGTCCACCGCAAAGACGCAAAGGTCGCAAAGTTTCTTATTTCTTTTTCCATTCTGTTGAGAGGACAGAAAGGAAAAAAATCACATCCCATCGGGAGCATTTACTATATTTTATAAAAGCGTTATGAGTTGTCACATAAAACGTGCCACACCATGGAATGAAGGAGTGGTTTTCATTTGCTGGCCTCTCACCGGCAAAAAAAAATAACTCTCTGCGCCTTGAGCGAAGCGGGCGGTAAATATTAATTTCATAAAGGACAGATTTATGAAAAAACGTATAATCATCGGCATATCCGGTGCCAGCGGGGTTACCTATGGCGTTCGCATACTGGAATTACTCAAAGAAACGGATTTTGAAACCCATTTGATCATCTCCAAAGCCGGCCGCCTTAACATTGAAATCGAGACCGACTACCATCCCGATGCAGTCGAGGCCATGGCGGATTTTGTTTACGACCACAAGGACATGGCTGCATCACTGTCGAGCGGGTCTTTTTTAACTGAAGGCATGGTGGTCGTGCCCTGCACTATCAAATCGCTTTCGGGTATTGCCAATTCCTACAATGAAAACCTGCTCGTTCGGGCGGCGGATGTCACTCTGAAAGAAAAGCGTAAACTGGTGCTGGTGGTCAGGGAAACACCGCTGCATGTGGGACACCTGCGCCTGATGACCCTGGCGGCTGAAATGGGTGCACACTTGCTGCCCCCTGTGCCCTCCTTTTACCACCAGCCCAAGACACTCGAAGATATCATCGATCAAACTATTGGCAAAGTATTTGACTATATGGGAATCGAGCATGACCTGTTCAAGCGATGGGGAGAAAAAAAGAAGATCGAAAAGCCCCGCAAAAAAAATACCCGTATTTTGCTCGCGCAAAAGAAGTGATTAATCTACCAGCTGCCATTTTAATGCAGTATGACTGCAACAAAAGCATACAAGACAGACGAACCCTATTGTAGTTGTTATGGAAAGGTAAAGCCAACTCCGACTGTTATCGCTCGATAGTCCCAATTACCCGTCTCACCATAACTAAAGGTGGCAAACGGGCTGAGTGCAATATCCAGATCAGGTAAGAAGTCATCAAACATGAAATCATAACCGCCCCCCAGCGTGAAACCCCAGCCGTTTTTTCTGCTCGGCTCGTCCGACCGATTGCTCCAATTACTGACGTATCCTCCACCTGCTTTTGCAAAAAGACCTGAATCTTCAATGGGATACAGCTGGGTGATAAGAAACGCTTGCATAATGCCCTTTCCTTTATCTGGATCGGTAGTGTCGCTGGCCTCGAGCAGCCAGCCGCTTAATTCCAATCCGACCAGCAAATGCGGATTGATCGTGTAACCGCCTCTAAATCCCATAAAAAAATAAACATCGTCTTCGTTTCGTTCATCAAATGACTGCTTAAGATATCCCGCACCGGCGTCAATTCCACCCCAGAATCCATTTCTGACATGAATTTCTTCAGCTGACGCAACAGCCGGCATAAAAAGTACTGCAGTGAAAAGGACGATTAATAATTTTGCGGGGTTCACCTTTCTTATCTCCACTTGCTTAGCTTTCAGGCAATCAGGCGTGTGGCGTTGACAGCCTACCATTTCTAAAGGAAACAAGTGAAGTTGCGCCAGTCACGTCTGGTCCCGTCCAGTCACATTTTTTTAGCAAAAATCTATAATACGAATATGCGGTCAATGAAAAGATGATCATAGTCTATTTTTTATTTCTGGCTGGAAAATTTAATTCTCGACACAGTTGATTGGTTAAGAATGAGGTATGGCATTGAATGGACAAACATAAATGCTTTCAATCTTTATGATCAAAAATCTAAATATCAGTTATACTGATTTGATGCTGAAGGTGAATTACCAATAATCCTTTTTGTGATTACGGCCCTCCGAAACTGGCACGGTTGTAAAAGAGCCTCATCGTATTTTCATCGACCAACCTGGCACTTACCAGATCCCCCTGCTGATGGATGATATATCCAAAAAGGAGCTGGCCGTCGGGGCTCCTGATCTCTCGAACGCGGGTCATCGAGTAATTGGCCCATATCGGGGTGATGTTTCCCTCAGCAGTTGTATTGGCTTTGACGATCCCTTCCCAGGTTGCCTGATCGTTTACCGTGCCCCAATTGCTGCCCACTACAATTTTCCGATCGTCATTTTTCGGATCAAAAACAACAACTGTCGACCTTAGCCAGATGGTGTACTCTGACCAGTTGTCGATCAGTTCCTGCTGGGTAACCTTTGATTCACTAGCCGGTAGTGTTTTAATTCGTGCGTAGTCTCCCGAACAGCCGGTCAAAGCAAAGAATACCAGAATCATGATACAGATTGATCGGTTGACATTCATATCTTCTTCCTTTTATCCGATGACCGAAAAACTGGAATCGGTATTGATTTCACGGTTGCGACTGAAAAATCCCACATTGAGATGTCGCCGCATGTATTTCATATAAAATTGCAAAGGATCGGTATCGTGATCGCGCCCTTTCTCGCAAGCATCGATCAATTCAGCCATCATGACTCCCGCAACCGGCGCATTTTTGTACTGATTGCCACTGGTGCCAATGGCCAGGTAAAATCCAGGCAGGTCGGACTTGTCGTAAATCGGAAGCCAGTCATCGCTGCAATCATAGAGTTCAACCACGCCCTTGTACTGGTTGGGAACAGTAAGATCCTTGACGCGCATACCTTCGCGCATAACCATACATTTAAACTGATCGGTAAAATTGGTATCGTAATCATCCGGATTGTCCACCCACAGCTGAGGATCACATTCAGGATCCTCGCTACCGATCAGAAAATTATTCCCCACCTCCGGACGTGAGTAGCAACCGATGTCTCCATCTGATGTGATGACACCATCCCTTTCCCAATTGATGCCTTCGGGTGCAGGTACGTGCGCCACTTCTTGCTTCATCGGCCGCGTTTTGATCTTCATCAAATCTTCGACGCTGGCCATTTGATTGATCAAATACGAATGGGGTCCGGCAACATTCACCACAACCGG
>JABAHP010009465.1_pt1 | contig 17527 bp, 13 predicted proteins | sample 7062081 | NCBI WGS metagenome assembly JABAHP01 (sample SAMN14534357, study PRJNA622989) | marine sediment metagenome | biome: marine biome [ENVO:00000428]; feature: marine pelagic biome [ENVO:01000023]; material: deep marine sediment [ENVO:00002113] | place: India: Gulf of Kutch | collected...
AGTTCAAGGGGTGAGAGTAGGTAAGGTTTCTTGGACACTTTCTTTTTGAGGGCAGCCCGGTACTTGGGCGGTACGAAATGGGTAAACACATCAATCTTCATGATAACAATCCCCCGTATATTCTTATGATGAATTTCTTATCACACTCAGCGTCTCACCGTGTGGTGTGCCCGGAATATAGGGCCCAACCTCCTCAATAATCTTTATTGCCCAAGGCTTTGGGTGTAAGTGCCCGATCCATGACCGGACCCAGAGGACGTCTCCGTCAGGAATGGTTTCAGGCCTACTGGAAATCCGAGCCTTTACAACTTTTGCGTTGTATTTCCTCGGTCCTGGAGACAAGTCCCTGATCGTGAGAACACTTTCCTTGTCATCTATCAAGTCTTCCATCCGCGAAACGAAAATGACCCATTTTTTGCCCATTTCATTCTCTCCAGCACTTCATCCATTGGACGCCTCTCATGTGGCCTCCGACTCTAACGCCGCCTTTAGTCGCTCTTCCAATTCACGTTTGTTGATCTTGTTTCCGCCGGGTACGAGGGGTAGTTCTTCAACCTCTTCTAACCGCTCGGGGATTTTGTAGGGCCCCAGTTGTCGTTCCTTGAAAAAGGAGACCATCTCCTCAAAGGTAAAAGAGGCGCCTTCTTTGGCCACCACAAAGGCACATGCCTTCTCTCCCATTTCTGGATCGGGCATTCGAACCAGTGCGGCTTCGGAGACCATGGGATGTTCCACAAGCAACTCTTCGATCTCTTTGGGATAGATCGTCTGTCCGCCGCGGATGATCACGTCTTTCACACGTCCCCGGAGATAGAGATTGCCTGCCTTATCTATGGTTCCAAGATCACCCATATTGAATTTACCGCCAATTCGCGATTCTGCGGTGGCTGTGGGATCGCGAAAATAGCCTCCCACACAGTGAGGCCCTTCCACGGTCACCAGTCCCACCTCGCCTTTAGGGACCTTTCCTCCGCTATCTGGGTCCAGCAAAGTCACCTCATTGCCCCTCAGAATTTTGCCTACCGTTTTGAGTCTTATCTCCTGAGGGGCACTCAAATATCCCGCGGCCACGGCACCGATGTCCATTCCCCCGTATCCTTGGACCACCTTGCAGTTCAATTTCTGCTCCGCCTCCACGCCCAGATGGTAAGGCAAGAGCCCTCCGCTGACCTGAATGAATCTCAGGGACTTCAGATCATAGTCCTTCAGGCCAGAAAAGTTGACCAATCTCACCAGATGGGTGGGTACCGCCCCAATCGCAGTGACGCCTTCCCTTTCAATCAAGGCACAGGCCTGCTCTGGCGTGAAATGCTCAAGCATCACCGTCTTAGACCCCAACTGTGGAGGGGTACGGTGAATAAGAGTCTCGGCAGATCCCGAAATGGAGGGACTAACGGCTGCAACCACGTCATGGCGTGTCATTTCCAGATCCTTCACATATTCCCTCGCCGTGGCCAGTCGAGCACAGGCCACCCACTCCACGCATTTGGGGATGCCTGTTGACCCGCTCGTGGTTGTGATCTCTGTATACTCGAAGGGATCAAATTTTTGTTTATCAAGTCCACGATTCAGACGTTCGAGGCTGGATGTATCCTGCATCATGTCATAGAAGGAAATGGATCCTTCTGGGGCCGTTTCCCCTACGACAAAAAGGTGCTTAAGATGTTCAAATCTGCCTTTCATTTCAGAGAACATTTCAAGGAAGTCGAATCGCCTGAAACGGGCCGGGAATACGGCCCCCACCGACTGGGTCCTTGCCAGGACCGCGGCGATCTCCGTCTCCCGAAATTTGGTGCCTACAATGGCCACCAGGATCCCGGCTTTTTCGCAGGCCAAACGGGTTAGACTTAGAGGAACACTGTTGTAGAGCTGGCAGAGGATCACGTCATCCTTCTTTAGACCCAGGTCCAAAAATTTTGCGGTTATTCTATGGATTATTTTTACTCCTTCAGACCAGGTCACCCTAAACGACGAATCCACGAGGGCCTCATCATCAGGATACAGGTCAGCATTGCGCTCCCAGAAGTCCACAGTGAATTGATCTGTCCAAAAGCCCTTTTTTACATAGTCACGGATCATTGCCTGGGTATATCTCGCAACCTTGCCCATGAAAGCCTCTCCTAGTTGAGGATCATCAAGAAACGGATCGTTATAGCCCGTACTCTTTCCACCGTCTTATAACTTTCTCTTTTATCTCATCAGGATATATCCCATCAAAGGACGCCTTGATAGGAATATGGGTATCTTTCGGCCAATCGGGCGGCCAGGTGCAATCGAAGGCGACAACGGGCCCCACATAGGCGCGTCGCTCTTGAGGCGTTAAACAGGGTGTTAGCGGATTCCCTTTGCCCTTATCCACGTCCCTTACGATAATCCCGCGCTTGGGATGACATTTGGTGGAAAAAGCATGAATGACCTGCCCCATATCAAAGACATCCACATCGTCATCAACCACGATGATTTTGCTCCAATCTGCCCTTCTGACGGTCATGGCATCCAAAATCTGGTCTATAACGGCACGGCCTCCTGTCTTGACGCTCACGATAGCCGTGTGGATGACCGCTTCCGGTGGTGTGTACACATCGATGACGGGGATGCCACTGTTTTTGAGATGACGCTTGACAGCCACAGCGGAAGTAATCGGTGTGGCCACATGGTTGTCGTCAGGCGGCATGCCTAAGCTAATCATGGTTAAGATGGGGTCGTTCCGGAACGTTATCGCCGTAATCCGCGCAAGGACCCCCATGCGCACGCCCTCGGTTCGATAGCCTGGATACTCCCCAAAAGGCCCTTCTTGAGCCGTGGCGTCAGGAAGGATCTCTGCTTCCATAACAATCTCTGCGTGGGCCGGAACCAACAGATCGTTGGTCTCGCATTTAACCAGTTCAACGGCTTGCTGGTTCACGCCACCGGAGACTTCGGCTTCGCTCACCCCTTTCGGGATACTCGCTGAAGCGATGAGATGGGAGATGGGATCCGCACCGATCACAAGGGCCATGGGCATTGGGCTCTTCTTGGGGACGTAGTGCTTGTGCAGCACACGACCCAGATGGCTGTGGAATCGGGGAAATCCAACGATGTGTCGCTCATTGTGGATCATGAAACGATACATCCCCCAGTTCATCCACTCTGAGGCCGGATCCTTTGATACCACCAAATCCCAGGTCCCAATATAACGGCCGCCGTCCCCTTCATGGATGTATGGCGCCGGAAAGAGATTTATATCAATCTCATTACCCTCCAGAATGTTTTCCTTGCAAGGTCCTGTTTTAAGGACTTTGGGCTCCCGCCTCTTTTCCATACGTTTTTCGTATTCCTGGTAAAGCTCTCGCACGGAGGTGCTTGGGTCCAAGCCAAAGGCAATAGCCACTCTCCTGAAGGTTCCAAGCGAACCGCCAAAGAGCCGGTATCCGGCAGGGTAGTCCTTGAGATTTTCAAACAGGAGGGCCGGTCCGCTCATCTCATAAACTCTTCTGGATATGGCTGCCGCCTCCAGGTCCCAATCCACTTCCTTGTTCACGCTCACCAAATCGCCGGTGTCATCTAATTTTGAAATGAACTCCCGAAGATCTCTAAAGGGCATCACTAACCTCCATATTTCGTAGCCAGACTCAACAAAAGGGTGGAAAGCGCCATCAGCTCAAAAAGAGACTGAAGCCCTCCACAACAAAGACTCACAGTCGTTTGTTCTTCCTGCTCTTGGTGTTGGGATTGAAACCCAGTTGCCTGGAGAGTTTTTCAGACGCCCCATCGAGCGTCTTTTTAATTAGCTTTTCACTGTTAGCGTTAAATCGAATCGTGGGAATGGTAACGACTAGGGCGNNAGATCAAAAACCGGAGCAGCCATGGCAATGAGTCCTTCATATCGTTCCTCCCGGGCATACGCGATTTTCTCCAATCGTATCGCTTCCAGCTCTTTTAGTAGCTGTTTGGGGTCAGTGATGGTGGAAGGGGTTTTTGGGGTCAACTTCACGGAGGAGAGGTATTTCTGGATTTCTTCATCTGCAAGATGGGCGAGGATGGCCTTGCCACCTGCCGTGGTATAAAGGGGGGCCCGATATCCGATCTCGACCGTGCGTTTCAGGGGTTGCGAGCAGTTCTCGCCGTACACGATAAGCATCTCATCCCCTTTTCGGACCGCGAGGGCGCTGGACTCGTCTGTTGTGTTCATCACCTCATGAACAACGGGCCGACCAAGTTGCACGATATCAAGGTCCGTAAGGTATTGGCCGGCAATAACAAGAACCTGGGGACCGATGACATATCGCCTCTCCTCCTCTTTGCGCAAGGAGAGAAAATCGTGGGCCACCAGGTCGGCCAAAAGCAATGAAAGACTGCCTTTGGGGATCTTTAGCACCGCAGACAACTCTGCATGGCTGATTCCGTTCTTACTGGCGCCAACGGTTTCAAGGATTTGGATCACCCTGGTAGCAGATTTGACCATGGCCTTTGGGAAGGGCTAGTTTACATATGCAAACTACGTTTACCTTTTGCATCCTAGTAGGCAGAAAAAGCCTTGTCAAGTTGGAAAAATCCTTCTTCATCTTAAATGGGAACGATGCGAGAAACTTCTGGGAGGCCCCGGCCCATTCGCACATAGATGTGTTTGAGCCAGTCTTCATTCTCTTTGGGAAAATCCTTCCTGTAGTGTGAACCCCTGCTCTCGGTTCTCTTTAAGGCGGAGACGGCAATCGCCCTGGCAGAAAGGGCGGCATTTCTGCATTCATAGACTCTGAAAAGATCCAGAGGGTTGCTTGCCCCATGTCCTTCCAGCTCTCTGAATACCGAGTCTATTCCATCAATGCTCTCTTTCAATGAGCTTTCATCACGGAGAATGCCGGCCTTTTCCCAGAGAATCCGCCCTAATTTCGCCGTCAGGGGACGAGCAGTGAATGGTTTTGAGTTTTCCATGAAGCTGCGAGCAAACGTTTTGCATGCAATCTCTTCCACCGTATCCTGAAAATGTTTTGAGGGAGGCCTGGAATCAGCGCACTCCACGGCGGATCGGGCGGCCAAGCACCCGAAGACCAGGGACTCGGAGAGGGCATTGCCGCCCATCCTGTTTGCCCCGTGAATCCCACCGACCACCTCCCCTGCTGCAAAAAGGCCTCTTATCTGCGTACGACNNCCCAACCCTCCCATGGTATGGTGGCAGGCAGGCGCGATTTTGACAGGCGCCACATGGTAAAGAAGGTTTCTTTTCAGGATTTCTATCGCCTTTTTATTGAAAGGAATCGCGGCATCCTTTACCTCCCGCAAGTCCAGGTGTATGGCACCATCAATGCCATTCCCATGAGAGATTTCCTGGAAAAGGGCTCGGGCCAATCGATCTCGCGACGCCAATGCAATGGGTTTCTCTCGCAGGTCATATTTCTCTTTAAGGTCTTCGCCCAGGCGGTTTGTTATTTTTCCCAGGTCTGCAAGCACTGCGGGCACAATCATGCGGGCTAGCCCCCCTTTGGCACGGACCAGGGGATAAAACTGTACAAACTCCATGTCCATGAGTTCAAGGCCCGCTTCCAAGGCCAGGGCATAGCCGTCTCCCGTCGATCCCGGTGCATTATTGTTTTGGAAATAAATGGCGCCGGCACCCCCTGTGGCTAGCACCACAGCTCTAGATGGAAAACCAAAAACAACACCCGTGCGCTTGTGAAAACCGATCGCCCCGATGCATGACCGATCCTGTGTGACCAAATCAGTGACCATGATTCCGTCCAGATACTGGATCCCTAACTCCTGACAAGCTCGAATGAGCGGAGGTGATATCTTGGGGCCCCCGATCAGGGAAGATTGTCTGGTGACAAGTCCCATCTTGTGCATCGTGCCTCTCATGCCCACCTCCTGGAGTTCTCTCACCATGGAAGGCGCCTGTTTCGCGAACTTCTCCACAAGTGCCAGGTTGTTGAGTCCCCTGCCGCTCTTTAGAGTCTTATCTATATGCGCGATAACATCTGCGCTTTCCGCCCCAAAGGCGAATAATCCTCCAGCAAGATAGGTGTTGTTCGCCTTTCCTAAAGGCCCTTTGGAGATCAGAAGTGCCTGCCTGCCCGATTTTGAAACCTCAAGTGCCGCTCTCAGTCCGGCAATGCCACTCCCAATGATCAGAACATCAGAGTCCATGATCTGCATGTTGATATTTCTCATTTTCGGTCCTTTGCTGAACAATTATGCCTGTGACAACAGGTTTGCGTCTCTGCTTTTGGTATGATATTTTGATCCTCAATTGCCGATTTCTCAGGCCCCCAACATCCTTATACAGCATCTCACACATTAGCAAGCCAAAAGCACTTGTTTGCGGAAAGGGGGCTTTAGATGCACTTCCCAGGTCTGGCCAGGAAGCAGGCTGTGGGAGTTGATGGCGGGCAGAGTAAAGAGAATATTTTGAAAAAGGGGATTTACCCATGTTGAATTTTCCACTCATCCTCGACCTTCTCCTCATCCTGACTGTGGCATGGGTCCTAGGTCTGGTGTTTACCAGGATGGGCCTACCGGTTATGCTCGGTGAATTGCTGGCAGGGATCCTACTCGGTCCTCCCATTCTGGGCATCATAAGCATTTCCCCCTCCATCGAGATGCTTGCCGAACTGGGCATCTTCTTTGTGATGTTCCACACCGGCATGGAGATGGATCCAAAGGAACTGGTGGAACATATCTGGTCTGCCCTCTCCGTGGCCATTGGCGGATTTGTCCTGCCCTTTGCGCTGGGGTATTTTACGGCGAGTCTATTCGGTGGGACCGTTATGCAGTCCCTTTTCGTCGGCATGGGCGTCTCCATTACCGCCATTGCTGTGCAGGCCGTCATCCTTCAATCCATGCAAATCAATCGTAGTAAAGTGGGACACATCATCATGGGTGCGGCCATTGCCGATGACATTCTTGCCCTGGTGGCCCTGTCCACGCTTCTGGGATTTGCCAAAACAGGAAGCATCCAATTATCCGCCCTGCTCTTGATTTTCCTCAAAGTGAGTGGCTTCTTCGCCCTGACCATACTAATCGGACAGTTTATCATGCCCTTTGTCACCAGGAGACTAACCAACCAGGGCGGAAAGGCATTCATGTTCGCCATGACATCCGCCCTGCTCATGGCCTACCTTGCTGAATGGGCGGGTCTTCATCTCATCATAGGGGCCTTTCTGGCCGGCCAGTTCGTGAGGAAAGAGATCATGGATGAAGAGGTGTATGAAGCCATAAGTAGCCATTTTTATTCAATCAGTTATGGCTTTCTGGTCCCCATCTTTTTCGCCTCTCTCTCTTTTCATCTGCATTTTACCTGGTCCTGGTCTTTCCTCATTTTTGCCGTTGTGCTCATTTTCTTTGCCTTACTGGGGAAACTCGTGGGCTGCGGGGTCGGTGCATTACTTTTCAAATACAGTCTACGGGAATCCATGATCATAGGGTTTGGGATGAATGGTCGTGGCGCCGTGGAATTGGTCGTCGCTTCCGTGGTCCTGGGTCTCAGTAGCGATCTCTTGAAGGCCAAGGTCATCAGTGAACCGCTACTCACAGCTGACCAGTTTTCCGGCCTGGTACTCATGGCCTTTGTCACCACCCTGCTGGCGCCTATCACCCTGAAGTGGGCCGTAGGTAGGACCTGTCAGCCTGCTGAGAACGAGGAATTTTGCGCCCTCTGGGAGGAAGCAAAAAAGAGGTGAAGTGGAATGGGGAGTGTTTAATTTTTTTACACTTTTGCCCATTACAATACACAAAAACATAAATGACCTTACCCGCCCCTAAGTCCAGACAAACCCAACCGGTTGAAATCATTTAATAACAAGGCGATCCCATCAATCTGGTATGAGTTTTGCTTTTACTAGGGTTGAATCCTTAGAATTTTCATTTTTCTCCTTTTCTATCCACGGCTCGCGCCCATGTAAACGCAGCCAGTTGCGATGAGAAAATGCTCGGTATGGAGGATAAAATGAAAGATTACATCAAATTCTTCATAGTCTTCTTTTTTGTATGGTGCGCTTTTCTAAGCACTGCCAGGCCCTATTGGAACAAGTATTGGCTTGAGTTGCAGTTAGAAGCTGCCTCCGTATACGGGACCAAAAACAGTATTGAAGACACAAGGAATTTCTTGAGCGATAAGATGGAGGATGAAGGCTTCAGCTTTAAAGGGGATGATTTCATCATTGAAAAAGATGAAAACAACAAGGTGTCTATAAGGCTCTCGTACGCGGATGAAATACGTATTCTCGGTTTGACGTTAAAAGAACTCAAATTCACCGTGGAAAGAAGTTCAGACGAGGTGAAGGAATACTATTAAATGTTTTCGTTGAAGGATGACCTCGATTCTTTCCTTATTTCAATATAGGGTATGGTAAAAACGAATGAAGCAAAGCGATGATTTCATGATCGTAATCAAAGTGGAGCACGATCCCATAGATGGGATCGTCTGGCGATGGTGGGCCGATAAACAGTATTTCCGCTTTGATGATGACGTATCCAAAGAAATCAATAACAAACTGAGGGACTATTTTCTTCAACTTATGGCTGAAGAAGGGTTGATCGTAAAAAGAGACCAGCCAGCATTCGGCCTGAATTAGTGGAAAATAGTGGCCCCATCGGTAAAGCGCTGGCCATGTTGACCCGTTAATGCGTACCTGTTCCACTCCTCTCCCCCATGGATTCCCTCTATCGTTTCTCTTGACCATCAGCCTGAAACTCCTTTAAACCGCATTTCACGCTGAATACTCCCTGATAAGGACCCCTTGAGCGTCCGCGATTGAATTTCCCTTTCCAGAGATTATATTAGAGGTTGAAAGAGCTCATTACTCTTTCCTCCTAAGCCCCCCTGGGTTCGTGTTTGGACTTAGAGGGGCTCTTCATAATTCTCCTCTTTCTACACCCTCCCCTCTGACCCTTGTTCCCGTGTCAGATCACCCTGGAAACTGGGCCCTGTTTCTTCATCCCACCCCTTCCTGGATTTTTAAAGTGCATGCCCCTTTTATCTAGTCATCAGCACCCCTGGTTATTAAAGAGAAGAAGAGATGGGGGGTGGACGAGCGGATCAAGAATCATGAGCAAATTGACTTAAGAAAGTGCATTCTGTCATAATATGATGGTCCGCAGGTTAATTTTTCGAATTCTTTGAAACTATTCTCAGATCAGTAGTGAAGTAAGGAGGAAGCATTTGATGACCAAAGAAGAAAAACTGCTCCATTTGTCAAATGTTGTTTTTATCGCTGGGACGGATCACATCATTAGTGAAGCTGAAGCAAAAGCGATTGAGACCGTGCGTCAGCAAATCGGTGCCAGCCAAGGGGATTTGAAGAAAGCCCTGCACTCGGTTAATCATGGAAGCCACCAACTAACCCCCTTTGGCCGGTTTTCGGCCAAAGTGCGAAACCTCGAAGACATGATCCTTGTAGCCATATCTGATGGAGAAATCTCAAGGTCTGAAAAACCTGAAATTCTCTCCTTTGCAAAAACAATAAAAATCTCTCAGGATCAAATCAGTGAGATACTGTCTGAAGCCAAACTTCGAATCAAGTCGCAGAAAACCACTTTGACCTGTACTTCATGCGAAAAAGAGATACCCCCAGATTCAATTTTTTGCTCTGAATGTGGCCACAGAGTTGTATCATCCTAGCCCTTGACGGATTCTTCCATCATAGCTACCACATGCCACCAATCCACCGACCAAGGAATGTAAACGCGTACCGATATATAAATTAATTTACCCAAAAAATAAGGGATTTCGAACCCCAAAATCAGGCTTCCCCGGATTGCCCTCCTTGATGGATTCAATTTATGATACCCCACTCTCCTCGACGCCCTGGCAAGTCCGCCTCACTTGCTTTCCCTGAAGGGTGACGGACTGTAGAGGACAAAGAGATTTACATAGGTGAGCACCATGAAGCACGCCGAGCAAGGGACCACGGTTCAGGAGGTCATAATCACCCTAGGGATACTCTCTATCCTGGCATCGGTTGGGGGATATGGTTTGAGCCAGGCACTCCCCAACTACCGTCTTTCCAGCGCGGCCAGATCCCTTCTGTTTCACATTCAGGAGGCCAGATCCCGTGCCGCTTTCCAAGGCACCATCTATTACCTAGACTTTGATCCTGACGGCAACGGAGATGTGGGATCTGGGCCGTGCGTGCTCTGGGAGGACCTGAACAATAACAGGCAAAAAGACCCACAGGAAAAAGAAGAGCCCAGTTTTGGGCTCAAAGAGTTTCCCAACGTTCATTTTAAAGCCTATCCCTCTGAACTGGGCGGACCCATGCGTGGGCCAAACAATACAGAAATTGATGCGGGTGGCGGTGACGGGGTCAGCTTCGCCGGGAATCGCATCAAATTCAATCCCATCGGGACATGCACCAGCGGAACTGTTTATCTCCACAACCAGAAGGGTCAGACCTTTGCCATCCGGCTTCGCTATAATGGATTGGTTCAACTCTGGCGCCACAATGGGGCCCGGTGGGTGAGATAGGGGTGCTGCTGATCTAGAAGGGCCTTACTTGTCTCTCACAGAGTTCTCCCGCCGTCGCTAGAAGCTCCGGCGGGCAAGCAGAGGCCGCAGAGAATTTAGTTAGACTGGATGAACAGGATTTCCGGGATCTAACAGACTCCACTTCGGTGGCGTGTAGTCTCCCCTAAAATATTTCTTGGACACGGGTCCTGCTTCGCAGGACACANNGGTGAGGGGTCTCGATGCAAAGCATCGTGACCTATGTGGAGGGCCGTAGGGAAGAAAATAAGCTCGCTTGTTTTCTTCCCCAAGGCCTCTCCACATAAGGCTTTGACGCGATCCCTCCGCTCCAACCGTGTCATCCGTGTGTCACCCCTGGTGACCCGTGTCAAAAAAACCTTTGNNATATTCAAGAAACTGGTTTGATTGGATCGCTTGAAATAATGGGAACCCGTGAGGCACAAAAATAAGCTTGCTTATTTTTGTACTCCAGGGCTTCCCATTGCTCCCAAGGCGCAGCCTTGGGAATCCCGCGTAGCGGGATTTCCAGCGATCCTTGCATCCCATCCTGGACATCCTGTTAATCCTGTCTAAAGAAATATTTTCGTGATTTCTTTTTTTCGTGTTTTCGTGATTAATAATCCTCTCATGCTAAGGCCTCGCTGGCCACTTTTTCTGCCAATTGCAGGAGACGCTCACTATCCTTGAGCCCGGAGATAAATCGTTCTGGAATGCGGGCCAATCCCACCATCGCGCCAGAAAGCGCCCCTGTCAGCGCAGCTCTGGCCATGTTGTTGCCACCCCCGTTCACCGCAGAAAGAACCGCCATTTCAAAGTCCTCGGGATAGCGATGGATCAAATAGTAGGCCGCTGGCAACATGAACCCCAGTGTGCATGCCAGGCCATAGATGGAGCCGACCAGTGAGGCCGGTTGTACCTTGACGGGGCTGTTCACAGCCACAGCACCATTTGCCACTTGGGTCAGACAGTCAAAAGAGGGAACCAACTCTCGAATCCCCTCTTGATCGGACAGTTGACTCATATGTCTTCCTATATTTGACAGCGCCGGATCATCAACGAGGGTAGACACGGTGAGGGCAAAGGAGAGGGATTGACTCACAATGTAAGGATCACGGTGGGTCAGGCGGATATTCTGATAGCACACATTTGAAAGGCTCTCCGGGTCTTTAAAGAACCTGGCAGCCAGGATTGTGGAGCGCATGGCCGCCTCTGAAGTGTCCGCCATGCTTCCCACCTGCTGCCAGTTCATTCCCGATTTGCGCTGTTTCCACACATCACGCATCGCCCAGTCCGTATAACGCCCTGAAAAGGGCGTTCCATTGATCGTCTCGAGAAAGGCATCCAACCTTGAGGTAAAATCCCCCTCGTCGTAGGCACCTCGCTCAGCCAGTGATTCCAGCAAAAGCATGGTGACTTGTCCGGTCTGAGACACATCACCCGGCCTTAAGCCAGCCTCATGACGTAGCCTGGCGATTTTTGCGAATTTATCTTTGCGGTCCGTCTTCGATGAGGAGTAGTCGGAAACCCAGTCTCCATAGTCTGCCTGCAATTGGGAAAGGTCATAATACCAGTGGCAACCAAGACCCAGGGCATCGCCTATGAGCGCCCCCATGATCGCACCCATGGATCTATCTTTTTTTGAATTATTTGCCATGTCCTTATCCTTTCATAAATTTAGAATCAGGAAGTGGGTTGGAAACGAGCGTTACACCTAAGCTTTTCTTTAATCATTAACGCTCACATTTCAACACATCATGGAGCCCCACGGGTAACCCGTGCTCCCAAGGTCATGACCCGTCTTTCCATCCTCCACAGCCCCGCAGCGCAAGCGGTAACTTCGAGAAGCGGGATCTCCGCTTCGCTCCGACAGGCTACTGCGCCCGTCCTCCGTAGCAGACTACTGCGGAGGATGGAGAGGACGGGCGCCTGCGGCTATGCCGTGGTTATCCGCCTTGGCTGGGGCGACATCGCGCCGAAGCATGCTTGCATCTTGCGCATTCATCCACGGGCAAGCCCGTGGTTTTCTGCGAAGGCGGATAAAATTGGTTCGCAATTTTATAAAATGTGCTATATTTCTTTCTTCGCTCAAAAGAGCCATAGAAGTGATGGGAACAACGATTCTTCCATTAAGATGAGGACTGTGAAGGGAGATGCTCGCATGACCAAACCCGACGCTACCTATCAACCCAATTTTATTCGCAATATCATTGAGGAAGACTTGAAGACCGGGAAATATGATGGCCGAGTCCATACCCGTTTCCCGCCCGAACCCAATGGCTATCTTCATATCGGGCATGCCAAATCCATCTGCCTCAACTTTACGCTTGCCGCCGACTACAATGGGCTTTGCAATCTGCGTTTTGATGATACCAATCCAACCAAGGAAGAGGAGGAGTATGTAGAGTCTATCAAGGAGGACGTTCGATGGCTCGGATTTGATTGGGACGAGAGGGAGTACTATGCCTCGGACTACTTTGAACAGCTCTACGAGTGGGCCGTGAAGCTTGTAAAGGATGGAAAGGCCTATGTGGACGACTTGAGCGCAGAAGAAATCAAGGGATACCGCGGCACCCTGACCAGATCAGGGAAAGAGAGCCCATACCGTAACCGTTCAGTGGAAGAGAATCTGGGACTGTTTGAACGGATGCGAGCCGGAGAGTTCGAGAATGGATCTCGCGTGCTTCGGGCAAAAATTGATATGGCCCACCCCAACCTGAATATGCGCGATCCGGTCATGTACCGTGTTCTGCATGCGGCGCATCACCGAACAGGCGACAAATGGTGCATCTATCCCATGTATGACTTCACCCACGGACAGTCTGATTCCATCGAGAAGATTACCCATTCCATTTGCACACTGGAATTTGAAGATCACCGGCCACTGTACGATTGGTTCGTTGAAGCGTTGGGCATCTATCACCCTCAGCAGATCGAATTCGCCCGCCTCAATCTCAGCTACACGGTGATGAGCAAGAGAAAACTCATGAGATTGGTGCAAGAGGGGCATGTAACCGGGTGGGATGATCCTCGCATGCCCACCATATCTGGCCTGAGACGGCGCGGCTATACGCCCGATTCCATCCGAGATTTCTGTGAACGCATTGGCGTGGCCAAAAAGGAAAGTATGGTGGACGTGGCACTGCTCGAGCACTGTCTCAGAGAAGACCTGAACAGACGCGCCCCCCGTGTGATGGGGGTCCTGCGCCCGCTCCGCGTGATTATCGACAACTATCCGGAGAATGAAGTAGAAGAGCTGGAGGCCATCAATAATCCAGAAGACGCCAGTATGGGCACACGGGAAGTACCCTTCTCAAGGGACCTCTACATTGAACAGGACGATTTCATGGAAGATCCGCCAAAGAAATTTTATCGTCTGGCGCCCGGCCGCGAGGTACGGCTGAGATATGCCTATTTCATCAAATGTGTTGACGTGGTGAAGGATGAGAAGACCGGAGAAGTTGTGGCGCTTCACTGCACCTATGATCCGGAGACAAGAGGGGGTGACTCTCCTGATGGCCGCAAGGTGAAGGCAACGCTTCACTGGGTCTCTGCCCCACACGCCCTGGAGGCTGAAGTCCGCTTATACGACCGTCTATTCGACAAACCCAATCCTGAAGATGACAAGGATGCGCCCGACTTCACGGCCCACCTAAACCCCAACTCCCTGGAAACCCTGACCGGCTGCCGCGTGGAACCCAGTCTGGCAGGAGCAAAACCTGAGAGCCGATACCAGTTTGAACGGCTGGGTTACTTCTGCGTGGAAAGAAAGGATTCTTCGAAAACCAGACTCGTCTTCAATCGAACAGTCCCATTACGTGACACGTGGGCCAAGATCAGGAAGGCGGAGGAGATGTAGCCTCTACCCGGCACGGCACACAGCGGTGTAAAGGTGTAGCCGCCATCTTGTCCCGGTGGGTGTTCTTGGTAAGACGGTTCACATTGACGCCGTAAACCTGTCCCATGTATTCCATCCCAAAGCCATGGGGGATGATGACCTGGCCGGCCCGGGCCGCTTTTGTCACCTCCACTTCGATTTTCGCCTCACCCGCCTCTGTGCAAATCCTAGCCACCTGCCCGTCCACAAGACCCAATGCCTCCGCATCCTTCGGGTTCATCGATAAAGTACAAGCACGGCGGTCCTTGTTCCAGGAGGGATCTCGCATAAGGCTGTTGGCATTCATGTCCATATGACGCCCTGCCATGAGCAGAAGAGGGTAATTTGGATCCGGTTCGAGTGCCTTGGCCTCAGACTCGGCGTCAATCTCTTTCACCCAGTCCCTCATTTCAGGTGCCCAGACATCAATTCGGCCGTCCTCGTGCCGCACCGAAGCAAAATTGTTCTCTGGATCGGCGCGGCCCACCCATAGTCCCTCAGGGTGTTCCAGGATGGCCTGAAAAATCTCTTCACCCTGGGTTAAGCCCGGCTTGAATCCGGCCCGTGCCGCATTCTCTCGAAAGCCCTTGGGGGCTGTTTGAGCCAATCCCCAAAGGGCAGCCAGATGCGCTGATCCCAACTCCTTTCCCAGAGTCTTGGCCAATATGAAAGGGGCATTTTTCATGGCATTGGGATCTGATTGTGCAAACTTCATCAGTTCCATGCCAAATGTCATACGGTCTTTCTTGGCCGCAGCATGGAGTGAATCTGGAATCTCGGGAATAAGACCCAGGGCATCTGCGATGCGGGTCATGATCTCACCACATTCCAGGGGCTCGCCTTTCTGTTCCACAATGGGCCTGCGCATCTGAAAGTAGACCTCGGGATAGGTCCAGGCAAAGAAGGTTCCGTCCCAGGACTCGTAGCCCGAGCGCGCAGGGAGCACATAATGGGAAAGCTTTGCCGTTTCTGTCATGGCCAACTCGATGGTGATCAGCAGGTCCAGGCGGGCGAATGCCTCCTCGTAGGCGCGGGTATCGGCATAGGAGACCAGGGGATTGGAACCGCATACGATCACGGCCCGCAAGCGATCCTTATGATCGGACATGATTTCCTCTGGCATCACATTGGGCGGAAAAACCCCTGCCAGTGCCGGAAACCCTGTGNNACAGATGGGCATGACATGCCCGGGGATCACGTTGCCACCAGGCACACAGATACGACCACAGATGGCCAGAAGAATAACCTCCAAATAGGTGGTTGCCGTGCTGTGGCGGTTCATAAAGACGCCCAGATCAGGGTGCATGGATGATTCACGCGTTGCAAAGAGGTGGGCAACTTCACGGACCTGGTCATAGTCCAACTGGCAGACCTCGACGGCAGAGCGGGCGTCGAATCCCTGAAATAGGGGCTCAATCTGCTCAAATCCAGAGACATGCCCTTCAATATAGTCCTTGTCATGCCAGCCCTGTTCCAGGATGATGGAAATCATAGCCTTTGTGAGAAGCGCATCGGTTCCCGGGCGAATGGGCAGATGGATGTCTGCGATGCGGGCGGTCTCCGAACGCCGGGGATCGATCACAACCAGGAGTTTGTTGGGATTTTTGGAGATCTCGGTTAGTGCCCGACGCGCCTGTGGCATATTGTGGCTCATCATGCCATTCCATCCCACGGCCAGGAGCATGTCGGTCCTCTCATGATCTGGTATGGTGAAAAGATACTGACGGCCAGCAGCCCTCCCCCAGGCCCAGAAAGCCCCCGTGAGTTCTTGGGCCAGTGCATTGTAGTGGTAGTGGGAACCCAGCGCCCGGAGCAGGCGGACACCGAAAGCAGCCTCAAAGTGACAACCCTGCCCCCCACCGCCCATATAGGCCAAAGAGCGGGGGCCGTGTTGGCCCACAACGGACCTGAGCTTTTCCGCAATTTCTTGAACGGCCTGATCCCACGAGATCTCCTGAAAGGCATCACCAACCCTCTTCAGCGGGTGCCTCAGGCGCTGCCCATGGTGCTGATGATAGCTCACATTCAGGCCCTTTCTGCAGACATATCCCGCACTTCGTGGATTACTTTTATCCGGCCTTATTTTGACTAAGCGGTCATCCTCTACCAGGACCTCCAGGCCGCAGTTCTGCGCACACAGCACGCAACTCGTCTTATGCCACTCTCCCATATCTCATCCCCCTCCTCCAAAATCAGAGCGCATTTTTTCTTGTCCACAAAGCCATGACCAAGGCTCGTACATTGAGTATGTCGAGTCAAGCGTTTTCTCGAACTCGCCCTGATAAAGAGCTCACATGAACGGTTCCAGGAATTTTAGACCGGAGGGCCTCGAGTTACCCTATCTTTGAGCACCCTGTCGAAGGTGAGCCCATGAGGCTTCAAACACTACAGATGCGCAGATGACCCCGATGGCAAGCACCTGCCACAGGGTCAAAGATAAGTTGAGAAACAGGACGGCCAGAAAAGCGGCAATTACAGGCTTGAGAAAGAAAATGTAACTCCCGCGGGTAATGTCCGGAACGGCTGCAAGACCCCCTATCCAGAGATATTGGGTGATGGTGGTGTTCCACAGGGCTATTGTCAGTAGAGACGCGGTTTGTGACGCAGGCCGATCAAAGAGGGTCAAGGGATTCACCCAGACATTCCAGAAAAAGCCCACCACCAACCACAGGCCCACGGCGCCTATCATCATGGTGATGGCTGTTATTCGCAGGGCCCCGTATTTGCCAACGATGGGGCGCGCCATGACGACGTAAAGTGCGACCAGGGCAGCACATATCATGGCCATGAAAACGCCGATCAGATTCTGGCCCGATCCGGCCAGCTTGGCCAGATAGCCGTCCGTAATCAGCAGCGCCACGCCCAAAACCGCACTTATGCCTGTCACGATCTTGGCACCGGTGAACGGCTGCTTATTGAGCCAGAGATTGATCAATCCCACAAAAATGGGTATCGTCGTGACAAGGGTGGCCACTTGGGGGACTGTTGCAAAATCAAGAGACCAGTGGAACAGGAGGTAACCAAAGGTAATACCCACTACGGAAAGTAACAACAGTCTGCCAGTATGGGTCCTGAAAGGTTCAATCAGGTCTCGGCTTGATGGAAAGATGAGGGATAGAACAATGAGTCCTGCGCCTCCTATGAGAAAGCGCCAGACGGACAGTTCAGGACCTGCCACACCAGAGAGCACCGAGACAAACACCCAGGAGGCATCT
>JABAHP010005271.1_pt1 | contig 17517 bp, 16 predicted proteins | sample 7062081 | NCBI WGS metagenome assembly JABAHP01 (sample SAMN14534357, study PRJNA622989) | marine sediment metagenome | biome: marine biome [ENVO:00000428]; feature: marine pelagic biome [ENVO:01000023]; material: deep marine sediment [ENVO:00002113] | place: India: Gulf of Kutch | collected...
ATGATATGCGTGCTGGCCGCCCTGCCCGCGCCTTTTACTCCATCTTCTTCAGGTTCTCCAGCTGGGTAATGGCCGTGTCCCGCGCCTTCAGCGCTTCCTCGTTGGCGGGATCAAAAGAGATGACAGTGTTCCAGGTGGCGATGGCCTTCTCAAGCATTCCCCGGCGGTACTCCCTCAGACCCTCCTCCATCAGGACCCCGGCGCATATATCTATGCTCTGGCGCAGTTCCTGAGCTGAACGCATCAGCCGCTTCCGGGTATACTCGTCAGAGGGATAGTTGTCCAGCACCACGCGGTACGCAGAGCCTGCCCTCGGGTAATCATGGTCTTCCATATATTCGTCGCCATACTCAAGGAGGCCGATGAGGGAGTTCTCGTACAAAACGCCGTAGTCCTTGCCCAGGGCTCCCTTATCCGCGACGCCGCGGATTCTCAGAAGCGCCGCCTCGAACTGCCCGTCGCGGACCAGTTCCCTGATCTCCCGCCGGGCCTCGGCAGCCGGGGACTGCTTTTCAGGCACGGGGACGGCAACTTTTGCCGGGGGTTTCGGGGGACGTGGCGGCGGGGGTTTTCTTACGCGCTCCTTGTCGCACGCGCCAAGGAACAGGGCCGCAAGCACGAGCACCGTTAGCGCAATCTGATTAACTGAACGGTTCATTGATTATGCGAAGATGTCCGCATGCCGGGACAGAACATCATAGTCTTCCAGTATTTCAAGGAAGGGATCAAGAAGCTCCGGGTCGAACTGGGTGCCCCGGTAGGCGATAAGCTGCTCCAGCGCCGCCTCCTTTGACATGGCCGGCCGGTAAGGACGCGACGAGGTCATGGCGTCGAAGGCGTCGGTCACCGAGATAATGGATGCCGAGACCGGTATCTCGTCTCCTCTGAGCCCGTGCGGGTATCCACTCCCGTCATACCATTCATGGTGATGCAGGACGGCGGGTATGTAGCGGTGCAGCGAGTCCACGACACGCAGGATGTCTGCCCCGTAGGTGGTATGTTGCATCATCTCCAGAAATTCTTCTTTCGTAAGCGGATCGCTCTTCTTCAGGATGCTGTCGGGAGTACGGATCTTCCCCACGTCGTGGAACATGGCCGATACTTCAAGGTCCTGCAGATGCTCTCCGGTAAGCCCGATGCTCCTGCCAAGCATGAGCGAGAGATTCGACACCCTGGCCGAATGGCCCAGCGTGTAGTTGTCCCTGGCGTCAATGACGGTGGATATGAGCTTGATGGTGGCGATGTAGGACTCCTCTATCTCCCGGTTGTTCTGCTTGAGCTGTCCCTTCTGGGCGGTGATGAGCCTGGCCATTTCATTGAAATTCTCGGTCAGTTTCCCGAGTTCGTCGTGGGAAGAGACCCTGATGTCCTCTTTATAATCATCTGTGGAGAGGCGTGCCACACCGTCCGAGAGGCGTCTGATTGGCTGAATAAAGACCGATGAAAGAAAATACGCACCAAGCGTGCCAAGCATCATTACGGCCAAGGCGGCCATGATTATCTTGTTGCGGGCGTCCTGCTGTGATGCTACAAGAGAGCCGGTTCCAAGCCCCAGAAAGATGTCGCCCACCTTTCTGTCCATGAACCGTATGGGTACCCGGAACTCGTAGCGTCCGCCCCCCTCTGTCCGGACTACTTTGGTCCCGTCGTCCAGGGACCTCAGGGAAACGCCTTCTGCGGGTGTGAAATCCTGCCCCGTCATACTCACGGAGCTGTGCGCCCATATCCTGCCGGAATTATCCACGGCGGCCATGTACTGGACGTCGTCCTGGTTCTCCTTGAGCTTTGCCGAAAGGTTATCCAGTGCCAGCCGGTCGCCCGAAAGCATATGGTATCCTGCCACAGATGCGGCGCTCTTGCCGATGGACGCGCCCTTTTTCAGCAATGCGTCAAGGATAAACCGATCCATGACGTTCATTACGATCAGTGACGAGGCCAGGGTAACGAGCGCGACAAGCAGAAATATTACGGTTGAAATCTTGAACCTGATGCCAACAGTCATGTAGCCACCCTCAGGGGTTGTTTGATGTAGCTATTATAGATATGTGTTTTACATTTTAGCAAGTTTTTTTATCGATAAAAACTATCGTAACTTGACATTTATATAGATGCTACTAAAAGCCAAGGATGGGGAGATTATAGTAACCAGCAATTCTCAAGAAGGAAACTTTCCTCTATAATGAACATATGGAAACGGAAACTCACAAAATAGGACATTTCTACATTGAAAAGGAGCCGTTCTACCTGCCGGTGGGAAGCGAGGTGGAGCTGTTCGATGCCGCATACCTGAACCGGGTGCCCGTGCTTCTGAAGGGCCCGACCGGATGCGGCAAGACCCGCTTCATGCAGTACATGGCGTGGCGGTTGCGGCGGCCGCTCATCACCATTGCCTGCCACGACGACCTTACCGCCTCTGACCTGGTGGGACGCTATCTCCTTCGGGGTGGCGAGACCGTGTGGGTGGACGGCCCCCTTACCGCAGCAGTGCGAAGCGGTGGCATCTGTTATCTGGACGAAGTGGTCGAGGCCCGGAAAGACACCACCGTGGTCATCCATCCGCTGGCCGATGACCGCCGTCTGCTGCCGGTGGAAAAACGTGGAGAGATTCTCAAGGCCCCACCGGAGTTTATGATGGCCGTCTCGTATAACCCCGGGTATCAGAGTGTCCTGAAGGACCTGAAACAGAGCACGCGCCAGCGGTTCCTGGCTATCGAGTTCGGCTACCCGCCCACTGAACAGGAGGCTGAGATCGTGGCAACGGAGTCCGGGATCGATATGGACAACGCGCGAAGTCTGGTCTCCTTTGCCGAGAAGACCCGAAACCTCAAGGACCGGGGACTTACCGAGGGCGCCAGCACCCGTCTGCTGATACATGCGGCACATCTGATGCGGGTCGGCATCGAAACCCGTCTCGCGGTCGAGACCGCGGTGGCTGCACCCCTGACGGACGAGCAGGAGATGCTGGAATCCCTCCGTGACATCCTCCACTCGATACTCTGATGTATTACAATCCGAAACGCCACGAACGTGCCCTCAAGGGTGAACTTTCGCGCAACCTTTCTCTCTTTTTCTTCGAAAACCGTGAGATAAACGAGCTGATCGAGGACATCAGCTCCCTGGGGCGGGAACCGGGACTGAAAGGGCTGGCCCTGTGCGTGGCGTTCTCGAACATCAGCGGCAACATCGTCCCCAAGGTAGTTCGCCATCTGAAGGACGCGGCCCGCGTGCTCGAGGGAGATGACNNGGGAGCGTTCAGCCTTCTGGACTCAGAGGGGCTGGAGTCTGCCAAGCGCTACCTGGAACAGACGGCCCCGAAAAGCCTCGAATCATATCTCACGCCGAAGGGCCTGAAGCTGAAACACATAGCGGCAAAGCTTGAAACGTTCCTGCGGGGTGTTTCCGGGAGTGACATCCCCGTGGCGTCATCTCCCACCGGAATGCCTTACACAGATACCGGAACGGTCTTTCTTCCCGCACAGCTGAGCACATTCAAAGAAAAGCATGAGAACATGCTGTTCAGCAAGCTCCTTGCCGTTCACCTGTGGGGACAAACAGCCTTCGGCACGCTTTCGCCGGTCAACAGGACGATATCGCTGGATGATCTTTTCGGTCCTTTTACTCAACGGCACCTTGCCATCGGCATCTACCGTGTGCTTGAGGCGGCCCGTATCGAACGCTTCATCAGGGGAGTACTTCCCGGGCTTGTCCGCGACACCCGGGACCTCAAGCAGCGGCTGCTTTCCTGCCGGGTGCGGACAGCAGGAGAGAACGACGTGAACGAGTTCGTGGACCGGCTGGTCCGTGAGTTCCTGGGCGATGAATACGGGGAGGCCCTGAGCGCATACGCTTCTCGTCCCGGGCCCGACCAGGACATCCTTGCCTTCCTGTACGACAGGGCGTCGGCCCTTCCCGGTGAATATGTGCCATTTAATGATCTGTTCCCCTGCGATATATTGCCGGAGGCCGTAACCGCATTTAAGGCAAAGAAACGGGAAGAACTTTCCCGAAAACTTTACGGTCTGGTCGAACGCATCATTGATATGCCCGAGAGGGAGTTTGACCAATTCATACGGCGTGCCCATGAGCATGGGGAACAAGAACCTCCCGACCCTTCGAAGAAGTACCTTCTGGTGCGTGGCGCGCTCATGGAGCCCGATGTCGAGCTGCTCGAAGCCCTGGAGCAGACCGGCCACATCCCCGGGGGCACGCTCGTTGACGGGAGCGATACCGGAGGAGGCAGACAAACGCCCCTGGACCTTCGCGTACTCCTTGAGGAAGAAGACGAAAAAAAAGAAGCCATCAGGCCCGTGAAAGAGGGCATCCGGTATGATGAGTGGGACTACAAGCGCTCCGGATACAAAAAAGGATGGTGCACGCTGAACGAACACGGAGTACACCCCATGGATGAGCCCTTTGTCCAGCAGACTTTGGCCAAGTACGGGGGGTACGTGGCCTCGCTGAGAAAAAAGTTCGAGCTGCTGAGAAGCCCCACCCGCCTGTTGAGACGCCAGAAGGACGGGGACGACATCGATATCGACGCTGCCGTCGAAGCACTGGTGGACATGAAGGAAGGACTCGCTCCCTCCGAGGGGCTGTATACCCTCCTGCGCCGTGACGAGCGTGATATCGCCACCCTCTTCCTTCTGGACATGAGCGGTTCCACAAAAGGATGGATAAATGTGGCCGAAAAGGAATCACTCGTGCTCATGTGCGAGGCACTGGAGGCACTGGGAGACCGCTATGCTATCTACGGATTTTCCGGCATGACCCGGAACCGATGCGACTATTACCACATCAAGCACTTCGGTGAATCCTATTCCGGTGAAGTGAAAAGACGTATAGCGGGCGTGCTCCCGAAGGACTATACCCGAATGGGCCCGGCCATACGACACGCCACCAGCACCCTGTCATTAGTGGACGCACGCACAAGGCTCCTCATTGCCATCAGCGACGGGAAACCTGAGGACTACGATGCTTATAAAGGCGAATACGGCATCGAGGACACCCGGCAGGCACTGATAGAGGCACGCAACCTGGGCATCCATGCTTTCTGCATAACTATCGACCGGAAGGCCCACGAATATCTGCCCCATATGTTCGGTGCGGCATCCTATACATTCATAGATGATGTACGCAAACTGCCATCCCGGATAACCGATGTTTATACCAGGCTGACCACCTGATCCATCCACTTTACATCCGGGAAACACGAGAGGTATACTTATCAGATGGAACGGAAAGTGCTATATTTCGATGCGCCCGGTAAGGAAAATACCCAGTCATGTCTTGATATCGTAAAATACGAGGTCGAGGAGAACGATTACAAGAATGTTATCGTCGCCTCCACCACCGGAAAGACTGGCCTGATGTTCGCAGAGGCCCTCAAGGGCACCGGAGCAAATGTTGTGGTTGTTACCCACTCCGCAGGGTTCAAGGAGCCAAATACCCACGAGATGACCGACGAGATGCGCCGTAATATCCTTGAAAACGGCGCCACGGTATTTACTGGTTCAATGCCGACCCATTCTCTTGATACCGCTTTTTCCGGCAAGTACAGCGGTATAAACCTCTCCCAGATAGTCGCCCAGTCCCTGCGCCGCTTTGGTGAAGGGGCCAAGGTCTGCTGCGAGATAGCCATGATGGCAACGGACGGCGGTCTGGTTTCAGAAGGAGTAGAGGCGCTCTGTGTGGCAGGCACCGCCCGCGGGGCTGATACCGTGACTGTCATCAGGGCTACCGCATCGAAGCGGTTCCTGGACCTCAGGGTCCTGGAGATCCTGGCAAAGCCCCGGAACTGACCAACCTTTAATACAAAAAGGCGGCGCTTTAAGCGCCGCCTTTTTTATTCTCCTGTTCCTGCTTTTTATTTCTTGTTCAAGGCCTGTTTGATTCCCCGAATGGCCTGACGGATGCGGTGTTCGTTCTCCACGAGCGCGAAGCGGACAAATTCGTCGCCTCCTTCTCCAAATCCGACCCCCGGGGACACAGCTACCTTTCCGGCCTGTATCAGATACTTGGAAAACTCAAGAGAGCCCATATTCCTGAAGGGCTCGGGTATCCTGGCCCATACAAACATCGTCGCCTTGGGTTTTTCCACTTCCCAGCCGATGCGGTTCAGCCCCTTGATAAGCTCGTTGCGCCGGGAACGGTAGGTCTTTACATGCTCCGCCACGCAATCCTGGGGGCCCCTGAGCGCAACGATACTGGCTATCTGTATCGGCTGGAACATCCCGTAATCGAGATAGCTCTTGATCTTTACCAGCGCGCCAACGATGTCCTTGTTCCCCACGCAGAAACCAACGCGCCACCCCGCCATGGAATAGCTTTTGGTCAGCGAGAAGAATTCCACCCCGACATCCTTGGCGCCCGGCACCTGAAGAAAGCTCGGGGCCTTATAACCGTCAAAGCACAGGTCCGCATAGGCAAAATCATGGATAACGATCATCTCGTTCTCGCGGGCGAAATCCACGATCTTGGTAAAGTACTCCAGGCCGTCCAGCACTTCCGTAGTGGGATTGTGCGGGAAATTGATGATCAGCATCTTGGGCCGGGGCCAGGTCTTTTTGTATGCTTTCTCCAGCTCTTCGAAGAAGTCGATGCCGGGTCCTATGGGCACACTTGTGGTCTCAGCGCCAGCGATGATCACACCGTAAGGATGGATGGGATAAGCGGGCGCTGGCACCATGACCACGTCGCCGGGCTGAAGCGCGGCCAGAAGCAGGTGCGAAAGCCCTTCCTTTGAGCCGATGGTTGCCACCGCCTCGTGTTCCGGGTCGAGATCAACATTGTAATTGCGTTTGTACCACTCACAGATCGCCATCCGCAACTGGGTTATGCCCTTCGAGGCGGAGTAGCGGTGGTTCTTCGGGTTATTCGCGGCCTCACAGAGCTTGTCAATAACATGCTGCGGAGCGGAAAGGTCCGGGTTTCCCATTCCCAGATCGATGATATCCTCACCCCTTTTGCGGGCCTCGCTCTTGAGCTGGTTCACTATCGCAAAAACATATGGCGGAAGCCGTTTGATACGTCCGAACTCGTACATTATATTCCCTCTGTTTTCTGGTTGAACATTTCTTCTGCATTCATTGAACTCCGCACCAGCGGTGCGGAAGCCACAAAACCGAATCCCATGGACAATGCCTCTTCCCTCAGGCTCTCAAAGGTCTCCGGCGTAATGTATTCCACGACCGGAATGTTCCGGGCGTTTGGGCGAAGATACTGGCCGATGGTTACCATGGAGCACCCCGCGCCGCGGAGGTCGCGAAGCACTTCGAGCACTTCGTCATAACTCTCGCCGAGACCGAGCATGAGGCCCGACTTTACGGCCATACCGGGCGCCATTGCTGACGCCCTGCTGAGCACCTCCAGAGATCTTCGGTAATCGGCCTGCGGCCTGACCGTCCCGTACAGACGGGGAACGGTCTCAACGTTATGATTGAAAACATCGGGCCTGGCCGCAAGCACCGTTGCTATCGAATCGCTGTTTCCCTTAAAATCGGGAACCAGCACCTCCACTCGTGTGTTTGGAAGTTCATCACGGACAGCAGTGATGGTCCGTGCAAAATGTGCTGCACCGCCATCTGCAAGATCGTCACGTGTTACCGAGGTAATGACCACGTACCTGAGCCCCATCTCCCGTGCAGCGGCGGCAACACGCCCCGGTTCTTCAGCATCAGGTGTTTCCGGAACCAGTGAGCCAACAGAACAGAAACCGCAGTTTCTCGTGCATGCCGAGCCCAGTATCATGAACGTAGCAGTGGGCTTTGAGAAACATTCCGCCTTGTTCGGGCATCGGGCCTCTTCGCATACGGTCGCCAGTCTGTGCCCTCTGAGACGGCTTTTCATGTGCCGAAGCTCGGAGGGGGCGTATTTCACTTTTATCCACTCGGGAAGTCTGACTGTTTGAATTATCTTCTTCTCCTTTCACCCATTACGATCTTGACTATCTCGCCGGATATCTTTTCCATCGGAGCTATGGTCTGAACTGACCCGGTTCTTATGGCTTCACCGGGCATACCAAACACTACCGCTGTTTCTTCCGACTCAGCTATAGTATAACCACCCTTTTTTCTTATTTCTACCATGCCTTTTGTCCCGTCATTTCCCATGCCGGTAAGGACCACACCCATTATCTTTTTATCGAAAGTTTCAACTGCTGCACTCATCATAACGTCAACTGAAGGGATATACTTGTCGCTGTCCTTTGACTCCGATATGACAGCACATGCTTCATTGCCGTTCCTGCGGAAGGACATATGCGACCCACCGGGGCATATAAGGACCCTCCCCGGCTCGACCGGGTCATCGTTTTCCGCTTCTTTAACGTGAAGCTTTGTATAGCGGTTAAGCCTGTCGGCAAGAGGCTTGGTGAATCCACGGGGCATATGCTGGCTGACCACAATACCCACGGGAAAATCGCCGGGCATCTCGCTCAAAAGAAGCTGTATCGCGGGCGGACCACCCGTTGAGGCCCCAATGGCCACGACATCCACGTCCGTTTCCGTCCGTACGGCCTCTTTGCGTTCCTTTCTTCGGGACTCAATACGCTTCACGTTCCTGCTGACCATGGTCATATTGAGCTCCTTGATGCCGCGGACCTTCGCCAGAAGGTCTTTCTCTATATTTCTCAGTTCTATGGACGCCCGCCTGGTCGGCTTTGTAACAAAATCCACTGCTCCCATCTCAAGGGCTTTCAGGGCATTCTCATCATGAGAACTTACCATGATAACCGGTGTTGGCCGCTCCTGCATTACCCATCGCAGGAAGCTGAATCCGTCCATCTCCGGCATATTGAAATCAAGAGTTATGAGGTCGGGCTCAAGCCTCAGGGTCTTGGCCATTGCGTCCATACCGTCGGAAGCGATGCCTACAACCTCTATGTCATCGGCCGACTCAAGCGCCTTGCGTATTGTCTGTCTGCTGAAGGCTGAATCGTCAACTACCAGCACTCTTATCTTGTGGTTCATTTCCCCCATATCATCCTGAACAGGCTTTCGTCGGACATGCTCACCACTGGCTTCTTGGGTTTCTGGTAAACCATATCATTTCTGAGGTGCTTGAGGGCAAAGGACGTCGATACATTAATAAGGGATTCCGCATGCCCGAGCAGAAGGTAGCCGCCGTCGTTGAGGCGGTGAAAAAACGTATCGATGGCCTTACGCTTGGCCTCTGAATTGAAATAGATGAGCACGTTACGGCAGAATATCACATCCATCCCCCCTACGATCACGGCCTTCTTCGGATCAAGGATATTGAGACAGCTGAAACTGACCATTTGTTTTAAATAGTCCTTAATACGGTAACCATCCCCGTCTCGCTCGAAATACTTTCTCAGATAATATTCATCCATCGTACGGAAGGAGTTTCTCCGGTAAAAGCCGCCTCTGGCAGTATGGAGAACCCTTTGATTTATATCGCTGCCGACGATCTCTATCTCCCAGTCCTTAAACTCTTTTTCCTGTTCCATCAGGACCATGGCTATCGTATAAGGCTCTTCTCCTGAAGCGCACCCGGCAGACCATATCCTGAGCTTTTTCTTTTCCTGTCCGACCGTCCTGAGTTCGGTGCATATCTCGTCAGAAAACGCCTTGAACTGCTTCTGTTCCCTGAAAAAATATGTTTCGTTGACAGTGAGAACATCGATCACTTCCGATATCTCATCATCCTTGTTCCTGTCGTAGAGCAGATACCGGTAATAGTCCCTGAAATTGTCGAGCCCGTGTTTTTTAAGTCTGCGGTTCAGTCGTCTTTCTATGAGATACTGGGAATCGTCGTCAAAATAAATACCACAGTAATCTGATATGAGGTCCCGGAGGAGTCGAAATACATCTTCGGGCAGTTTAATGCTTTCTTCGTGGTTAAGCACCCAGCGCCCCCATAAGGGCCTTTCGGACCACGGAGTCTTCTTCGTGCTCAAGCGCTTTTTGAAGTTCTTTTTTTACGAACTCTTTCTCCGAGGGCTGTAGTGATTGAGCAGCCACGGCTCTGGTGGCCCAGTCGGCATCGTTCAGGAAGGGCAGTATGGTATCCTCGCTGTCCGGGAAGGAAGAAAGAGCGTCGATGGCGGCACGCTGTATCTCTTTTTCCTTATGAGAAAGAACTCCCACAAGAGAACGCCTGGCATCATCTCCGCCAAGCTTTCCCATGGCCTCTATGGCCGCAGTGACCACAAAGCCGTTCTGTTCATCAAGCAAATGCACAAGTTTTTCCACCGCCTGACCGAACCCCAGGGTTCCCNNCGCGCTGGCCCTTACCTTGCCGTCATTGTCGGAGAGCAGGGCCGCAAGAGGCTCCAGAAAACGATCCTGACCGGTTTCGCCCAGCTTCTGGGCTGCAAAGGTCCGCAACGAAGGGTCCTCGTCGGTCAGTGTCATTTCAATGTGATGATAAGCCGTATCGGATTTGCTGGAGGAAAGCGCCTTAAGCGCAGCTTTTCTCACCGACGCATCTTCATCATTTAGCATGGAACTAACAGTTCTCAGTGCCTCCTCGCTCTCAAAGGCAACGAACAACTGCACCGAGTTTTTCCTGAGTAGAGGGTTGTCGGATTTCAGGTTCTCGCGTAGCTCGTCCTCATCAAGACCCTCTTTCAGCAGTAAAATCGACTTTACCGCAGCTTCCTGGACATCTTCAAACTCGTCACTCATCAGTACTTTCAGCTTTTCAACAGCATGAACATTGCCAATCTTTCCAAGGCCCACCGCTGCCAGAGACCTCACGTGTCCGTCATCAGATCCCAGGTAGTCGAGCAATACCTCATAAAACAGGGGAGCAGCCACCTCTGAATATACGCTGCAGACAAAGCGCGCAAGCAGTGGATTGTCCGTCCGGGGGATATGAAGGAGCACCTCAGGCTGTTCTTTTCCGAGAAATACCAGTGCACGGCGAATGTCGCTTTCATATGTTTCATCCTGTGCCATCTCAAGAAGTGGCTGAAGCGCTCTCTCGTCCTTCATGAGTCCAAGGAGCAGTATGGAAGATGCCTTCACCTCATCCCGCGGACTTAATACATGATCGAGAAGCATTTGAACAGCGTTGTCGCCAAGCCCTTTGCGGAGAGCCCCGGTTATTTTCCCCTCGCTGACACCACGGTGATACAGTTCCTCTATTGAATAAATTGCCATGTGCTGGACAGAGCGGGATTTGTCCGCTATCAGAGGAACTATCCTGTCGAGAACGTCCTCTCCACCCATTCTTCCCAGGGCCCTGAGCGCGGGCTCCTTCAACATTCCGTTGTCAAGTGCTTTAAGCAGAACAGGCACCGCACGCCGGTCACCTATCTTCCCGAGAGCCTCGGCAGCCGGATAGGCAGTCCAGAGGTCACCGCTCTCCAGTATCCCGATAAGCAGGTCCACAATAGCCGGTTCCTTGAACGTGCCGAGGTGTTCGACGGCGGAAGATTTCACGTTCTCGTCCTCATCACTTAGCGCCCTGACCAGAAGGTCTCCCGCCCTGCTGTCACCAACCTCGCCGATAATATCTACAATGAACTTCCGAACATCGCCGCTCTGTGAATTGAATGCCTCAATAAGCCTGGAGGTTGCCTTGGGCCCAAGCCTTACCAGTGCCTCAACAGCGGTATTTCGAGCCCCTGCGTTGTCTTCAACGTAAAGGAGTTCAATGAGCGAATCAATATAATCATCAGGACTGAAAGCCCCGACCATCGTTTCCAGAGCTGTCTTTCTGATCCTCCAGCTCCCGTCACGCATGGCATGAGCGAGCAATCTGACAGCCTGCTTAACTTCGTCTGAGCGGGCATATGTTTCCAGGGCAAGCACGGCACCGCGTCGCGCCTCCTCGTTTGCCGCTCGCAGCAGGTCCTCTATTTCAGAAAGACTTTTCACGAATTTTTCTCTTGCTTCAATTTCTCTTTGGCCTTTTTCAGCGCGATCTTCTCCCTGGACGAAAGCACGTTCGCCACATCGAGAAAAACAATGGACCTTCCATCGAGTTCCAGGATCCCAGCCATATATTTTGATTTCAATCCTCTGAAAACGGAAGGGGGAGGCCTGAAAGCATTGTCCTCATATTTAACTATGCCCGTCACGTTATCCACAAGAAGGCCCACACGCTCTCCGGAATACCTGACCACAAGCACACGTTCTTTCAACGCAGCACTTTGCACCCCGAAACGTTTTCTCATATCAATAAGAGGGACCATATCCTTGCGAACACGCACGAATCCCTCAATGTAGTCAGGCATGTCCGGCACCTTCCGCACCGGCCGTGTCCTCAAGACTTCGACGGCATTCCCTATGGGGATGCCAAAATCATCCACACCGAGACTGAAGATCAGAACCTGCCCCACTGCTACCGGGTCCTCAGAGATCCCATTTCCTTTTTCAGGAGATCCATCTCCTTGCGAAGCTTTGCCAGAAGCGATGCCACGCCTTCTATATCCTCAAGAGCCCTGCTGCCGCTGTTCCGAATATCCTCGACTGCCGACAGTATGCCGTAGTTCACCCGCTGCTGGCTAAATCCGGCCTCCTGTATTCCCGCTATCTGCTCATTGGTATGCTCAAAGTTCCTGGAAATGGCGCGGGTACCTTCAGCCTGTTCCCTTGTGCTTTTCTGAGTGCTTTCGGCTATCTCTCTTACCTCTCCAACCCTTTCAAGCATATACATCGAAGCGTTCTGCTGCTCCTGCATTGTATTCGTCATGTTAAGCGCCATCCTGTTTATATCTACCACAGATATTTCGATATGGTGAAGCGCACTGGACTGGTCCTCCGTGGCTCGTTCTATCATTTTCGCCATGAGTGCTGACTTGTGGGCAGACTCCAGGATATCGCTCATGGTCTCGCCAACGCGATATACGGTCTCTCCTCCACGCTGCACCATGTCCATGCTCTCTTCAATGGTCTGCACGGCCTGGGATATCTCTGCCTGGATCGTGTTCACGATACCGCTGATGTCCTTTGTATACGTAGCGGTACGGCTGCTCAGGGCACGCATTTCCTCGGCGACCACGGCAAAACCCTTGCCATATTCACCGGCCTGCTCCGCGAGGATCGAAGCGTTCAGACTGAGCAGGTGGGTCCGCTCGGTAACGTCCCGTATGACGGACAGTATTGTCTGAATGTCCATCGACTTGTTCTCAAGCATATTGACTATGTCAACGGCGACCCTTACCCGTTCGGTTATGCGTTCCATGCCGCTTACGGCTTCCGCCACCACGTTCACGCCCTTATGGGCGGCAAGCCCTCTTACGTTCTCCGCCAGAGTGGATGATTCTTTTGCATTGCGCTCGACCTCTCTCACTGAGGCAAGTATCTCTTCAACCGAGGCAGAGGTGTTCTCAACGGACTCCAGTATCTCGCCGGCATTGTCGTTCATCACCTTTGATGTTTGGGCCAGCTGCGATACAACGGAATAGGAGGACTCGGCAGCATTGAAAAGTGTTTCCATGCTCGAGACGATCTCATCGGCCGTTGCCTTTACTTCAAGAAGAGCGGCCACATTCTCCTCTGAGAAGGTCGATACCCTGTCAGTGTGTTTGGATATATCCTCCTGTGACTCGCTTGCTTTCCGGAGCGATTTCATAATGTCATCCAGGGCGTTGGACTGCTTTTTGATCAGGATTACGGGTTTCTGGAACATTTCCTTGAGACTGAATATGGTGTTAGAGACCACATCGGCGGTGGTATTGAGCTTGGTCATGCTATCCGAGAGGCCTTCCACGAGAAACCTTAGGCCCGATGCGATATCACCCAGATCGTTATCCCTGAGTTCCGGGACCTCGACATTGAAATCCCCTCCCGTGATCTTCACAATAACCTCATGCAGGGTTGATATTGGACTGCCCACCCTCCGCTGAAAAAAGAAATAAATTGCATAAATGATGATAACGAAAACAAGGGCCTGTGCCAGAGGGGCAACCGTAAGCAGACCGGTCATGAACTCATTGACCCGTTCGCCGCTGTAGGTTATGACAATGCTTCCCATATCCTTGCGCCCGCTCCTTACCTCTTTCACCAGCGTTCCCTTCCAGTCTATGAAAAACGGGTTCAGGCTTCTGGTGCGACTGCGAAAGACCGTGGAGGTCTGGGCAACGGTCTTGTTATCAACATCACGTACTCTTATCGAGATAATGTCCTCATCGTCTGCAATGCGCTCAAGTATCTTTTTCAGGTATCCGGGTTGTTTTGTTTCCAGAGAATTCAAGGTCTGTTCGGCAACCACCGTCCCGGCCATGTCCACTTTGTCGAGCAGGGTGGCACGCGCCTGTTCTTTCTGTGTGAACAGAAACCATACCCAGAGAGAGCCCTGCCCGGCGACAAGAATAAAAAGCACGATAACGATAAAGCTTGCCGCTATATTGTGGCGGAGCCGTTCAAACAATGCACTAAGCATCAGGATTCCCCACTTTTTTGACAAGCTCTCTAACGCTATCGAAATCGTTATCAAAAGCTTCTGCGCAACCGGTATACTTGCGGTCAATGACACCAAGCAGCGTCATGGAATCGGGAGAACCGTGCCTGAGTTTTAAAAGCGCCTTATTAAGGGCATCAGCAAGGTTGGAGCCCAGAGCGGTTCCAGCACATATCACAAACTCCGGCATCTCGGGAGAACGGGCAATGACCCTTACGTTGGTGCCAAGTTCTTCATAAACAGACTCCATTATTCCACCGGCATCGAAGTCTCCTTTCATGACTGCCCTCAGAACCTCCTCATGAGAACCGAGGAAGTTGAAATAGGAAAGGTTATCGACGCTGACCCCTTCATCCATCATCAGGGAGACAGGCATGTAATGACCGGAAACCGAGAATCTGTCCACAAAGGCAAAAGAGCGATTATTGAGGTCCTTTATTTCCTTTATCCGACTGTCCTCTCGCGCCACGATAACCGAACGGTGAAGCGGCTTGCCCTCGCGCAACATAACAGCAAGGGGTCTGGCACTTCCGGTCTCGTTGGCCCGTATGTACGTCAGAGAATTCATGAAACAAAGCTGAAGAGCGCCTTCCTTTATCTCGTCGGTCGCTGATTTGAAGTTGGAGGTCACGCGCAGCTCGAACTGTTTTCCGGTTTCTCGTGACAGGTACTCCATCAGCGGGTTGAACTTCCTGAACAGGTTTGCCGGAAGATCGAACGGGACTACGCCAAAGACAACCGTGTCCTCCGCCCTGGACTCCGAAAGCCTGAACCGGTCCATTTCGATCGTGATCAGCTCGGCGTTCTTTGAGAGTTCCCGTACCGCCTTGTTGATGGAGAACGCAAGATTTCGGGTCTTTTCCGGCAGGTCCTTTATTTTTTCGACCGATGTCCATATCTGCCTGGCTCCCATCTTCTGTTCCTGGATAGCGCGGGATATCTGATGTGTGCGACTGGATATATTTTCCACGGAGTCGGCTATCTGACGGCTTACTTCCTCCTGTTGCCCCGTAGCCTTGTCTGCCTGATGCGACGCGTCGCGCATTTTTTCGGACGCCTGGATAATCAGGTTCGCCCCCCTGGACTGTTCGGACGTAGCTCTTGCTATCTCGTCCACCATGTGCCGCACCCGCTCTATCGCCTCTGATACGTATCGTGCGGTACGTGCCTGCTCGGCAGTGGTGCGTTCGATGGACGCGGACATTTCCGAGGATTTCTTCGAACTGTCGAGCATCTTTTTCAGCGAGGTTGATGCCTCGCGAGCAAGACGCATTCCTTCATCAACCGCTTCATCTCCCTCGCGCATCGCCTGCACGGAATCTGAAACCTCTTTACGGACGGCGTTTATCAGGCCGCNNTGTCGTACGCTCTGCCAGATCCTTGATCTCGTTGGCGACGACGGAGAAACCCTTTCCGTGCTCCCCTGCCTGGGCTGCAAGGATCGAGGCGTTGAGAGCGAGCAGCGTGGTCTGGTCGGCAATGTCATCGATCACATCAACAATGCTTACTATCTCATCGGAACGGCCTCCCAGGCGCTTGATCGTTTCCGAGGCCCGGTCAACGGAGCTCCGTATTTTTTCCATGCCTGAAATGGTCTTGTTGATGGATGTTACCCCCAGAGCGGAAGCATCCTCGGTCACTTTTTCCGAAAGAAGAGCCGCCTCCTTGGCACTGCTCTCAACCTCCTTGACCGACATGATGATCTCCTCAACAGCGGAAAGCGTCTCATCGGAAACCTTGGACAGCTTCTCGGAGTTCTCGGCAACCTCCTTGGTGGTTGCCGACATCTGCTCGATCGACGTCGATGTGGCGTCCACTCCCTCTGAGACATCATGAGTAAGCTCAGTTATGGAGCTGATGGATTTGGCCATCTCCTCCATGCTCGCTGCAGTATTTTCTATTAATCCAGCCAACGCCTGTGAATTGTTTGCTATCTCTACAATAGCGGCGTTGAGCTCCTCTATCGAGCTTGAGATCTCGGCCACTGCTTCGGCCTCAAGCATGGTACTTTCCACAACCCCGTCAGATTCCGTTTCAACAATATCCGCGGTTCCGGACACCCTCCGGGAAATTTCTCTTACCTTTTTAAGAATGCCGCTTACAGAGTTCAGCGCTTTTTTAACTGAACCGTCCAGTCTGCCTATCTCGTCGTTGCTGTCTATGGACGTTCTGAATGACAGGTCGCCTGCGGCCATTTTGTCCGCGGCATGCTCAAGAGACTTAAGCGGCGCGATTATGTTACGCCTCATCGCCTGCCACAGGACAGTTCCGATGATTCCTACCGCAAGAATACTCCCGATTATTACGTAGATCAGAAAAAGGGTCATCCGGTTATATTCGTTCTCAAGCGAAACGGCAATCCTTACAGCACCGACAACCGGGCGAGTATCATCATGACACTCCTGACACGATGCCTTGTTTGGAAGAGGCATATACGTTATCATCCGTTCCCCTTCCGTAATGTCCTTCTCTTCATTTGCACGGATGACCCTCATAAGGACTTTATCCTTGCTCACCGGAGAGCCCGCTTCAAAAGCGATCCTGCCTTCCCAGTTATAAACCTGCAGGTCAAAACCGCTGACGTTTCTCAGACTGTCAACAAGAGACTTGCTGACCGGGGCCTTTCCTTCAAGCATGGTCTGTTCTATGGAAAGCGTGATGACCTTTGCTGTAGAAATAAGCCTGTCCCTGGTTAATGACTTCACATCCTTTTGTTCAGCTCTTACTACCAGAAAACCTGCCAGGATCACGCCGATAATAAAGGTCAGGAATCCGACCACCAGTATCTTGAACTCAAGCTTCTCCCTCATCAAGCCTCCAATGTGCTTCTGAAATTAAAGAGCTCAGCGGTTTTTATCATAAAGATAAACTTTTTCTCCCACCTAGCCACACCATCGAGGCAGCGCGCCTCTTCTTGTGAAAGGCTTTCCGGTGTCTCATCGAAATCTTCCTCGGGAACAGCTATAACGTTCAGGGGACCGTCAAGAAAAATACCGATGGGCCCCTTCGGACCGTGCACGACCAGTATTCTGTTCCTCTTTACACCAGACGGACTTTCGTCAACAAAAAGAAGCTGCCTGATGTCAATCACAGGGATTATCGTTCCCCTGAGCGAAAGAATGCCACACACAAAGGGTTCAGAACCGG
>JABAHP010004521.1_pt1 | contig 17506 bp, 17 predicted proteins | sample 7062081 | NCBI WGS metagenome assembly JABAHP01 (sample SAMN14534357, study PRJNA622989) | marine sediment metagenome | biome: marine biome [ENVO:00000428]; feature: marine pelagic biome [ENVO:01000023]; material: deep marine sediment [ENVO:00002113] | place: India: Gulf of Kutch | collected...
AAAAATGCATGTTAAGGTGAAGGGGCTGGAAAAGGTAATGGTGTTCAGAGTGGTAGGGATTTTAAAGAAGGTGGGGGGAACATTTGGGTCTAGTGATGATAATTCAATTATCATTCCATTTCGAGTCTGCCAAAAATTATTCGAGACGCAGAACGAGATATCATTCATTGCTTTGAAGGTGGATGCAGTTGAGGCAGTTAACTCTGTTGTAGAGGTTATTGAAGACCGGCTTGGGGAGGGCATAATGATTATGACGAGTGAAACCGCCCAAGAGATGATTGAAGAGGTCTTGGGCACAATAGAGAGTGTTCTAGGAGGCATCGCGGCCATAAGCTTGTTTGTTGCAGGTGTTGGAATAATCAACACTATGATGATTAGCGTTATGGAGAGAACGCGAGAGATTGGTATATTGAAATCTATCGGAGCTAAAAGCAGGGAAGTATTGTTGGTTATAATATTTGAGGCCGCCATAACAGGTCTGGTTGGTGGAGTGTTCGGAGCTGTGACCGGGTTTGGTCTGGGGAACGTCATCGGGGATTTCATTAATTTGCCAACTTCTACTTCCCCAAGTCTTGGTTTGGTGGTAGTCTTGTTTGCCATAGTAACAAGTGTGATCGCAGGATTGTACCCAGCATACAAAGCATCAAGCCTAAACCCAGTGGAAGCTCTAAGATACGAATAAAGTGACTGAACTCCTACAGTTGAAAATACTTAAAATGGCTTTTTAGATACCTTAACTGGATGAAACTTGTCAGATAGAGACAAACTACTTAAAACAATCGATGATATGCGTGAGGAATTAATTGAACTTACAGCTGAATTTGTAAAGATTCCCAACGTCAACCCACCAGGTGAGAAATATCCCGAATTCACAGCGTTTTTTGCTAAAAGAGCGGAAGAGCTTGGCTTAGAAGCCGAGGTAATAAAAGTGCCTAAAGAACGTGTGGAAGCAATGGGTTACACCTTGCCCAGAACTAACGCTATTGCCACGTTGAAAGGCAGTAAAAACAAGCCTGTACTCCACATGAACGGTCACTTCGACGTTGTTCCAATAGGAGCAATGTGGACAAAAGACCCCTTCGGAGCCGAGATAGAAGACGATAAAATGTATGGAAGGGGGGCCAGTGACATGAAGGGAAGTATTGCGGCTCAAGTTATAGCCGCCGCGGCGATAAAGAGGGCAGGTATAAAGCTTGGTGGGACTATTACAATATCTGCAACCTGCGATGAGGAAACTGGAGGTCAATTAGGTGCAGGATACGTTGTGGAAAAAGGATACGCGGATGCTGACTTTGGTATAAACTCTGACTCAGGATGGGTTGACAGCATTAGTCTGGGACATAGGGGAGCAATGTGGCTGGAAATAACCACAAAAGGACGAACTGCCCACGGAAGCGTTCCCCATAAAGGGATAAATGCAGTCGAGAAAATGGCTGTGGCAATAAACGAGATCGCAAAACTGAGGGAAGACTTCAAGACACGAGTGTCAAAAATGCCATTATCAGATCCGTTACAGAAACACCCTACAGTAACAATTGGGGGAACCATACATGGTGGAATAAAAACCAACGTAGTACCAGATAGATGCATATTAACTCTGGACAGAAGGGTACTCTACGAGGAGACACCTGAGGAAGCAAGGGAGGAGATCGAAGCCGTGCTAAGAAGAATTGCAGATGAAGATCCAGAGTTCAGCTATGAAACAAGGCTGGTAAACAGGGTTGAGCCAAGCTATTGTCCGGAATCCGAGGAGATAATTCAAACCCTTAAGAAGAACGTGAAGGCAATAGTGGGAAAAGAGTCGAAAATAGGCTATGGTGGCGGCTACACAGACATGTGGTATTTCAGTAAGATAATGCCAATGGCCCATTACGGTGTGAACACTTCGGGACAGGCCCATACTGCTGATGAGTACCTTGACCTTAAAGGGCTAGTAACAGGAACCAAAGTTATCGGAGCGACAGCTCTGGATATGCTATCCTAAACCTTCCTTATTGGTTAATCGAAAACCATAAGTTTGTTAAATTTTCCAATTTTTTTTTAAAAAATAAAATTATTAGAGCGGGGTAAATCAACCTATATCAGGGCTCCATGAAGGAATAATCCATGGTATTGACCCTTCTAAGTTGTACGTTTTAAAGGGTTCCTTGTAGAGGAAAAGCGCGGGAGTACCTCCTGTGTGAATAAAGATAACTGAGTCGTCTTTATTGAAGAAGCCCTGTCTAGTGAGGTCGATCAGACATGATACTGAGGTTGCAGTGTAAACAGGATCAATGAATAATCCTTCCGTTTTTGCTAGCATGTTGACGGCCTCAACCTTATTCTCGGACATATAGCCATATCCATCTCCAGCATACTGATCATAGACGTTGATCTCGTCTCTTGATATCTCAAGATCCATTTCCATGTGTTGTAGGCCTTCTTGAACAATGTTGTACACCTTCTCAATCTGATCTTCATAGGCATCTGAGCCCGAAGTTGAAGCTAAAACCTTTATTCCCGTACTAAAAGCCTTGGCTCCAATTACCAGACCAGCTTGGGTTCCACCAGAACCCGAGGTATGGACCACATAATCGGGCTTGAGTTCCATTTCAACTGCTTGAGTCATTATTTCAAGTATGCAGTTCATGTAGCCCGCTACGCCTGGGGGAGTGGAGCCTGTTACTTCAGCTCGGAAAGGATTATGCCCTTTTTCTCTTAATTGCCTCATTGTTTCCTCAATTACATCCTCAACATGTTCAGGCCGAGCAACCTTTACCTCGGCACCCATGAGAAAGTGTAAAAGATGGTTGCCATCATATTCAACCGGGTCATAGTTGTTTTCCGGCCCCTTTTTCACGAGAACGATGCCCAGACCAAGCTTCCTAGCAGCGGCAGCTGTTTGCGTACACCAGTTAGAGTGGAACCCCGCACTAGTTACGATATAGTCTGATTTTTGCGCTAAGGCTTCAGCCAAAATGTATTCGAGCTTACGTGTCTTGTTCCCTCCAAAGGCAAGGCCTGTGAGATCGTCACGTTTTACGAATATTCTTGGGCCACCAAGTTCCTTTGAAAAGTTTTTTAGTTCCTGTAAGGGGGTTGGAAGGTTTGCCAGTCTAACTCGAGGAAGTGTAGTGAATTTCAAATCGATTCACTGCTTAATGTAGATACTTGCTTAAGGGGATTTCGCGTTTATTCCCGTGCATTTTCTTATATTATTACAGGGAATTATTGATTAGAATCAATATGACCAGAAAGGCGATAATTATTGGGCTTGACTCGGCGGTACCATGGTTAATACGAAAGTTCGTTGATGAGGGCGAGTTACCCAACATGGGAAAGTTAATGGAGGAAGGTGTGTTTGGGGAAGGCCTCTGCAGTTTTCCAAGCCTCACCGGAACCAACTGGACCTCTATAGTAACAGGAGCATGGCCAGGGACACTGGGAGCCAGCCATATGTGGACCCATTTCCCTGGCGAACCTTTGAACAGGATTAGGTCAAGCTTCCTTTCAACCACGGCTACAGCAGAGCCATTATGGAAGACCGGGGAAAAACTGGGGAAAAAATCCATAATAATGAAGTATCCATGCACAGTACCATCAGACCTTGAAAATGGTATACAGGTAGAGGGGACAGGAGCTCCCTGGTACGGGTTAAACCCTTTCGAGATATCCCCATGCAAGTGCTTCTCAACCCAAATGTACCCAGGAGCCCAGAAAATTAGGTTCCAAAAAGCTGAAAAATGGCTGAACGCTCCCCATAGCTATTCGGAACCCGTTGAAAGCACGATAACATTACAAAGCAAGGGGAAGGAGAGTGCAGTAAAATACCATTTATTGCTGTTTGACTCAAAGGGAGAAGGGTATGACGCGGTTTTAATCTCATCCTCAAGAGACGGGGGGGCGGTTAAGGCAAGACTGTCCGAAGGGGAGTGGAGCTCATGGCTGACAGAAGAGTTTAACGCGAAAATACCTCTTTACATAAAGTACGCAGAAGGCTCGGAAATCGTTTACGAAGACACGCCGTTGAAAAAGGTTGAGGGAACCTTCAGGTTCAAACTAATTGATTTATCCAACGATGCTGAGAATGTAAAGTTATACCAGACCCAGATTTTCCCCTCCACAGGATTCACATGGCCTAACTCAGTGGCAGAGGAACTAACAGAAGCGGTTGGCCCATTCCAAGAACACATAGGCCCCAACGCAGTGTTCAACAACTGGATTGACGATGAAACCTTCCTGGAGGAGCTTGAATACCAAGCAAACTGGCTGGGAAAGGCTTCAAGCCACTTGATGTCCAACCATGACTGGGATCTCTATTTCATCCAGTGGCATGGCCCAAACCATGCCCAGCACACATTCTGGGGAGGAATAGACCCCATAAGTCCATGGTACAAGGAATCAACTGAAAAATTCTACTGGGAATGCTTCAGACGATTTTACAGGGCAGCCGACAAAATGATCGGGGACATGGTTCAAGAGGCCAGCGATGAAACCCTTATAATCATCACAGCTGACCATGGGCATGTTCCCTACGTCTATGGAGCCGCCATGATAAGCAACGCCCTAGTCAAAGGAGGTGTGCTAAAATACAATGAAGAAGGCGGCGTAGATTGGGAAAAGACACAAGCTTACCCGCTCCCAGCCTACATATACGTTAACCTCAAAGGAAGAGACCCAGAAGGCATAGTAGAACACGGGGAAGAGTGCGAGGAGGTCAAAGACAAAATCATAAGCATTCTACACGGAATAAGGGATCCCCGAGGATTCTGCCCAATCGCCTTTGCCCTGAAACGAGAAGAGGCCGAGATGATAGGATTACACGGAGACCGAGTGGGGGACGTGGTCTATGGCAACAACGCGGGCTATACATCCATACTTGAATACACAAAGGATCTTGAAGAGTTCAAGTTTGTTGAAGGCGATATATCAGTAACGGATGACTGGGGGGACAGAGAAGGGCAACTCCCCGCAAACACAAGCATACACGGGTCTAACCTGCCCTCATCAAAACTGGGACTCGGCTCAATAAGGGTTCCCTTGATAATGAAAGGCCCTGACGTGAAGAAAGACTATGAATTAACGAGATTATTCAGCTTGGTAGACATAGCCCCGACAGTGTCCTACGTCCTTGGTATGCCATTCCCTGCCCAATCCGAAGGCTCGATAATCCACGAAGGCCTCCTTTAAACCTTAACCAGTAAGATACATAATCTGCGCAGACGATCAATGTATTAACATGATTCTAAAACAAGCCTTCGGAAACACCGGCCATATGAGCACAGCAACCTTGTTTGGAGCTGCGGCAATTGGCAGAGTTACCCAGGAGGAAGCTGACAAAACTATGGAACTATTGTTAAAGTATGGGGTAAACCATATTGATACCGCAGCCAGTTATGGCGAGGCGGAGCTTAGGATAGGCCCCTGGATGGAGACCCATAGAGACAAGTTCTTCCTAGCAACAAAGACTGGAGAGAGAACCTATGAGGCAGCGAAAAAGGAGTTCCATAAGTCCCTTGAACGTATGAGGGTTGACAGTGTTGACTTGATCCAGCTCCATGGTCTTGTTCACCCTATGGATTGGGACATCGCCATGGGAGAAAAAGGCGCGTTGAAGGCCCTTATCGAAGCCAAAGACGAAGGGTTGACCCGCTTCATAGGGGTAACTGGCCACGGATTGATGGCGGCCCCCATGCACATACGCAGCCTGGAGCGCTATAGTTTCGACTCTGTGCTTCTTCCCTGGAACTATGTGCTGTCCAAGGAACAACGTTACAGCAAGGACTATGCCGAACTCCTTGAGATATGTAAAGACAGGGGAATAGCATTCCAAACAATAAAATCACTGACAAAAGGTCCATGGGCCCAGAAACCACGTGCAAGGAGAACATGGTACGAACCCCTTGAAGAGCAGAAATGGGTAGACAACGCTGTCCACTGGATCCTCGGTCAAGGATACATATTCCTGAACACAGCTGGAGATATTCACGTTTTACCGAAGGTACTGGACGCTGCCAGCCGATTCAAGGAGAAACCCAGTGACGAGGTTATGGATGAGATGGTTGAAGAGGCGAAGATGTCCAGACTCTTCGTCTCCTAAAAGGCGCGCACGCGCATAATTAGTAAGTATTATCCACTTTTAGCCCTTTTTTTACTGTTTTTTTGAAATAATTTATATAAATAGTTGAATATAAAATTAAATGGGTAACCATGGAATGCCCTAGATGTGGCTCCGAATCGGAGGCCACTGGAAAAGAATGGAAATTCTCATTATTCGATGTAAAAGGATACGAATGTAACGGTTGCAATAAAAAATTTCAAGCTCACTATCGAGATAACAAATTAAGCCACACCGTGCCGAGGCCAAGTTAATCAAGATAGCATTAATTTCCCTTTTTTTTATGCGCACTCAATTAGAGCGACTCCTCCAGTAGGGTTCTACTGTAAAAATTTTTAACTGAAGGAGTCACTCCGAATATCCAAGAAAATCCATAATATAAAGTTTTTTTTCCTAAAGACAAGGAACGATGCCTAATCTGCACGTAACTAATTAAAACACATGATGAGGGATTCTTAACAGGGGTTTTTGTGTCGTCTAAAAAAGAGGAAACACGGATTGGCTGGGGAATAGACAACATTCCATATCCTGAAGGGAATGCCCTAATCAACACCAGGGATCTTAACTGTGTAGGCTGTGGTATATGCGAGATGGCATGTGCTTACTTTCATCATGGGATTTTGAATAGGGAGCTTTCCAGAATAAGGATTCACAAGTTAATGACACCCTTAACTAAGTCCCTCCAGACAGTATGTGCTCAGTGCGGACCAGAGGAACGGGATTGTGAAAAAGCGTGTCCAGTGGATCCTCCTGTCATCCATTACGATGATGAGGCCCGGCATATGACTGTGGATGTTGAAAGGTGTCTGGGGGAAAAATGCGGTAAATGTGCTAAAGCCTGTGGAGGGGATGCGATTCACTTCTACCCTCCCGAACATGATTATGCTATTGTTTGTGACCTCTGCGAAAAGGACGGAGTAAGGCATCCCAAGTGTGTTGATGTGTGCCCGAGCCAGGCTCTGGAGTACATGCCTGCACGAGCTTACCCTTTTCTGAAGGAGGCCCCTCACCTTTGGAGGATTGGTGCAGAGGAGAAGGCTGAGCTAATTCACAGGAGAACCTACCCCTTGAGATGGGACAGCCTAGGGGTCACTGAAGAGCCGTTCGAGGATGATGAATAAAGTGCCTGAAACTAGATTCCGGATGCTTGACGTTGACCTGACATCAGGGAAAACCCGAGTGGTTGATGTCACGGAGGATGTGAAACTTTACCTTGGTGCAAGGGGCCTGGCCACAAAGCTCTTCTGGGATAGAATACCTGCTGGAGCAGATCCCTTGGGAAGTGAGAACCTGCTTCATGTGGGGGTGGGGCCCGTGACGGCTCTGATCGGGGATAAGACGATCTTTAGCTTCAAGTCGCCCCTCTTCGGCTGGAAGGGCAGGGCTGCCATGTCAGGCTACTTTGGGAGGGAGCTTGTCAACTCCCCTTACAACGGTGGAATCCTTGTGTCTGGCAGGTCCAGTTCTCCAGTTTACCTGTATGTGATGGACGATGACGTTCAGATCAGGGATGCAGCAGACCTCTGGGGCGAGTATAAACAGAGGTCGGAGTTCATGATAAGGAAAGAGCTGCGGGAGGAGACTGATGAGGAGTTTGCAGTGGTCGTTATAGGTCCTGCCGGGGAGAACCAAGTGAGGTACGCTAACGTAACCCATGAATGGTTTCACAGCGCCTCAAAGTGGGGAGTGGGCGCGGTTATGGGTTCCAAGAATCTCAAAGCAATAGCTGTACGAGGTAAAAGGGGACCCGACTACGCTGACCACGCGGAAGTATGGGAGATATTCCAGGGCTACTTCAACCACCCTGCGGTGAAGGCCCACAACTACAGGGAACGCAGGTTCGGCCACATGACCTCTATCCCCAACCTCTACTACGCCGGCGCTGAAGGGATCAAGAATAACAACCTGGGATGGCATGAGGTATGCGAGAGGAGCAACGCCTTCAAACATGAGTTAAAGTACTACATGTGGACCGAGGGCTGCCCCGGGTGCGCAAACCCCTGCTTCATACCCTTCTACAACCCGACCCCCCCGTATGGACCTGTGGCAGGGGAGTTCCGCCATGACAACACTGGTTGCTTCAACGCCAATGTCATGTTGAGCTACGAGGAGATGACTTACCTGACCACCCTTCTGGACGAGTTGGGAATGGATGGAGAAGAGGTGGGGGGGATCGTAGCATGGACCATGGAACTATACGAACGGGGAATAATAACCAAGGATGAACTGGGGGGAATAGACCTTGAATGGGGCTCAGTTGAAGCCGTTGACAAGCTGCTTAGAAAGATAGCCTACAGGGAGGACCTAGGAGATATACTGGCTGACGGTTACAAGTATGCGATACCAGCAATCGGGGAAGAAAGCAGAAATTACGCCTGGCAAGTCCACTGGTGCTCATGTGCGACGTATGACATGAGGAGGATGCCAGATCACGGCCTGGCATACGCCAGCAGCCACAACGGGGCGAGAATGGGAACAGGTTTGAGGGCAGCTTTAACAGAGTCGGCGACGGTCTGCAACTTCACGGCGTCACCAGTGGCAAGGGTATGGGGCAGCTTGGAGGAGGGAGTGCGCAGGTACGTGAACGCTGTGTGCGGATGGAACCTCTCCCTGGATGACTTAAACAAGATATCACTGAGAAACTACATGTTCGAGCGATGCTACTGCCTCAGAGAAGGATACGACCCCTTAGTACACAACGCGCTGCCGGACAGAGCCTATGACCAGCCCATAACAGACAAACACGGGGAAAGCTATGTGTTAGACCGTGAGGAGTTCCGGGACATGCTTAAGGAATATTACGTGAACGTGTTACACCTCACCGAGGAGGGTTTACCACCGAGAGAACTGTTAAAGGAGCTGAATCTCGACTTTGTTTATCCAACAATGGATGAAATCGGCATCTGGGGCCCCTAAGCCCCACTATTGGGTATTCCTTATCCTCCACCGATTGGGGATAGAATCGTGATAATGTCTCCATTGTACAGAGTCTCATCTTTGAAAGTGAATGCTTGCTTGCTGTTGAGTAGAACATTAAAGTTTGGAGAGGATATTCGTGGAGCCCAACCGTGTTTTTCTCTAATCTGACGTTCAAGTTTGTCAATTAAGTCGTGCAGGGTTGAACCTGTTTCTATTTCTACTGTGAAAACTCTTCCTAGCAACTGGGGAAGCTCGGCTCCATAAACTTTTACAGATACTTTCATTTGTGTTCTTCCAGGTTGGCTTGCTAGCTTGGTATATTGCTTAGAAGTTTTCGACTGAGAGTGTTTTGTATAGCCAAGGTCTTTTACTGATTATTGTCTTTATTCCATGTTTGTTTGCAATTTCAACTATTAGGCTTCTTACTAGTCTCTCAGCGGGGAGATCCTGAAGATGAGTATGAGAAGTCTTAGAAGAGAGTTCGAGAAACATTTCTTTTTCAAGAGGGAGAATCGGGATGTGGCTTAGCAGTAAGTCGATTTTATCTAATGCGTTCTGATTTCGTTGGGAAATCAACCTAGATACAGATTTGTATAGCTCCAGGACATTCATTATTGTGGTCGCTACTCCGTGTTTGCTATCCAGTTCCTCTGCTTTAACTAAAGCGTCGGGGTCTCCTAAAAGTAACTCTAATAGGAAATCGGTGTCAAGAAGTTTCACTGCTACCACTCCAAGATAAAGTGTATCTTATCAGAATCTTGTCATCTTCAGAAAGATCACTCAAAAGTCCTGCGTAATCTCTTAACCTGAGGTTTTCCAATAAACGCTGAATAACGTCGGTGAAACTCTCCCCACCGAGTTTTAAAGCTTCTAGTTTATCCTTAACCTCTTTCTTAACCGAAATCTGCTGAGACGGCATCGAATCAACCTCTCGATATCGATATTGATATCGATAGATAAAGGGTTTTGATCTGCTCAAAATAATAAAATCAAAAAATAATATCGATATTCATATCAATACTGCCCAAATGCACATCCAAACAAGTGTTCGCGCACGCTTTTAATGGCCACCTGTACGTCAGGAATGTTCGTGACCAAAAGCGAGTTGTGTTTTATGTACACATTAGCATATACTCCTGACCCGACCCGACCTGAGGCGAGGCGTTCAGGTCGCCCTGAGGCAAGGGCGATATAGTAGGCATGTACCCGCATGACCCGACCTGACATGCTCGGGTCGGGTCGCCTCGGGTCGCCTCGGATCGCCTCGCCTTCGTTTTTCTTATGCAGGTGTTGGATTTCTAAAACGACTCGGAAGCATAGATTGGTTGACGTCAAATATGTACACGGTGATTAGTAGCAACTATGTAAAAATGAGTTGTAGGCATCAATATCGATATCTATATTGATATAATGGAGTTGGTTATCGGGTGCGTGCCCGGAGAATATTAATTTATTCTTCAGAATGATAGAGCAACAATTTTTTTAACTCAAACTTTGATTCGAATGTTATGGGCGGTTTCACCTTTGTTACCTCTTCACCCGGTAATCAAGGAATTAGCGAAGAAGATTTGAATAAGCTGGTTAATTTTTCAGACTCAATTTCTGATGCTAGTGGTTTGCTGGTGATGCGTAACGATAAGGTAGTTCATGAGCATTACGTCTCAGGTGGGCCTGAGACTCTTTGGGATACTCAGTCTGTGACGAAGTCTTTCGGTGCTGCTCTGTTGTTGATTGCTTTGGATAGAGGGGTCCTGAGCTTAGATGATCCTGTTTGTGGTAGGGATGATATGACGGTTCATCACCTGGCCTCCATGACGTCGGGGTTTCCCAAGCCCTGGGACGCTAATTGTGAGACCTCCCTTCTCTTCGAGCCTGGGACTGATTTCTGTTACAGTGACGGGGGTAGCAACATCCTCAGGGACGTTGTCAAAGACGCATTAGGAGTCACGGACCTGAGGACCTTCTTCAGGGAGGAGGTTATGGAGCTAATAGGGGCGTCTAACTGGGAGTGGGATGAGCGCTTCAACGCGGGGTTGTACACATCTGTTAGGGAGCTTGCCAAATACGGGCGCCTCTGGCTCAGGAAAGGCGACTGGGAAGGGGGTAGGGTCTTCTCGGAGTACCACGCAAACCTTGCAACGAGCGCCAGCAACCCAGGGATCACCAGAGGTTACGGTTACCTGTGGTGGGTTAACAGCCATGGACCCTCTGAACCCTATGATAAGTACGGCTTCAAGCTGAACCCAATATTCGGCCCCCATGCTCCGAGGGACGCCTTCATGGGGATTGGGGCCTCCAAAACCTTCATACTGGTTATTCCGAGCCTCGCCTTAGTTGCCACTAGGTCCGGCTCCGGGTTCCACAGCATCCAAGCTGGGGATAGCCGTCTCTCCGATGAGAGCCGTCGGTTCGTTGACCTAGTTCTGACCATGGTTAAAGACTAAGTAAGGCTACATTCAGTCACGGGGATTATCCCAGCCCTTACACTCTTCTTCTGCTGGAAGTGGGGCTCCCTCTAGGAACCTGTGTAAACCATCCAGCTTCGAGTGTTCCCTCTGGATCCTCATAACGTCTCTAACTATTACAGTTAACAGAACAACTACTAGGAATAAGCTCAAGGCTATATACACTTCTATCACAAGACACCCTCTCTCGCACGCTAGTATCCAATGATACGGCTATTCCTCCTCCTCCAAGGAATAAAAGAACGATTATGTAGCGCCTCCAACAAACAAACATGAAAAAAAGGGGAGGGTTACTGTGAAAGCTGTTCAACGGCCTTATTGAAGTATGACTCGAACTCGTTTATCCCGAGAACCGCCGTGACCTTGAAATCGACCACTGGCTGATACTTTGTTAACGCTATGTAAAGTTCCTCGTCACTCATTTCTGTGATTGCGTAGCCACTCATGCCTGAGATCGTTGCACCCCAGTCTGAGAGCATCCCGCTCTCAACCTCTGCTTTGCTCCAGGCAATCATCATTTTCTGGGCCTTCACGCGTTCTTCAGGGTCTTTTGCCAGCCATGATGGATTAATTTTCCATAGAATAAGTCTCTTCATTTACATAACCACCTTTTTGGTTTGCGGCTCCTCGCCCCCGGGAGCCACTGTTAACCATAAGGTGTTAGTGAATATAATGTTTTGCAGGTTACCGAACGAGGTCCCTCAACCACTTTTTCATGACCTCATAGTAGCCGTCTGCAGGCGCTCCCTCTACTTCGATCTGATGGTTTGCCCCGGGAAACACCTTTATCGTGAAGCTAGTGTTCCCCGCTTCCATCAGGTACTTCTTGTACAGCTCGACGCTTCTATCCACCGGGACGACCTTGTCTGCTTCCCCGAATATCGCTAGCACGGGGCATCGAACTTTGGTGAGATAGTCCTTGGGATCCTGCATCATTACGCCTCTATACGAGGCCTTGATTTCACCCCACTTGCTCGGTGATAGAGATTTCGCCATTTTCAGTATCTCGTTTATGTAGAGGAATTCAGTCCAGCTTTCGTCTTTAGTGGAATTCAGAGTGTTTATGAGACTGTTCAGCTCAACCGATAGGTCGCTGGTGTTGCATGCATAAACCAGCTTTGACATCTCTTGCCAGGGTCCTTCTCCAAGGCGATGGCACACTTTTCCTCATTTACTGTTTTATACATTGGCTCCGTCAGAAAAACATCCACCAAGAGCCTCCTCATTAGAGCAGCTTTCTCCACCTCTTCCTCAGAGAATCCCGCGTCCCTGCTCTGCATCTCAGCCCTGTAAACCTCCTGCTCAGCAACGGTTACCCCAGGGCCTGATACCGGAATGAAGAAAGCAACCTCGTTATAGAACGCCGCGGCCATCTGGCATATCCATCCGCCCTGGCTGATTCCCCACAGCCCAACCATGTTCGACATAACATCATTCCTTGATTGCAGGTTTTTTACAGCTGAGATGGCTTCCCGAGTCCTGTACTCGAAAGTTTCACCAACAATGCTACCAGGTGATCTTCCAACGCCTGGGCTATCGTATCTAAGCACTGAGAAGCCTGACTGAACCAGCTGGTGGGAGTGGTTAAGATAACGAGGGGAGTCCACGCCTTTTCTGTCGGATCCATGTAGTAATACAACAGCGGGATGAGGCCCTTTACCCTGTGGAAGTGCTAGTATCCCAAAGAGTTCATTGCCATCGCACTTGAATTTGATCTCTTCCTCAACCCGTTTCAAACCTTCAGTCTTGGACGCTGCCAAAGATTCACCTGAAAGCAATCATGCCTTGTTTAGAATAAGAGTTTTAAGAACGCATACACGTCTTAATCGAATGCCTGTGCATTGAACTTTATCTGATCTCTTTCCTTGACATATTGATAATAATAGAGTTTCTTGAGTATTCTTTTCTGCAACTCATGGGGCAGTTTTGAGTAGATATTTAGAAACATGCATTTAGCCCCAAGTACGAATGTCGACTCTGTTTTGATTCTTTGGAAGTCTAGTTCCTGGTACCAATCAGTGAATCCTTGGGGTAACGTCGAGTGGGTTTTTGAGTTAAGATCCCTCTGGATGCCTAGCCATTTTTTCTCGGATGTAATTTTCCTTAAAACGTTGTTTCTGAGGTTGCCGTAAAAGTCTCTGATGATGGGGAACCCGCATTTCCTTGGGTCAATCTCCTCCAGTAACAGCATCAGGATGTTCCTTGTGCATTTATAGCATGAGCCGCAGTTGAGTTGCTCGCTTACGACTGGTGCATAGTTGCATAGCTGAATTTTTGGAAAATAATCGGTCTCATCTATGAATGGCTTCAGGACCTCCTTGACCTTCTCGTTCCTAGTTTTGCTGAACCCAGCTGGGATTACCTCTACGTTGCCCCATTTCAGAGCTTTAACCAGGTAACGGTTTGATCCATGGCCCCTCATCCCGGGGGAGCTGGCTATCTTTAAGGAGTCTATGTTTCCGTGAGTGATGGGGGCGGTGAAGCTTAACTGGATGATTCCATGGTTAACTCCCTCCCACCAAGATCCAAAGGATCGAGCACGTGGGTAGCTCCTGAGATATTTTCCATATTTAGCCATTAGAAGGGACTCGTTCAAGACATCCCTGATGTTGCTTTCCATAAAGTGGATGTCGATTCCTTCTCTCTCCGCGAACCTGGAATAAATTGTTTTCAAGTTTTTTATCATGGGTTTGTTATGTAATGGAACAACCCCTCCCAGCAGCATGAACAAGGCTGGTTTCCTGTGCCTGTTCTGTATGTACAGGGTTGTGGAATCCATGCCCCCGCTGAAGAGTAGGCCAAGCCCCTTCTTTTTTGACCTGTTGTTAACAGTTTTATCTGCTTTAACCTTGCTGTTAAAGCCGATTTCGGGGTAAAATTTGTTCATAAGCCTTTTAGTTTCCTCAAGGGAGTTGAGGAAAGCACTATCTAGCGTTTCGACTGCGAGGTCGGTGGCGGATAACCAAGATGTTGTTAACAGGCCACCAACAAAAGGTATAGTTAAAATGCTTTCATCGATCTGTGAAACAGGTTTGTCATATTTTATGAAGAATTTTTTTGATGAAAGATACTTGCTTATGCCTCCTTTATAGTCAAAATGGAATACTATTGTTGAATCTCCGATGGTTTCCATTTCTCTGAGATAGAGCTTGTTCTCTTTCATGAGTTCGATGCCTGGGATATCCTTTACATCTTGAACCAAGCAGAAAAACGTAATGGAACTCTCTTACATGTATTTTTATTAAATTTTTTTTGTTTGAATACCAAACCATATTTGTTCAGAGTTGAGTTTAAAAAATAAGGTCGCACTCGTAACCGGCTCCGGTAGAGGGATTGGAAGGGCGATCGCTTTTTTGTTTGCCCGGGAGGGAGCGTTTGTCGCATGCAATGACGTAAACGAAAAATGCCAGGACACAGCGAAGGAAATAAAGGAGTTTGGAGGTGAAGCCTTTCCTTTAAGATTTGACGTGGCAAACTGGACAAAGGTCAAGGACGGAGTTAAGTCACTGATACGTGTGTCTGGGAAGGTTGACGTCTTGGTTAACAATGCTGGGGGGTCCTATGGACGGGCCCTTGTTCATGAAATGAGGGAAGACCAGTGGGACAGGACCATTGATGTCAATTTGAAGGGTTGTTTCAACTGCTCTAAATCAGTTCTTCCCTCCATGATCGAGAATAGATACGGAAAAATCGTTAGTATCTCTTCGATAAGGGCTGAAACGGGGCTTGAGCGTGACTCGGCTTACGCCGCGGCCAAAGCAGGAATTTACGGATTTTCCCGCTCATTGGCGAAGGAGGTGGCGAAGCACAACATAAATGTGAACGTTATCTCCCCGGGAATTATTCGCACGAGTGACGACGCTGTTCTTCCGTGGGATGAGTATATGAAGATAGTTCCCCTCGGTATCGGACAGCCCGATGATGTGGCTAAGGCTGCCTTGTTCTTGTCCTCTGAGGAGAGCCGTTATATAACTGGTCAGGTGTTGCACGTGAATGGCGGCTGGTGGCCCACAGTGAAGTAGTCTGTTACGTTCGCGTTTTATATTCGCTCTAGGTAAAAATGTATTGAAGTTTATGGGTCGAAATAAAAAATGGGATGGTTACACCTCTTGGAGTTACCTCGAGGCGGGCAATGACTACGACGCCATTCCTCTTGAAAAACAGGTTGGCAGGTTCCCTGATTACGATTTTGGATTATCAAATGACCAAGAGGAACATGTTGAAGAGTTGATAGAGAACAACATGTTGATCGACCTGCATGAGCACCTGAACGTTTTCCCGGAGGGCTATCCTGTGAAAACCCAGTCAATGCCAAAAAGGCAGTTTAAAGCATATGAAGGGCTGGCCTTCTCCGGCATCGATGTAGTATTCGACAACTGCGTCTGCAGCACCTTTGACAACGTGGTTAACTGGATGGGAATGAGCTTGGCGGATTACGACCACCAAGACTTCGTGATACCCGCCAGAACAGTAAAAGACCTGGAAAGAGCTTTCAAAGAAGGAAAGGTCGCGGTAGTCCATACGATAGAGCAGGCATCAGCAATAGATAGAGACGTGGATAAGGTGGACTTGCTTTACGGCTTAGGGGTCAGGTCCATGGGAATTGTATACAGCGAATCCAACACCCTAGGGTCAGGGCTCCAGGAGTTTGCCGACGGGGGATTAACCGACTTGGGATACGATGCAGTGGTTCGAATGAACAAAACAGGCGTTATCATCGACGTCTCCCATGCAGGAGATAAAACTGCTATGGACACCATTGAAGCAAGCAGCAAACCAGTATTGATAAGCCACTGCGGCTCAAGGACCCTAACTAACACGACAAGAATGCTACCTGATGAGGTTCTCCAGGCATGTGCTGAGAAAGATGGGGTGGTTGGAGTTGAGGTAGCAGGATTTGCACCTAGAACAGAGGAACACCCTGAGGCGTCTATTGAGTGTATTCTCGACCATCTAAAGTACTTAATAGAGCTTCTAGGAGTTAACCACGTCGGGGTTGGCCCTGACACTCTTTACGGCGACCACCCGGGGTTATACCGTTTTGGTCCCCTTGGAGAGGTAAGAAGCCGTGGGGCAAGGGGGCATTACAGAAGGGAGAGACCCGGTAATTTGCCGGATGTTTTCAATACCGGCGAAATGGTTCGAGACCTGGATTATGTTAAGGGGCTTGAAAGCCCTTCAGAGTTCACAAACGTGATAAGGGGTCTATTACGAGACGGTTATTCAGATAGCGACATCATAAAAGTGATGGGGCAAAACAGTTTTAAGTTAATCAAAAAAGTTTGGCCACACTAATCTACGTATTCCTTTTATCATTTCCTTCCCGAAAGCTCTGAATCCTTGTCTATAGGCCATATTGGACGAGGAATGTTAGTGTAAGTGAACCATTCAAGGTTAGGAGTTGTCAGACCAGGAGCATCAACCTCTATGACTTCTTTGGTGAAGGGTTCGTAGGCAGCTCTGAAGTGCCCCCGGCTCTTCAACAACAATATCTTCTTCTCGGTAGGTTCTAGTCCGTTGCGTCTGTAGATCTCCGGGTCATTGGGCGCGTGGCTCTTCTCCGTAAGGATGATATCTATACCATCAACGTCTATAACCGCGGTTCTACCGACATCAGCAGGCACCCCGATAGCCATAGCCTTGTGGATGAACCTTCCATCCGTAATTGTGCGAACTGTGCCGGAGACCATTAAGGGTTCGCCGTGGAAGCTATCCGTCTTGGCGCCGATCTTCATGGATAATTTGCCTTTAACGCCAACTTTTACTGCCTCGGTAACAGCTTCTGGATCTTTTATACAAGCCACTCCTACGTTCCTCGCTTTTTGCTTTAAAAGCTCACGCAGTATCTCTGTTCCGTCCCCCGGAGCTCCGCCCCCGGGATTATCAGCGACGTCAGCGAGCACAATTGGCCCTAAGGGAGCCTGAACGGCTCTCTGTACCGCCTCTTTGATAGGAGTTAAGGGTTTAAGGAACTCCTCCCGTAAGTCCCACATCTGTTTCCCAACTTTGTTTGCTATGTTTTGAG
>JABAHP010005018.1_pt3 | contig 17490 bp, 15 predicted proteins | sample 7062081 | NCBI WGS metagenome assembly JABAHP01 (sample SAMN14534357, study PRJNA622989) | marine sediment metagenome | biome: marine biome [ENVO:00000428]; feature: marine pelagic biome [ENVO:01000023]; material: deep marine sediment [ENVO:00002113] | place: India: Gulf of Kutch | collected...
GATACCAGGGTATAAAGGGGTATGCTGTGTAGATGTACCCCCCAAGTAATGTGCCCACTATGCTTGGGAATGTAAGTAGAAAGCCCATGCCAGGGCCCCCGACTCCTCCGCCACTGTTTATCACTATTAATCCCCTTCCGAGGGCTGCCATTATTCTTCCTCTGTTTTCTATCGGTGTCATGTCTGCCATCAGTGAGTTAGCTGCTGGTATGAGGAAAGCGTTTGACATTGAAATCGGTACAAAGATAGACAATGTTTTTACAAATCCCTGAACATGGGGGAATAATAAAACTGGGATCGAAGCGGTCAACAGAGCTATTGCTATGATTTTCTTTTTCTCGTACCTGTCAATCAGCACCCCTGCTGGGAAGGTTAAAAGCATCTGAACTAAGGTTGCTATCATTAAAATGGTTCCCCACTCCAACTCGGTTAATCCAATCACATCTTTTGCGTGCACTATCCAGAAGGACACTGCAATGGAGTTAGAGAGGAAACCGAGTGCAAGCACCACTGCGAAATATTTCAGTTCCCTTGAGAGGCCTGTTATCGTTTGATGAACTTGTTTATACGAGTTCCTACACAGGCTCCAGAAGCCTTCGGTCTGTTCGCTGTGGAATGTTTCCTTTAAGAACCTCCAGTTCAGGAAAGCGTTTAAGAGATGTACGCCCACGGTCGCTCCATAAAGCATTCTCATTGCACTAATGGTTCCCAGCAGGGTTATGAGATAGCCCCCAATCATAGGTGATAAAACGCTGAAAAAACCAGGGATTGCTATAAAAAACGCGTATCCCCTACCCCTTAGTCCCGTTGGCATTGAGTCAGCCATCAATGCCGAGCTGGCTGGGAAGGTGAATATTTGGAGGCCGTTAAAAAAGCTGGCGAGAGCCAGGTATCTCCAATCTGGCGCCATGAAAAAGATTGTGAAAATAAGTGAATCAACAATACTAGAAACAACAAGTATTTTCACCCTACCAATGTTGTCAACAAGGTTTCCTGCTACAGGGAACATCAGCATCGCTGCAAAGGGGGTTAATGCGCCTATCAAACCGATTATGACATTTGAGCCCCCCAGCTCCCTCACATACAAGCTGAAGTAAGGGAATGTGACGAACATTGTGAAAGATAGGAGCACGATATTTAACGTAAGGATCATCAAGTTTCCCCTAAGCATATCCCTTAATCCAACAGACTGCACGCAATCACCCTATTGTTAACCCACGAACACGTTTAGTTGCATTTCATTATCACTTATTTAATGCTATCCCTGACAAAACTGATTCAAACAATAACGTTTTTCTATCAAGGTCCTGTTGAATCCTAAATCACTGATCCATTATGGCTGTTGAAAGTATCAGGAGACTGTTGAAAAGTAACTTGGGTATCATGATGCTTTCCTCAGGCATCTGGAGGATAGGTTTCAGCATGACAATGCCTTTCTGGGCACTGTATGTGGTTCATCTAGGGGGAAACTATGTTCATGTAGGGCTGATAAGCACTGTAGGCTCAGCTATGGGGCTGATCCCCTCTTTGCTCGGGGGTTACTTTGCAGATGCTTATGGGCGGAAAAAGATGGTTTACATCTCAAGTGTAATCCTTGCTCTCACTCAATCCCTGTACTTCCTTGCCCCTAGTTGGGAATGGTTGCTAGTCGCTCAATCCATCAACGCAATTTTTGGTGGGTTACGACACCCTGCTTTCTCAGCTTTGATAGCTGATTCAACGGATTCCGATTCGAGAGCTCTTGGTTTTGGGATGTGGCAGTCTCTTCCACAAGTTTTCGGTCTATTTTCACCTTATCTAATCGGATTACTAATGGATAATTACGGAATAATAACAGCGCAGAGATGGGCGTACATGACCTCTCTTAGCATGGGCTTAATCGGGGCTTATATGAGGGGGAAATATCTGGAGGAGACGATAAGCGTACAAGAAGAGAGACTTTCTGTAGTATCTATTCTAAAAAACTCCTTTTCAGATTTCCGAGATACCTACTCTAGCATCTCCAGGCAAATATGGGTGATGATCATTATTGGAGGGCTTTTCCAATTCGGTGCATCAACAGCAGTGATGTTCATGGTTACCTACGCAACCGAGGATGTAATTCTCCTGTCCGCAGCTCAATGGGGGTTAATTAACACCGCTTCCCAGATTGTCTCAATGCTAATCACTTTACCAATCTCAATGCTTATCGATAGATATGGGCGAATAAAACCAGTAATATTCTCTCTTCTCACAACTCCAATTCTTATCGGTGGTTTCCTGTTAAGCAGAAATTTCACTTGGACTTTTACTTTCTATATTTTCTTGACAATTATAGGAATAGTTGGAGGGGTTGCCGGACAGGCCCTCTTTGTGGATTATTCCCCCAAGCAACATCGTGGAAGAATTTATGGCTTAACAAATTTTATCGGAGCCACCCAGAGCTTTAACACCCAGATGATAGGGGGGTTCACAATCATTGGTGCGGTCGCGAGCATTATTGGTGGGACGCTGTATCAAAACATATCCTATGCCTCTCCCTTTATACTAATGGCATCAATCATCGGATTTTCAGGAGTCTTTGGTTTAATCTTCTTAAGGGAACCAGAAAAACGTGAAACCTGATAAATGCGCGCGTAAGCACCAGTAAGAATGTTATAATCGTATAACCCCATTCTAACATATGGACCCTCACCGAATCATTCTAATAGTTCGCGACGGTTGGGGGTACACCACAGACATTAAGGGAAACGCTGTACATCTCGCTTACACCCCAAACAATGATAATTATTTGAAGACATATCCATGGGTTCTTCTGAAATGCACGGGAAACGCGGTGGGTCTTCCTGAGGGAACCCAAGGGGGTAGCGAACCCGGACATTTAACCATGGGCGCTGGAAGGATTGTCTGGCAACCCTTCGAAGAGATTAACCGGAGCATAAGTGATGCAAGTTTTTTCTCGAATAAGGCGTTACTTGACGCTGTAAATCAACCCCGAGAAAAAGGGGGTAAGCTTCACCTAATGGGTCTTCTAAGCGACCAAGGAATTCATGGAACCGTTGAACATCTATATGCTCTCCTAGATTTAGGTAAAAGAAGAAGGGTTGAAGACGTGTATATCCACTGCTTCCTCGATGGTAGGGATGTACCAGAACGAAGTGCAGAGAAATTTTTGAAGAACACCCAGGAGATATCTGAGCTTAAGGGTGTTGGAGTTATTGCTTCCATGGTTGGAAGATACTATGCCATGGATCGTGACAATAACTGGGATCGTACTGAGAAGGCGTATGAACTCTTGTCAATGGGGAAGGGACACAAAGAAATTGATGTCATCGAGGCCATCAATAACGCTTACAAAAGAGGTGATAGCACTGATTACTACGTTGAACCAATCGTCATCACTGATATTAATGGTGAGCCAAGAGCAACAATCGACTCGGGAGATTCAGTGGTATTCTGGAACTTCAGATCCGATCGGGCCCGACAGTTGACATATTCCCTCACTCTTCAAGATTTTACTGGTTTCCTTCGTGGAAAACATCTGGATATATTATTCACTTGCATGAGTGTTTATGATCAAAACCTTGATCTCCCTGTAGCATTTCCTCAGAGAGAGGTAAAGAAAAATCTGGGGAAGGTTCTGTCGAATCACTGTAAGAGACAGCTTAGAATTGCTGAAACGGAGAAATACGCTCACGTTACATTTTTCTTTAATAGCCAAGTGGAGAAACCTGAGCTAGGGGAGGATAGAATTCTAGTTCCAAGCCCGAAGGTGCCAAGCTATGAAGAGAAGCCTGAAATGAGCGCATACGAAATAACAGACAAGTTACTAGAACAAATTCCCGAAAACAAGTATGATTTTATTCTCGTTAACTTTGCTAACGGGGACTTGGTGGGACATTCCGCCAAATTGGAAGCTGGAATTAAGGCCTGTGAGGTAGTGGACCATTGTCTAGGGCGTATAGTATCTTCTGGGTTAAAGGAAGGATATGTTATCCTTGTTACAGGGGATCATGGAAATGTTGAGACTATGTTTTATCGAAACGGGGAACCAAATCCTTCTCATGGGACAAACCCGGTTCCCTTCATCCTAATAAGTGATGAGCCCTTTCTGCGTGAAGCCAAACTAAAAACTGGCTTAGGCCTTTGTGATGTTGCACCCACTATACTAGAACTAATGAACATTACAAAACCAGATGAAATGAGTGGTAAAAATATCATAGATAAATAGAATCTGAATTCTCGTTGTCAAATCATCTGCTTTAAAATTTTCATGTGTAGAGACTCAACTTGATTCACAATTTCAGGGGAATCTTCCCACCTTTTAAATAAATTTTCACCCAAACGAAGTCTATCCAGGCCCTCCTCTCCATACACCCTTAGTAGAGAACCTACTTGACAAGTTAATCCATAGCCGCATATGAAGCACGGGGCAATCGTGGATAGAAAACTTATACCCCCAATAAACTTTGCCTTATACGCTTCCATCCTCCGTTTCACAGCCATAATAGGGTTTACAGGATCCTTGAATCCGCCAGAAGAAACAACGACAAAAGGTTTTCCATCAAGAGGATACTTATTATGCCGAAAAGACCATAAACGCTCCAAAAACATAGCCATAATACTGTTCATGTTATCAAAGTAAGATGGTGTTCCAAGAACAATTGCCCAAGCTTCTTGAATTTCTGGATAAAGTTTTATTAAATCATCTTCAATCTTACAGAAATTATCAGGAGCACATAAATCTGCGCAAGCGGTGCAGGGGCCAAAAGACAAATCATTCAAATTGATAAATCTCGAGCCTTCAATGTCTTTTATTAAAGCTTTTACCATTCTATCGATATTTCCTTCCCTTATAGGGCTACTGCTGAAACCTAGAACGACCATTATTCTACTCCAATCTTAAATTAACTTTACAATAAAAACTGTGTCAATTGGTAACGTGTGGGTAAATTGTGAATCTACATACTAAATCATAAAATAAAACTATATTAACAGGGGTCTTTGTGGGTTCCACGAGAGAAAAAACTTGAAAATAAACAATTTAGTGATCCCAATTATCCTGATAGTTGCTTTTGGAGCTTACGTCTTATTTTCAAACGCTCTTACGGGAAGCCCGGTAGATGAAGAGGAATTTTTAACCTCTTCGGAGGAGTGGACTTTTCTATCTATTGGACTCTATGAGAATTCAACTCATCCTTGTGATAAGCATCATGTATCATGTGAAGCAGAGTTTAGATCCACTGAGTTAAGTTACAGTGTTTTCAACCAAGATGGGTCATATGTTGTGGAAGGAACAGGGTTTACTGCTGAAAGTGGGTTTTTTGACATTTATCTTCCTAAAGGAGATGTCTATGAAGCACATTTTGAGATCTCTGGAAGGAAAGGGAGTGGAACAATATCCACTGAGGCTGGGGCTTCGAACTGCATCACAGACATAAGGGTCACTTCATTTCCTGTTAACTAGTAGAAGAGGTGTCAGCCGTTATTCATATAATCCCCAGAAATGACGTACTTCAATATCTTCAATTAGATCAGTTCCATGAGTGCCTTTACCAGTGTTAGGGTCCAGATGAGTGCCATGATCAGGTAAAAAAGCAATTACTCTAGGAATATTCTTGTTTTTTATGTTAAAAATCTCTGAAAGTCTAATGAATGATTTGATGTGTTTTTTAAAAGCCTTGATAGAAACTTGACTTCTTGGCGTGGTTTTGTGCATTGTATCGTCATACTCTTGGTGATAAGCTACAATTAAGTCATGTTTGCCTTCTTGTATTAATTCAATTGTCCGTGCTTCAACTTCTGGATCATAGTCTTCTGAGAAATAGCATAAATCACGGTTTCTGAAAATTATATCCATACTACTTTCTTTAACAGAAACTATTGCAACTCTTCTACCTACTTTTGTGAAACTATCAAACAGAGTATCGATCTCGATCACTGGCTTTTCATATTTATTGATGCCATGCACTTTTGGTTGGGCACCAGTAAACATAGACGCAAAACAAACAGGTGTAAAAGTTGGGTAAACGGCACGCATTTTGACATTAATTGGTGCTATTTTTTTAACGGGCTGAAACTCGGATAAGTATTCTCTATAAAGTGTCTCACCAATTGCATCTGGTAAGTACAGCAAAAATTTCTTAGCATTCCCTTGGTTTCTAAACGATTTTATAACTTCTTGTATAGGTTCAGCATTACTCATCTCGGGAGTTGGCACTCCTGAAAGAAGACTTATTGTAGGAGTTACTGATGAAATGTCGGGCATGGTATAATGTATTCAGCCTCGGACATCAATTTTTCTGTTGCCCAAGATTCTTTTACCTAAATGAGTGTAATTATGCTTATAGGAATATTTTATTCAAAAATATATAAATTAAAGAATGGAACTGGTATCTAATACTTCAAGGAGGTATGAAGACTCACTAAAGAAGAAGATACACGAACAGTCGACGAGATCAACGAAAAAATTCGCAGTGGAGATGTTCAGGTTTTAACTGTCTCCGAGATGAAGGAGCTCGTCGAGAGTAGTGGTGTTAAAGTAGCGTTTAACGAGGTTGACGTTGTTACAACAGGTACCATGGGTGCGATGTGTAGCTCCGGGGCTGTTGTGAACTTGGGTCACGCGGATCCCCCCATTAAGATTGAAAATGCATGGATCAACGATGTGCCCATTTCCCATCCAGGTGCAGCGGTCGACCTCTACATTGGAGCCACGTTGATGTCTGAGACAAACCCGTTCAAATATGGGGGTGGGCATGTGATCGAAAGCCTAATCGCTGGAGATGAAGTTGACCTACGAGCTACAGCTTATGGCACAGATTGTTATCCTAGAACCCGTGTAGAGACAACTATCACAAAAGATGATTTGAACCAGTTTATTCTCCTTAACTTCAGGAACGCATATCAAAGATACGCGTGCGCAGTTAACAGTAGAGATGAGGTTATCTACACCTATATGGGCAAATTACTGCCATCCTACGGAAACGCACATTTCTCAGGTGCCGGGGAGCTTAACCCCTTAACTAATGACCCCGATTACAGAACAATTGGCCTTGGGACAAGGATTCTCCTCGGTGGAGGGATTGGTTATATCATTGGTGAAGGGACCCAGCATAGCCCATCCAATAGATTCGGAAACATTATGGTTAAGGGTGATGCTAAGCAGATGAACCCAGAATATGTCAGAGGGGCCACTTTCACAAATTATGGGACCACATTATATGTTGGCATTGGAGTCCCCATTCCTATTTTAGATGAAGGCATCGTGAAGAACGTGGCCATACGGGATGCAGATATTGAGACTGAAATCGTGGACTATGGGGTTCCATTCAGAGACCGCCCAACCTGGCTGACCAACTACCAGGAATTGAAGTCTGGAAAAATATCATTTCAGGATAAAACTGTAAAAACTTCAAACCTCTCCAGTCTGAAACACGCTTATCTGATATGTGAAAAACTTAAGGAATGGATAAATGAAGGTAGTTTCCTGTTAAGCGAGCCTATTGAAAGGTTACCAACAAAAAGGGTGTTTAGTCCTATGAAAGAACCTTCAAAAGAAGAAAGTAGGAGGATTTCATAATGGTGCGATTACTACTTCGCTTCGACCAGACCAACGTAGATAAGCCAATCACTAGCGAGGTTATCTTAGAGCAGAAGACTCCAATCAACATACTTAGTGCGCGCATAAATCAGACTGGGGGAGAAATATTGATAGATATACCCCCAGAAACAGTGGATGAGTTCAGCAAATCCATCACATCAAAAGGAGTGAACGTTAGTTTCCCAAATTTAATCAATAAAGACGACGAACTGTGCATTGATTGCGGTTCCTGCATAAGCCTCTGCCCTGTTGATGCATACAGCTACGAAGAAGACTACTCGGTGAATTTGGATTACTCAAAGTGCATAGGTTCAACTTGTGGAAAATGTGTTGATACCTGCCCTAGGGAAGCTCTTAAACTACTTTAACTATCCGCTCACGNNTTTTTAACTCACCTTCATGCGCACACATGCAGGTGAGTTTTTCTATTCTTTCTATTGAGCTAAACCACGTATCATTGCGCGTATAGGTTAATACTCACTTCTCCATTATTCTGAGGAAGGGCAATGAGTGATGAGACCGAAATTGTTAACGTGATTGACAAAGTAAGCAAGAGCGTAGTAAACATAAACACGTTGAGGGTTTTACGTGATTATTACTACAGAACTGTTCCGGTCAGAGGTATGGGCTCAGGGTTCATTTTTGACTCACAAGGATACGTATTAACTAATCATCATGTTATTGCCAACTCTGATAGGTTTTTAGTCACTCTGGCTGACGGTAAATCTATAGAAGGGCGAATAGTCGGAAGTTTAAGGAGTTCAGACATTGCGGTCATCAAAATCAATGGATCGGATTTCTTAGAAGCAGAGCTTGGGGATTCAGACAAGATTAAGGTTGGGCAAAGGGCATTCGCAATAGGAAACCCCTTTGGCTTGCCCGGTGGACCAACCGTTACTTCCGGGGTTATCAGTGCTTTAAACCGGACAATAACTGGAAGAGAGGGCACCTTCAGTAACTTGGTTCAAACAGATGCTGCTATTAATCCAGGTAACAGTGGGGGTCCCTTGATAAATGACAGTGGGCAGGTCATCGGTATTTGCACTGCCATTATTCCCTACGCTCAAGGAATTGGTTTTGCAGTTCCCATTAATGCAGCGAAGGAGTTCACAAGAGAGATAATTGCCTATGGGAAAATTGTGAAGCCATGGTTAGGAATAACGGGTTTGAACATAACAAGGAATATGGCTCAACAATACGGGTTAGGCGTTGATAGAGGAGTCTACGTAGTTGACGTTGCCCGGGATAGTCCTGCCTCAAAAGCGACATTCGGTAGAGGGGATATTATCTTAGAACTTGGTCCCGATAGGATTGATACCATTGAGCAACTTCAACAGAGCCTTGAGAAGAGCCGCATTGGGGATAAGGTTGAATTCACAATCATGAGGGGCAGAAGACGGGGAAAAGTAAGTGCAGTCCTAGAACCAGTGCCCTAAATCACTTTTTGCCCGGTATTTTTTTCAATTCTCCACCACAATTATTCTGATACATTCATGAAGGTCAAAGCGGAAAATGGTTTAGTCGGTATTCTTAAAGAAGAAGGTACTGAGTGGGTAAGCACCTTTCCAACTTCTGTTTTCAACAATACAGTAGGTGAAGAGGATGGAATAGAGAACCTCATGCTTCGGGATGAGCGTTACGCAGTTGCGGTGGCAGATGGGTTCAGTCGTGTGTCAAACGGTAAACGCTTTGGGGTATGCAGCATAATGGGGAGTTTAAACGCGGCAGGATTACAAATGGCATATGGGGCATTAGCTCAGGCATATGAGGATGGTACACCCCTTCTTTGTCTAACCGATGGTATTCCACCTAATCTAAGAGGGCAAGAAAGATTTGACATAAGTGAAGCCTTCAAAACCGTGACGAAATGGGTTGGCTACATAAACATGAGTGAGAGGGTTCCTGAATATATGAGGAGAGCATATACTTACCTTAAAAATGGTAGACCTAGCCCGGTTCTCCTTCAGCTTCCCCGTGGTTTAGGAGAATATGACCTCGAAGACTTCCAATATCATCCTGTCAAAAAGTGGAGAATGGGAGGAGACGAAAAGGATGTCAGTAAAGCATATAATGCACTTCAAAATGCAGTGAAACCAGTAATTCTGGCTGGACAAGGGATTTTCTATGCTGACGCATGTTCAGAGCTGCTTGAATTCGCTGAAATAACCCAGATACCCGTAATAACTACCTTGAAAGGGAAGAGCTGTTTCCCGGAAGACCACCAACTCTCATTAGGGATGAGGGGTGGACCTGTTGAATACTATCTTAGGACCACTGACCTTATCTTTACTATTGGTTATGGTTTCAACCCAAGCCATTTCGCGCATACAATTCCCGAACCCAATAAGAAGAAAATAATCCAGTGCACAATCGATCCATTAGAGATAAACCTCAGTTACTGGATTGACCATGCAATAATAGGCGATGCTAAAATCGTTTTGAATCAACTAATTGAAGAAAGTAAGGAACAGGATAAACCAGTGCAAGATTCATCAATAATGGCTAAAATAAACGACTTAAAACAGGAAAAAAAGGAAAAGTATACACCTCTGATGACATCTGATGATGTACCAATTAATCCTTACCGCGTTTATGGAGAGCTTATGGATGGACTCGACCCCAATAATAGCTTTCTTACCCACGAATCTGGAAATACAAGGGATCAGTTAAGCACAGTCTACGAAGCTAAAGTTCCACATGGCTTCCTTGGTTGGGGAAATGTATCCACCCTTGGCTTCGGATTAGGCGCAGCGATTGGAGCAAAATTAGCTTACCCTGACAGGCAGATTATCAGCGTCACAGGAGACGCCGGAGCAGGTTACCAGATGGGGAACTGGGAGGTTCTAGTTCGCTGTAAAATGGGCATAACTATCATCCATATCAATAACAACGGTTTTGCAGGGTATGGTCCAGGTTTCTGGGGAAACGGTCATTCACCTTGGACCAGCGATGTATTAAACCACGGTACTCAAAGTACGGCCGACGTTGCAGAAGCCCTCGGATTTAAAGCTGAAAGATTAGAGGACCCTGACGAAATCGCCCCAGCAATAAAAAACGCGCTAAAGGAAAACAAGTCGGGAAATCCCTATTTCCTTGAGATTATTTGCGCACAGTATCCTATATACGGACAAATGATAAGAGGTTAAGTTCACACCCACGTACGTTGCGCGCGCCGCGCTCTGGCTTAAGTTTCCCATTTTTCCCATGAGTTCACTTAGACCCTTAACGATTGGGTATAGTTTCCCATCTGAAGCTGTTTCCCATACAGGTATCAAAAGTTTCCCATACTGTTCCTGTAGTCATTGATATATCGTTACGACTGACCGAAGCGGGTTTCCCATAGTAAGGGCACTCGCCTGCATGGTTAGGCTAGCCTATTGGTATGTTTCCCATTCATGATGGGCTATTATGGGAAACACTAACCACTGTCAACAAAAAGTTTCCCAGACCCTCGTAGTTATATGGGAAACATTTAGGGATGGACATGGGAAACATTTTCCGCTGGAAAGTAAAATGTGGGAAATTTCCCACTTAAACCAAATTATCATGGGAAACTGGGAAACGCGCATGCAATAATAAGTTCTGAGGAAAAAAATTGCAACGAACTAAACAAGTGAAAAACTCTTGCATTCACTCATTAAATAAATAATTTTTGCGCGCGCGCAGAGTCTTCACTTTTTACTATAACTTGGATGGTGTTCAACCCATCTCTTCTGCATTATATCATAGTTTGTATGGGGCTTGAACTTTTTTTTCGCTTCATCAATTCTATCACCCACTATTGTTATTTTATCCAGGTCAATTGTGCCTACTTTCTTCTCGTTGGCCAAATATGTGTCTCCTTTCATCCACGGATCGAAACCCATTACGTTAGTCATAACTGCGTCAACTGCAACGACATCCGTTCCCGCAGATGCTACACCTAGTTCTATAGGTGTTCCATCCACTGGGCCATCCCCCTCCATGCCAACAAAACCATCTACAACCGCTAAGTCCACTTTCACCTTTTCCACTACTCTCACAAGGTTCTGTATCAGAACATAGTTGCTCCTGTTAGCTAGATCAGGGGGGCTATGGGGTTCTTCTCCCCCGTGCATCCAAACATGGTCGATATGGGGCACGGAACCCATCATGTTCTTTATTGTTAACGTGCAGAACAAATGGTCGTGGGTCTTAGCCCTTGCTACAGAGATGATGTAATCAGAGTCGAGAACGGTTTTTGAAATTCTAATATCCTTCTCGCCATCGTAAAGCGTTTTAATTTTTACTGTCTCATACTGGTCATCGTTAATATCAACAAGAACAACCCCTTCCAGTTCATCATAACCATAGTTCTTGAAGCCGTCCATTGTGTTTCCTTCAGCTGAGGCCTCTGCCACTACGATTTCATCTGGTTTATATTTTTTAACGAAATCGATCACTGCTCTTACAGCATCCACGTGGGTCGCTGTTAATAGGTTACTCACCGAGACGAGGTTCGGCTTTATCAAGATTCTTTTACTGGATATTTGAGCTGGATCAATATTGCCCTTAATCAGATTCAAGGCTTTCAGAACGTTTTCGTATCGGTTATCCCCCTTCACCAGAGACACTACAGTCATTACAATACACAATAGGAGGAGTGCATAAAAAATCATTACGCTAGAGCGAGCGCATGCGCATTCATGTTAAATTCATAGGTCACATTGATTCTTTCAGTGATTTAAATGGAGATAACAGACTTTAGAGTGCGAGTTTTCCGTTTTCCACCTGCCAATGGTTCATCAATTCCCCAGACTAACGGTACATTGAGGAGTCTTCCGGGCGCGGATAGGACAACTCGAATAGCGGAGGTTGTCACTGAAGAGGGTCTATCTGGAATATGTTACTGCAACCAAAACTTGCAGCAATGGGAGGAACATGTTAAGAGGCTTCTACTGGGGGAAGATCCTGGTCGAATCGAATATCTATGGTTCAAACTTTTTGGTGGCACACATAGAAAAAGATGCCCTAAAGGAGAGTGGGTAAGGGCCATAGGTTACGTCGATATGGCTCTATGGGATTTAATTGGTAAGGTATGTAAAAAACCTGTACACCGTCTTTTAGGCGGTTTCCGGGATGAGGTCCCCGTCTACGCCGCCGGAGGATACTATCAAGAAGGTAAAACAGCTGAGGAGCTTGGGAAAGAGTTAGTAAGCTTCGTGGAACAAGGGTACAAACACGTGAAGATGAAAGTGGGTGCATGGGTTTTCGGAGTCTCAATGAAAGAGGATATTCAAAGAGTGAAGACAGTTAGAGACGCTATCGGCGATGAAGTGGAGCTAATGCTTGATGCAAATAATGCTTGGAACTCTAAAAATGCGATCCGCTTCATCAAATCCGTGGAACGTTACGAACCATATTGGTTTGAAGAACCTGTCATGCCGGATGACTACTCTGGGAGTCGGGAGGTATGTCGCGCCACTGAAGTAATGGTAGCCAGTGGTGAAAACGAGTACACTCATTTTGGTGCAAGAGAATTGATAAAATCCAGGTGCATAGACATCCTTCAGATCGATCCTGGAGTATGTGGGGGTTTCACACCCATTATGAAAGCAGCAGCGTTAGCTGAGAGCGAACATCTCTGGTTTGCACCCCACGGGGGACATGTCTTGGGTGCCATTCCTGTAGCTGCTGTACCAAATGGATTAATTGTAGAATCATATCCGGAATCAAAATGGCGTGTTATTCCACCTATTGATCCTATCGAACCCGAGAAATCATTGGTGTCTGAACCTAATCCGATAAAGAATGGAAGAATCAAAATGACCATGAAACCAGGTATCGGCTATGTTCTGAACGACGAGGTTTCCAAAGATTAGATTATGAAGTAAATCCTCGGCCTCCGAACACCAAACCGGTAAAGGCTAGACCAGAGAAGCAATATGGCGACTTGTTAATCAATCAAGCAAGCCTAGCTGACAGTTGGCGTTAAAGTAAACCGTTCATTTTTTCAATTTTACATAGTTTTTGGAGGGCGCGCTCATCGGGAGTAAAATCTAATTAACTATCCCTCTTACTTTTTTGGTATGGCAACGTTTCCTGAGGTTAAATTCACTGACTCCACGATGAGGGAGGGAATGCAAATTGAAAACCCTGAAATTCCCGTCGATGATAAAGTCAGACTCCTCAACGCTATTTCAGAGACAGGTCTAAAGAGAATAGTGGTGGGCTCCTTCGTACATCCCAAGTGGGTTCCCCAGATGGCTAAAATAGAGGAGATTGTAGCCAGGTTCAAGCCAAACCCGGATGTAATATACACGGCTCTTTACATGGGAAGCAGGGGGCTACCTCGATACATGGAGCATGTACCTCCTTTAACTCCTCCAAGTACTAACAACCGTACCACTTGCCATGCCTGCGACGTCTTCGCGAAGAGAAACACAAACAGGTATCAGGAAGATGAGATTTCAAGGTGGAAACACTCTGTAAAAGTGGCTAAGGAAGCCGGGGTAGAAGAAGCCACAATTTATGTTAATGCGTGTTTTGGTTCAAACTGGTGTGGAGATATACCTAAGGAATTTGTGATGAAACTCTTCCAGAAACAATGGAATATATGGAATAAAGCTGGNNAAGCTGGGATACGGGTTACATCTATTGGTTTAGGAGATCCTATGGGTTGGAACATGCCCCATCAGGTTAAAGACTACATAGACACAATTAGAGAGAGGTGGCCTGATATTCATGAATGGCACTTCCATATACACAATACCCGGGGTGTTGGGTTGGTCTCCCATTACGTTATCCTCACCTCGCTGGGTCCTGATGACGTTGTATGGTTGGATGGGGCCTTGGGGGGAATGGGGGGATGCCCTTATTGCGGTAATGGAAGAGCCGCGGGGATGGTACCCACGGAAGACTTTTTTCACATGGTTCAGGAAATGGGGGTTAAAAGTCCGGAGCTTAATGGTGTTTCATTATACAAGTTGATTGATGCTGCTTGCTTAGCTGAAGAAGTTGTTGGGCATCCGTTGTGGGGGCACGTGTCTAAAGCTGGGCCAAGGCCTAGAGGTGACCATCTTTATCCCATGGATATGCCCTTCATTTCAACATTAGAGGAGGCTTCTCACTTCAGAAAGGGTTCCTCAGTTTATTCTGGTTGTTTCTCACCATGGGGTGAGGAGATTAGAAGCCCCATGAGGGATTATGCTGAATGGAAATACCGTAAGTTCAAAGGTTTAGAAAATTAAGCTACCTCTATTTTACCACGTTTCTTTCTCTAAGTCCATTTATCTTTTCGTGATCATATCCAAGGATGTTTGATAAGACTCCATCTGTGTTTTCCCCAAGTAGAGGAGGATTCCCGACCATTGTTGGATTTGTTTCAGTCATCTTAATCGGAGAGGTAATTATCCAGTATTTGAAACCAAGAGGATGCTCATATTCCATGAACATGTCTCTTTCTTTTGCTTGAGGGTCTTCCCTTAGCTGGGATAGGCTGTATACTTGGCTGAAGGGTATGTTCCCTTGGGATAGGAGATGATCTACCTCGGCATTGGTCTTATTATTGAACCATTCTACCACCATGTTATGAGTCTTTTCTGTTAATGATTTGTTTTCGATCCAACTCTCTAAGACTTTTGGGTTGTCTTTTCCCACTATTTCAAGAAATGTTTCTAAAAAATGATACAGTGCTGAGACTGAGACATATCCGTCTATTGTTTTATAGATTGCTTTCAAATTTATTTTTGGAAATCCGCGCGGTGTATCATCGTCCTCCTTTTCTGTTATCAGGTATGTTTGAACAGGGATTGGCATAGCGGCGGTTAAAGAATGTACTTGTGAAACGTCTATGTACTGACCTTTCCCGGTCTTTTTTGCGTAATGAAGAGCACTTAATATTGCGACTGTGGCATATAGTGCCGGGATTGTATCTCCGATTGAACCTGCTGTCCATATTGGTTCATTCTTTGGGTTTGAAAGACTTATCATACCACTCATGGATTGAGCCATTAAATCGAAGGAAGGCCTATTTCTGTATGGTCCTGTTTGCCCAAATCCAGAGATCGATGCATATACAATTTTTGGATTGACTTTTCTGACTGTTTCATAATCTACCCCCAGGTTCTGAACCACCCCCGGTCTATAATTCTCTACCACTATGTCACTGATTTTTACTAGTTCGAAAAAGATTTCCAAGGCTTCCTGTGTTTTTAGATTTAAAACAATGCCTTTCTTATTTCTATTGACAGCAAGAAAATATGGTGCTTGCCCTTTTATTAGGGAGGACATTCTTGACCGGGATAGGTCTCCTCTCGGGGATTCTATCTTTATGACCTCTGCTCCCATGTCTGCTAGCTGCATGGTACAGAAGGGCCCTGCTAAATGGCTTGAAAGGTCGAGGACTCGTACATCGTTTAAAGCTTTATCCAACTCTGTATACCTTGATACCTGTCCTAAATTATCGTTGTGCTAGAGATGGCTTATCTGCTACAGCTGGCACACTTTCCCGAACATGTTGAGCCGGCAACCATGCGGTTACCTTCTGAGAGTTTTCTCCAGCAATCCTGACATACCATTAAAAATCCTAGTTGCTTGTGGTTGGCCCCTAAAAGGCTGATTCCTTCACCACTTTTTGCACAAACGGCGCATGTACCCAATTTAAAAGCTCCTTTTATGGTAAATTAAAAAATTTTATTCTATTTAAAAGAAACGTTAATCTTCCAGTCGTCTGCGAGCGTTCACTCAAAGATGCTTAGGGGAAGATATGCGGATACGATGTAATTGGGTTTATCGACTATTTCGCTTATCTTGAGGTCCGCAACTATGCTGCATAACATGTAAGCTTCCCATCTCTCTAACTCCCGGGTTCTACAAACGTAATCTAGTAGGCTTGAGGTGGCTTCCTTAGCGGCTTCCATTAGATCATTGCTTATTCCCACTGTTGCATAGTACCCTGCTTTATCGTACTTACTTGTCAGGGGACCAGGCGTTACGAAATGGGGTGTGTTGATTTTCATTTTTTTATGGAGTTTGAATTTTATGCTGACGTCCAATGGGGCTTCTATAGCGGTTACACATACTTCACCATCGCCTTGAGCTGCGTGGCCATCACCTATCGAGAAGAGGCCTCCATCTACCTGCAAGGGTAGAAACAGTTTAGAGCCTTTGGTGAGGTGTCGGATATCCATGTTCCCTCCGTGTCTCCCGGGGGGCATGACCTCCCTTGTTTCCATGTCCGATGGGGCAACGCCCATGGTTCCGCAGAAGGGATCAAGGGGGATTTTAATACCTTTCTTGAAGTAGGTGAAATCTCCGTTTGATAGGTCCCAGATCTTTAGTTTAGGTTCGTTAAATTCTTCTAGCAGGCCGAAACCAGGGATTATCGCGGACCACCCCCATCCCTTGGTGTGGATGTCCAGGATCTCAGCTTCTATAACGTTTCCCGCCTTCGCCTCCTTAATCGATAATGGCCCCGCAAGAGGGTACACCCTGTCCCAGTCCATTCTTTCAATTACATCATGTGATGAGGATGGGGTTATTTGCCCGTTTGTCGCATCTTTTAGGCTATACACTACTGTATCCCCTGATGAAACTTTTAAACTGGGTTCGATGCTATTATCCCATTTAAAGTGAATCTTATCCTCTGGAAAAACGTGGAAGACCATATGATATTAGAGAAACTCTCATTTTTTATAACTTCCTCAGCGGCAAGAGTATAGTTATATTTCTCAGGGGACATGTTTCTTCAAGGTAAATAAAATGAGCGAGTTACCTGAACTTGTTGATGGTGAGCAGAAGGTTTTCTTCAAAGCTGGGGGAGAATGGTGTTACATTTGGACCCCGAAGACCTTCAGAAAGGATACGCCTATCCCGCTTGTAATACAGCATCATGGCAGTGGAGGTTTTGTAAGGGAGGACAAAGCCGACTGGCTGGAGGAAGAGACGAG
>JABAHP010013517.1_pt2 | contig 17458 bp, 20 predicted proteins | sample 7062081 | NCBI WGS metagenome assembly JABAHP01 (sample SAMN14534357, study PRJNA622989) | marine sediment metagenome | biome: marine biome [ENVO:00000428]; feature: marine pelagic biome [ENVO:01000023]; material: deep marine sediment [ENVO:00002113] | place: India: Gulf of Kutch | collected...
TGGTACAAGGTGACGCTCACGCAAACCGAAATGAACGCCGACGTGGTGGCATTCAACGCCACGGCGTCGGGAGCCGACCCGACAGCGCTTACAATTGTGACTCAACCGGCATGATCGTCAACTGGACAAGACCGATTGCCGCAAGCAAGGGCGCGGTATGGATGTGGGGTGGAGAGGCTGTAATGTCCGCTCTCCCGCTGTCCCCCGTCATGCGCCGCGCCCCGGCCACTACCGAGACCGTACTACGCCACCCACCACCTTCAACCGATACGCCATTGCGACGGAGCGCACCCGCGACGGAGAGCGTTCTTCGTCGTACGCCGAGCTGAGTTCTATGCACTCGATCATTATCGCACACCGGAATCGAAACCGGAATCTTGAGTTCTGTCTCTGGTCGCTTGCGCATAGCAACCACCGTTGTGGGATCTCCGACTACGAAATTCTCGTTGTGGACGGGGGCTCTTTAGAGGTGCCGGCCAAGCGTAGCCATGTGCGCATCCTGGAGGAGCCTCTCCCGCCCACTCTTTTCAACAAGTCCCGCCTTTTGAATCGGGGCATTGAGGAAGCCCGGGGCGACATCCTCAGCTTCCTTGACGCCGACATTATCGTTGGCCCGTGCTGGTTGGCCAATGTGAAAAAACTGGACGACCCCAAGTTGATTCGGCTCTGCTACCGCTATCGTTGGATTCAAGAGGACGACCTCTACGCAATAGAGGATCTTACAACCAGGGCCGAAGTCCTCGACGAATGGTTCCGGCACTACAACGATCGTCACTACACACGCCGCTTCTTCCGGCGTGCCGAGTGCTACTACAGGGCGGATCACAGCATTCCCGAGGGGCGGGAACCGTCACCCGTCGGGTCGCACGTCTTCGGTGCCAGCCAGTTTAGCATTCGACGGGAGGACCTTGGGGACCTCCGCTACGCCGAAGACGAACTACCCCTGCTGGCGTGGGAAGACATTGACATGAATGACCAGATTGCCTGCAAGTTCGGCGACCGCTACTTCTGCGAAATCGTTACCGATGGCCCCCATGCCCTCCTGGATATCCAGTCCGTCCGAGGACCGGATGGCAAAGACGAGGGCAACACACAGCAGGAAATCTATTGGCGTCGACACAGAGCCCGCAGGAAAGGAGACAGCACTCCCAAATGGACGCTCGATCGCAAGACGTGAGACGTTTCAGTCACAAGCTGAGCGCAGACGAGATTCGGCGATTGGTTGAGACGCCGATTCCCGTCATCCTCGAAATCGGCTGCCACGACGGTACGGACACGGCGGAGTTTCTACGTGCCATGCCGAATGCGTTCGTGCATTGCTTCGAGCCTGATCGACGCGCAGCCCAGCGCTTCAGGGAGAGGTTTGCCAATGACTCCCGAGTAGCGTTTTACGAACAGGCTATCGCAGATGTAGACGGCGAGCTTCCCTTTCATCCGTCGACCGGGCAGGCCAGCAATTGTGCCGACTGGGATCTGTCGGGCAGTCTTTGCAAACCGACCGGCCATTTGACCTATTCACCAACAATCCAATTCAAGGCCCCCGTCTCTGTGTCCACCATCCGCTTGGATACGTGGGCTGCGGCACACTTACTGGATGAGGAGTCAATTGCTTTTGCTTGGGTTGACATCCAGGGCGCGCAACGGCGCTTTCTGAAGGGAGCGCAGTTGGCTTTGCTTCGGATTCGTTACCTCTACATTGAAACGCACAACATTCCAGGATGCCAAATGTATGAGGACGAACCAAGCCAACAAGAGATGATGGAGCTGCTGCCCGACTTCGAGCCTCTCGGAATTTACGAACGCGACAACCTTCTCTTCAAGAATCGCCATGTTCACCAGTGCTGATCTGCAACAGATCGAATCACGGCTAAACCAAGCCACCATCCTCGTTCGGGGAATGGGCCGGGCCATACAACGCACCTGGGGCTGTCCCGGTCCCCAGGGAGGCCAGGATGGTGAAGACGCCATTCTCGCGTCGCTCCTGCCGCAAGACCATGGAACCTACGTGGACGTAGGTGCTGGCGACCCGGTTGAAAACAACAACACCTGGACCTTCTACCAACGGGGCTGGCGGGGCCTCTTGATTGAGCCGCTTGACCAGCACGTCCGAAGACTAGTCGAAGAACGGCCCTACGATGTGATTCGCCAGAGAGCCATTGGCGACGTTCCGATTGATGACACACTCCGCCCCATGCGGATTCTTGGTCAACTCAGCAGTTTCCGGGAGGATTGGCGTATTGTGGAGGAGGGCATCGGCTTCGTCCCGTGTATTCGTCTCGACAGACTACTTGCGAAGTTCCCGCAATTTCGCGAGGCACAACTGTGCTCGATCGACGTGGAAGGGCTGGAAAAGGAAGTCCTTGAAACGATCGACTGGAACACGTTTCGGCCGGATGTGCTCTGCATCGAACACATGAAGTATCCCGATATCAACGAGGACATTTCGGGCGAGTGGGAACCCCTGGTCTTGGCCCAAGGCTATAGATTCGTGGGCAAGACATCCTACAACAAAATTTATCAGTACAAGGAAGCATGATGCGCACGTTTTGTACCCACGTCCCACGGCCCGTTACAGAATGGCGACAGTACGCCGATCCTCTTGGGCATGGGGCCCTGAGATGGAAACCGTGGCGTTGCTTTCGCTGGCTGGAACGATACGCCAAAGCCCTTTGGGGATGCTTTGGTCAGCCGCATTACGAACAAGTAACTTCCTACAAGCGGGTGGCGATTGACAGCGATTCGATTCTTGAGCACATCTTACAAGTAGATCGACTAACCGACCTGCTTGTCAACCAGCGGTGCAANNGAGATTCAGCGTTCTTGCTATTCCTACCCCGATTCGCTACTCGTTGCCCGTGGGTTGAACCAATGGGGCGGAACTCTCTACGGCTTTACCGTCCACATCATTCCCTGGTTCGACGGCGTGTTGTTGCTGCCCGAACTGGAACACAAGACATGATAAGGAAGACGTTCTGTGAGGATTCTGGAGACGCCTCCTAATCTCAAGCAAGCTAGTCGGCCATATCCGCGGCACTCCACAGGGATGAACCTGGAGGAGATGCTGGGGGCGATGGCGGAAGAAAAGGCAGATGAAGTCAAGACGGACCTCATCTACCTGCCGATCTACTGGACGTGCAGCTATGCCGCACAGGCTCGGGCTTTGCACCGCCCAGGGTACGAGCCGGTCCCCGCCGTGCAACAATTCGTAGACGAGCACCTTGATTCCAACGAACGCTATTTCACCGTTGTGCTCTGCGACGATGGTATCTACGAACAGCTTCCAGAAAACGTCATCGTGTTTGGAGCCGGCGGCGTCGGGGATATTCCCGTGCCCTTGACGTGCAAGACCCACCCTCGCCAAGAGTACAAGCCACAATGGCTGGCGTCCTTTCGTGGCGTCATTGAGGCGGGCGGCCCGGAATACCCGCTCGGTGAAGCTCCTCGCTCATCGTGGGACAAAGATGGCGGCGGTGCTCAAACGCGGCGGAAGATGCAAGAAGTCTTTGGCCAACGGTCGGACAGCCGCATCGAAGTCGCCTGCGGTGCCAAAGAGGCGGACACAAAGCGCTTATGCGACTTGGCCTGCTCCTCCTACTTCGGCCTGGCCCCCCGGGGATACGGTCTCACGTCCTACCGACTGTACGAACTGATGTTTCTTCGGACGGTGCCCGTTTACTTGTACACGGAACCGTGGCTTCCCTACGAAGATGAATTGGACTGGGAGACGTTTTGCGTGCTTTGTCAGTACGACAACATCCAATGCTTACCTGAGCGATTGGAGTTCTGGCTAGGCCACCGTTCTGCTGCTCTTGCCCGTTTGGACAAGCTCGTTGATGAATACTTCACCCTCGAAGGCACCTGCCGACAAATCTTGAAAAAGGTGCAATCCCTATGAAACTCACGGACGTACGGTATCGTTGCGAATTGTCGACCCTGCTCAATGACATGGGTTTGGTAGGTCACGCTGCCGAAGTCGGCGTCGCCAGCGGTGCGTTCTCCAAGACGCTCCTCGACACTTGGAAGGGCGAGTTGCTCTATCTGGTTGACCTCTGGGAACCACGCACATGCGTCAACGACGGCTGCAACTGTGACGCCGAGGGGCAGGCCAAGATGTACGAGGAGTGCATGGACGCTATCGGGCCCCACAAGAACCGCGTCAAGGTTCTCAAGGGCTGGTCGCACGAAATGACCGCTCGCGTCCCCGACGATTCCCTTGAGTGTATCTACATTGACGCCACCCACCTCTTTCCGTGGGTGATGCTGGACCTGCACGTCTGGTATCCCAAACTGCGGTTCGGCGGCATCTTTGCGGGGCACGACTACGTGGACCCGGTGCAACCCGGATTGGAGGTGAAGCCCGCAGTGGATTTGTTTGCTGACCACCTCGGTGCCTCGCTGCACATCATTTCGGAGAACGATCAACCCAATCCCAGTTGGGCTTTTATCAAGGAGTCGCATTGTGACCTCCGACCTTTTGGAATGCCTCGCCCGGAAATACGGGACTGACAAACTCACGCACGGCTACCTGCCCCATTACGCACAACGGTTTGCGAGCCTACGCGATACGGCGACCTCCGTTCTCGAAATTGGTGTTGACGAGGGGGCCTCCATCCGTATGTGGCACGAGTATTTCCTTCACGCCCAGATCATCGGAATTGACGTGGCTCCAAAANNTTTGCGTCGGCAACCAGACCGATACGACGTTTCTGCATTGCGCGGCCGACACGCATGGCCCGTTCGACATCATTGTCGACGACGGCAGCCATCGCGCCGAGGATCATCTCGTTTCCTTTGATGTGCTGTTCAAATACCTGGAGCCCGGGGGTTGGTACGTCATCGAAGACCTCCATTCTCTGTGGGATACATGCTGGACGGAGTACGGGGAGAGAACGATTCTGGACGCCGTGTTGTCGCCACGGAGCGTCTTGGTAGGGGGCGACGTGATTCAGGAAGTGCATCTTGTGGGCGGGAACTGGAACGACGGACTCCTCTTCATCAGGAGGCGTAGGGATGATTACCTTGGCCGTGACGGCATATCGCGAAAGCCAGCGTGAGAACGGGAACTGGATTCGCCGATGCGTGTCTGTAGCGAGTCACCACCCATTCGTCGGAGAGATCCTCGTCTATGACGACGGTTCGGAGGATTTTGACCTGTTGAAGGAATGGCTGGCAGGAACGCCGAAGTTGCGGCTTTTGCATGGGGCCAAGAACGTAGGGGTCTTCGGTGCGAAATACGCTTCCGTCGCCAACGCCACCTATGACTGGGTTCAGCTTTGTGATTCCGACAATTTCATGGACAGTGCGTATTTCGACGGGCTAGCCCAAGTGGTATCTGATCCCAGTGTTTGGTATTGCCCTTCCTTCGCGAGACCGAAGTTTGACTATCGCCACTTATGTGGTGAATGGACGCTGAATGACATTCCGGCACTCACACGGAAAAAACTGTTTGCGTGTTTCATCAACACGGGCAACCAATGTGTCCCACGCGACTCATTCATCTCGACGTTTGCGTATTATGCACGAGGGGGCCGCCTCGACAAACAGCAGCGATGCTATTTCGGCGACCGGCAGACCGATGACTTGAAGTGGCGGCTCATCTACGATGCGGCCGATTCCATCTTCCTGAACAAGACCTGGCTACTCTACGGCAACGCCCTGCATGTCCTAAAGGGGCTTGAATACGACCACCACTGGACACTGGGAACGGATTCTTCGTGGGTTCGAGCACCCGAAGAAAAGTACGTGCTTCCTCTGGTGTACTGCCAGGAACTACGAGATGCTCTAATGGACAAGCCTGCAAGGTATGAAGTCGTCCATTGGACATCCGGCAATCGTCGCGTGGTCACATTGATAAACCAGCACGGAGAGGAGGTGCGGATTGACGGAGACACCTTGCAACAGCTCTGACGACCTAGTTTACACCAGCTTCAGCGGCGAGCCCATCATTCACCCGTTGGTTCTCAACCGACAATCCCGTACGGGGCCATACACTGCTGTCGTTGCGGGGCTGCCGAAGGGCGGCACATCTATGGTGGCCGCCGTGCTCGATGCGCTCGGGCTTTATATGGGCCCTCCAGATAAGGGCGGAACCTTTGAGGATGCTGCGTTTGCGAGTTTGGACGACTGCCGAGACGCCATCGAAAGACGAAACCGTCGGCACGACGCATGGGGTTTTAAGAATCCGGCGGGGGATTTGGTTGTTGAACAAACGCTTGACTGGCTACGGAATCCCTACGTGCTTTGCGTGTTTCGCGATCCGTTGGCCATAGCCCAAACCTGGAGTCGGGTGCAGCAGAAGCCACTCGACTACGATTTGCTCAAGACCGTCCGTCAGCGATGCGACCGACTGCTCGACGCGGTGTTTGCCGTCTCGAAGCCCTGTCTGCTCACCAGCGTCGAGAGGATCAAGTCGCACCCCGAAGTATTTGTCAGCGCTGTGGCCGACTTTTTGGGCCTGCACCCGTCCAACGCACAATGGATGGCGGCCGTGGGGCGGATCAACGTACGAGGGGGCTATTTCCTGGCACAATCAGAACAGCTTGAACCGGGAGGCACGCCGTGAACGAGTTTGAGAATCCAGACTATCTCCGCCACAACAAGGTGCGTCAGGAACACCTCGCCAGTCTCGGGCTGGACCTTGACGGCAAAACCGTCTTGGAACTTGGGGCCGGGCAGGGCGACCACACGCAATTCTGGCTGGACCGAGGATGTGACGTTATTGCGCTAGAAGGCCGAAGGGAGAACGCCGCCGTGTTAAGGCAGCGTTACGGCCCCTCGGTGAGAGTCTACAGATTCGATGTACAGGAGGGTGGAGTGGGCGTCGTGCCCAGCGACATTGTGTACGCCTATGGCATCCTCTACCATCTGCCCCGTCCAGTCGCAGCGTTGAGGTTGTGGGTGAAATGGACGGCGGAACTGCTTCTTGTGGAAACCTGCGTGAACACGGACCTGTTTCCGAGCCTCTACTTCGTTGAGGAAGACCCCGACGACCCCCGGGCAAGCCTCTCGGGCAAGGGCTGTCGGCCCAGCCGCCAATGGGTGTTCAACGAACTCTCCGCTTGGTTCGACTATGTGTACATGCCCGTTACCCAGCCCGATCATCCCGAATTTCCCACCGACTGGAAGAACGTAACCACAGATGGACTCACCCGAGCCGTTTTCATCGCGGCCTGGCAGGAGTTGGACCTGCCGACGCTCACACCCACCGTTCCCGAAGCACAAGAGGTCTTTCGTTGTCCGAACAGCACTACATCACCATGAAGCAATTCGGGCGCTGGGGGCGATTTGCCAACCAGCTGTTCGAGTACGCCTTTCTGCGAATCTACGCCAACCAACACGGCCTGGAAGTCCAGATTCCGCCCTGGGTGGGCGAGCACCTCTTCGGCCTTGAAGACAAGCGTGTGGTTGTTGATCTTCCCGAGCGGGGTGAACCACGGGACGATTCAAAACACAGCCCCGTCGATCCTCCGCAGGGTGACGAATACGTTGACCGGGACTTCTTGGGCTATGCCCAGTTTCACACGTCCTGGTATAGGCCCCATGCCCAGGATATCCGCACATGGTTTCGCCCGACAGCGGAAACCGAGCAACGCCTTCTGCCTGCGAAAGAGAAGCTGCTGGAACGAGGCAAGACGGTGATCGGTATCCATCTCCGTCGGGGCGACTACGGCCAAGCCTACTTTTACACTACCCCGCTGAAGTGGTGCATGGAATGGCTGGACGAACACTGGTGGCGGTTTGACGATCCCTGCCTCTTTCTGGCAACCGAAGATCCCAGTCTCGCCGAAGACTTTCATCCCTACCCCGTCTGTCTGGCCGAAGACCTCGGCGTGGAGTTGTCCCCGAAGCCGTACCCGCACTTCATCTACCTGGAGGACGACCTGAAGCAGCCCACGCCCCGCAAGATGGACTTCTACCCCGAGTTCTATCTGCTCAGCCAGTGTGATGTGACCCTGATCTCCAACAGCAGCTTCTCGTTGTTCGCCGCCATGTTGAATGAGCGCCTGACGGAAGCGTGGCGTCCACATATTCCAAGCCTGTCTTTCGTTCAATTCGATCCCNNCTCCACCACTACGTGGAGGCCAATCCGGGTATCCAGGGGCTCAAAGGAAAACGCTGATGTCTCGAACCTGTGCAACCTGCCCCTACTGGCACAAACTCCAGCTTCCCCCAGGAGCCCCCACCGAGGCCCAAGAGGAGTTTGAGAAGAACCCCCAGGGCCAATGCCGAGTCGACGCGCCCCGCGTTGTAGGCATCATTCCGACGCCCGAAGAAGACTCTCCCATCGTACGTCCCCAGGGAGCCGGCCCCAACGGGCAGCCCGTCATGCAGATGAGAATGGGCGTCCAAGCCGTTGTCCGGTTTCCGCTCACCACTCACGATACTTGGTGTGGGCGACATCCCAACCGTACCTTCGCTCAGCAGTAAGCCTATGGCCCGCCGATCCGGTTATCTCCACGTCCACGAGCACCACCACTCGGGAACCGCCGGGAAACAGCCCTGGATGGTCAAGATCAAGACCCGGGGGCACCCTTCGGGGATCGAGGAAGTCACCGTGGGCTATTTTGGCGAGTACGAGCTGGAGCACGCGGCATGGACTGCGGACGTTGCCTGCCGAATGCTTTTCGGCCCAAACGCCCGCGAAAAGCTGAACTTCCCGCCCGAGGAAGAACCGCCAGTCTACGTCACCGAGCCCAAGATTCTCCGCCGCCTGACCGAACGCGGCTACGGCTTGGAGCACCTGTTCCTGGGGGGCAGCTAGTTACACCCCACCTTACACCCCATACTTGACACCTCTCTGGGGTGTGTGCATAATTAGCTGGTGACGTTCAAACGCTAAGCCAGGACTCTCCCTCCTCTCAGGCTTAGCAATTTCTCTCCTCAGCGTTTCTTCTGCCTCACTCTCTCCGTATGCGCTGAGGGCATGTTCTATGAGTACCGATGAACCCGATCCCACCCCCGATCCCTCTCCCGACCCCACCCCTGACCCCGCTCCCGACCCTTCCCCCGATCCCGACCCGACACCGGAGCCAATGCCGGACCCTTCACCTGAACCGGACCCGGAGCCCTCTCAGGGCGAGCAGTTTTTCCAGACACTCGACGCCTATGGCATTGGCCGTGACCTTCGCCAGAAGTTTGGCGATAACGCCGCCGCCGCGTTTCAGTCGCTCATCGAGGGCTACAAGTTGGTCGGCCAGAAAAACGAAGAGGCGGCACTGGCCAAGAAGCTCAAGGAGCGTCTCGGCGAAGACGGCGTTCAGGCTCTTCTCAACGGCCAGCAACCAGGGACTCCAGAGTCGCTGGAGAAGTTGCCTCGCGAGGTGTTCGACGCCCTGATTAAGGCGGCGAGCCAACCTGGGGCCCCCGAGGAGGTCGTTGCTCTCGCGGAGAAAGCTCGGGCGCAGATGTACGACTCGCAGGGGACGGTGCCCAGGGAAGTCCAGGAAACCATCGCAAGCCTGAAGCACGAAGTTGACTCGCTCAAGACCGCCCTTCAAGAGGGGCGGCAGACGAACGCCGTTGACACTTTCTACGCCAGTCACCGCGCTGAACTGGAAAACCCGAATGGCGAACTCACCGAGTTGGGCAAATCCTTCGCACACGAGTTCCGCACCAACGAGGAATGCACCGATTTGGACCAGGGCGACCCAAAGCGTTACCGGCTCGCCTACAAGTTCGCCAAGTTCAAGATCCCCAAGGCCAAAGGGACGCGCCCCGTGAAGGACACGGCCAAGAGCGAGCCCAGTACGGCCGCCCCGACGCTGGACGAGACCCAAATGGACAAGATTTTCGGCGAGATCGACCCGAACGATCCGCTTGGATTGGACACGTTCCTCCGCCGCACCCGTGAACTTGCGGGGCGATAAGCATACGCCGTGCTGAGTCGAACGTCATGGGGAGGGAACTCAGCGCGGTAGGCAGTGCGGTGCCGGACACTCCAAAACGGACCCGGCACTCGCTGCCTTGTTTCCCTTCCCGGCCTGAGTTCCACAACAGATTCCCTCCCTTTTCACTTCGGAACCTGTTGTACAAAGGATAAACACCTATGGCCACAACGAGTCACATTGCCACGGATGCCGTACTGAGGACTCAGGCTCTCACGTACTGGATCAAGCGGCGGATTGAGCCCTTGTATCCGTCCAAGAGCGTCTGGATCGCGTACCTCAAGAAAAACAACCGTGTCGTCTACAACCAGGGCGGCACGGAAGTTGAGTGGCACCCGAAATTCCGGCGACAAACGATCAACGCCGGCCTCGGGAACAGAACCAGCATCGACTTCCCGAACGTCAACCGCTACCAGATTTGCACGCTCCCCTGGCGTCAGTATGACCTCGGTGAGAGCTATACCAAATTTCAGCGGTTGGCCAGCCAGGGGAAAGAAGGCTATTTCGGCCAAGTCGGACAGGGGCTCGTCAACGACATGGTTGACGACTTCATGGCCGACCTTCGCCCCCGTTTCTATTACGACGGGAACAGTACGAGTACCCCCAACGACCTCCACGGTTGCGAGTCGTGGTTCTCTTACTCCGCTCTGCTCACAAGCGGCTACGTCGGCAACCCGAACGACAGTTACGCCGGCCAGTCTACGGCCCTCGGCCAAACGGGAAGCTGGGACACCAGTGCCGTTTGGCCCGACGGGGCGACGGGCTGTGAGAGTGAGTATTGCTGGTTCAGCCCGCTCATCATCGACATCCAGAACGCCCTTTGGGGCCTCGCCGACAACTCCTGGTACTACAGTTGGATGCACTGCGCCAACTTTGCCACGAGCTGGATGCGGGAGTTGCAGGACGTCGACCTCACGACGTTCCTGATGAACCCGAATCTGGAGCGGGTCGCCAAGGACTCTGCGAGGACCTACTACAACCTCGACCTTCAAGCCCAGGCCCGCGACGTCGGGCTCGGCTTCAAGCGGCTCAACTGGGAGGGAATAGAGATTACCTCCGAGCGCGGCGTGCCGGCCAATACGGCCTACATGTTCGATTGGGACAAGTTCACGCTCTATTCGATGCAGGATGATCTCATCGGACCGCGAGAGCAGGACTACGACCTCGAAACCAGCGAGACGCTGATCGCCATCGACAGCTACATGCAGTTGATCTGCGACTCGCCGGCCTACACCGTCAAGATGTGCCCGATCACCTCCGGTACGTAACCACTCACACTTCACCTCTCATTCAACGAGGATACGAAATGAAAGACGCAGCTCCTTTTCTCCGCGGCAAGACCTATTGCGATGGTGTCGTGATTCCCGGTGCGACACTGTTCGACAGGCAGCTCGGCTTCATGCGGGTCTACAAGTTCCGCGATACGGTTCACGGAACGGGAGCCCCCGTGTGGTTGACGCCGGTGAAGAACTCCACCGGGGCCGCCATTACCGTTGCCCGAAAGTTCTTCAGCTACGAGATCGACACGGCTCTCGACTTCGGGAAGTATTGCGGTGCCTTTCCCAACACGACGGCTGGCGGAAAGGTCCTCGCCATCGACGACGCCTACACCGTCGGGCAGTCGATTCCGGACAACGACATTTTCTGGGCCGTCGTCCAAGGCCCCGTCTACGTTCTCGCCGCGTCCAGTGTCACGAATCTGACGGCCGGAGGTGCCGTAACCAGTACGGCAACCGGCGTCATTGCCAACAAAACGACCGCCGCGGCCGGTGAATACGTGTACGGCACGCTTGACTACGCGGCCAGCTATACCGCCTTCGCGGAAACGCTCGTGTGGGCCAATGCCTCGCTCGTGATGCCGCCCGCCGCCTAACCCGTCCCATGCTTGACGCCAACCTGAACGAGGTGCCGATTCGTTTGGAGCCCGTCTTCGTAGGGCGCGAGCGGCTGTGCCAATTCATCGAACGTCTTCACCTGTTTCGGTTTGAACTCAACAAACACGAGAGAGAAGTCTACTTCGACAAGATTGATTTGCCTCTGGCTGAGCGGTGTTTAACCGTACTCATCCACACGCTGTCCGAAGGTAGTCCGCATTCACCATGCCTGGAATGCTATTCGAGCGATGCGAATTGCCCCAGATGCCACGGTGCCCAATGGCTGAGCGTAGCCGAGTACGAGATGCGTCCAAAGGACGGGCGTCCGTTGTTCTTGGGGGAAGCATCGTCACGGTCAGTCGCCTAAACCGCCCGCCTACCGGGGGCGAGGTCTTCGCCTCCGTGACGCTTGCGGTCAACGACGAGCTGTTCGAGGCCACGGTACGTGGTGACGCTGCGGAGAAGATCGCTCAAGCACGAGCCAAGTCAACAGTTGTCGGCACGGGCAAGTTGCGTGTGCATCGGTGGAAGGCCGCAGACGGCACTCCCCGGCAGCAACTCGAAATTGTCCTCACCAACGTGGAAATCTGTCCCCCGCCCAAGCATGTCTGAGCACGTCGACAACCTGATTCGGATGCTGGAGTATTCCCAGGGATGCTATCGGGACGAGCTTTTGGGCGAAATCTTCCGTGTCTACAAGGGAGCCAAGGGGATTGCCGAAGAGCTGAAAGCTAACACCGACACGTTGCCCAAAGGCCATACCCAGCGTGTCCGATTGATTCTGGCAATTACCGACTTCGCGCTGAAGACGGCGGAAGGCCACAAGGAGTCTCACGACCCGGAGGAGATCGGTCAGCAAATCATTCAGGCCATGAAGCAGCTTTCCCCAGAAGGGCGCAAGGCGTTATCGGAGCTTATGCCGGGGGGGAACAGCCATGCTTGAACCGGCCGCCATCGTCACCGCCGATCCTACACGCCTTGAAGCCGAGAGGAACTGGCGTGACGAACAGATCATCCGCCGTATTGCCGAACTGCACGAGCGAAAGCAAAGGATCGAAACGGAAGCGCTTCGGATGTTTCGGCCGTTGCCTCACGCCGAAGCCTTTCACGCTTCACGGAAGATGATCCGCATTGGCTGGGGTGGGAACCAGGGTGCCAAAACCATTCACTTTTGCGTCGAGCTGGCCAGGGCGGTGTGTGGCTGCGACCCCTACGACAAGTATCCGACGCACAACGGCCGTGCCGTCATCATCGGCCTGAACCTGGACCATCTCGCCGATCCGATCTTCCACAAGCTATTCCATGACGGCGAGTTCAAGCTCATCGCCGACGAGCACACCGGAAAACTGCGGGCGGTGCGATGGAGTGCCCAGAACCCCCGCGTTCTTGATCCCTACGACGAGGCGTACCGGGAAAAGTGGGTGGATGCCCCGCCCTTGATTCCGCCTCGCCTATGCAACCCGAAGACGGATATTGCCTGGGAGGACAAGGCGAAGGAAATCCCTCGCGTCGTCAAAATTCCCTCTAACGGCTGGCGGATGCTATGGCGGAGTTCCGGCTCTGATCCCCCGAGAGGAATCCAGGCCCATGTCATCTACGCTGACGAGGAATTGGCGACAGCGGCCAGATGGGTCAATGAAATTATTCCACGGCTTCTGATTAAGCACGGCTTCTTTCTTTGGAGTGCCACGCCACAACATGGTGGAGCCGAGTTCTACGAGCTTTACCAAAAGGCCATCGCAGAATCCACTCGGATTGATGAGTTCTCGTTTCACATTGAAAAAAACCCCTTCCTCTCGGACGATCAACGTGCGGCCCTAAAAGAAGCCCTCACGTCTGCTGAGGAAGTCGCAGTTCGCTATCACGGCCATTTCCTGTTCGCTTCCCGCCGCATCTACCCGGACTGGGACCCGCAAGGCATTCACGGTTGCGAACCATTCGAGGTGCCCGTCGACAAATGGACCCGTTACGTCTACCTCGACCCGGCCCGCCAACGGCAGGCCACGCTCTTCTTCGCTGTGGACCCGGAAGAGCGGCACGCCTGGCTCTACGACGGATTCGTGCTCCAGCCGGGAAACGCCGACATGTGGGCGGCGGAAGTCGCCAGACGAGAACAAGGTTACAAATTCGAGCAGTTCGTTATCGACCCCCGGGCCGGCGGACAACACACCATGGTCGGTGACGCGACCGTCGCCGAGCAATACTACCGGGCCGCAAAGAAGATCGGGCTGCTGCCCAGAACGGCCGGTGCCGCACCCGGTTTCGGCGGCTTCGTTCCGGGCTGCAAAGAGGTTGAAGCCCGAGAGGAAGCACTCAAGACCTGGCTGCTCCCTCGTGATTCCAGCCATCCGGCCGGCATGGCTGGGGAACCGACTCTCAAGAAGTTCCGGGGAATCCTCCTCGACCTGGACCGACAAGTTCAGTACGCCGCTATCGACGCTAAACGCAAACGCATCCAGGCCGACACAGCTCGGCCGGAAGACGAGTTGGCCGATCTCGAATATGCGGCGGCCCATCGGCCGGGCTACTTCAAACCCGAGCCGGTAATTCGCACCGATCCCTCCCAACCAAAGCAGTTGACCCCCCGAGAGCACTTCGAGCGCCATCACCGCAAAAGCGGAGGGGTCCGTTTCGATTCCGCGCTACACGTAGGCAAGAGGAGATGAGTCATGGGGTTTCCCTATGAAGAACGAATCAAGGTCGGAGATCGGGTTGTATTCTCAACCCACCAGAATTTCGCCGATCCGCAGGCGGGCATCGTCATCACGGTCGGCGGACATGGATGCCACATTTCGCGCTTGGCAGACAGGAGTGTCTATCGCTCTTGCTGGCACGTCGAGGACCCGCGTGTTCAGGACGATAGTGCTTTTGCGACCAAAATGCGGCTCGAAGGCGGCTCCTCCGGCGTCTTCCGTCTCTCCGAGAGTGAAGAGCTGATCGCCTCGTTCCCCAGGCAAATGCGGGAGATGAAGCTGTTGCTGCAAAGGTTTGGGAACCGCATCGCTGCACTCGAAAAGAACTCCGGCCAACCCGAGCCTGACTCCGAAAAGGCGAATGCCGCCTCGATTCGGAACACGGTCGTCGCCGCTATGCAGGGGGGACGCATGAAGTCGGCCAACGATCTGGCACTCGCGACAGGGCTGCGGACAGCTCAGGTGCGAGGCGTCATCAATGCCCTCCGAGACAACATCATCCGCGAAGACATTGACGGAACCATGCACTACAGGTTTGTGGACAAGCCTCAAGCAGTGAGCCCCTAATGGCCAACGAATTTCTCAAGTCGATCGTCGAGAACTGGCGGATTCGCCTTGAGCAGTGCCGCAAGACGAAGCAGGACGAGTTCGGTAAGACCGCCGACCTTCTCTGGGCATTCATGGGCAAGTCCTACTACGACTTGTACATGACAAATGATGCCCTTGCCTCTGACTTAACAATGCCGCACGCCGACGGCCAGGGGCCGCTCTACCAGGCGAGAGTCAACAAGGCGAGGCAGTTCGTCAACGTCGTCATGCCCTACGTTCATGCGAGGGTGCCCGATCGTCTTGTACGCCCCCGTGGCCCTGAACCACCTGGTTGGCTACGGCCCTTGCTCGAAGCATCGCCGGCGTACTCCGCTAGGAAATTCTTGGCCGATTTCACAAGCTGGCTGCTGACTTGGTACTTGAATTACATCCCCGGCGAGTACAACGCCTACATCCAGCAACGCCGTGTGCTGCCTGAAGCCCTCGTTAAGGGTCGCGGGGTGGTGTGGCATGAACTGGTCGATGCGCCCGCCGGGCCGATCCCCGCGTCGATTGCCGACACGGTGGACGGGCTGCTGATTGAACCCGACGCCACAACTTGGGAGCACGCCGGCTACATCATCCGCAAGCGGTGGTGGGCCGCTCATCGTCTGTCACAACGCTTTGGGAACGAGATTCCGCCCGAAGCACTCCGCAAGGCTTATGCCTCCTCCGAGTCCACGGTCCAGCCGGACGACCGAAACACCACCCGCGAACGAAACGACGTCATCAAATGGTACGAGGTCTATTCCCGGGTTGGATTGGGGCGGCGGCTAATTGACGCGAACAAAACGCTTGTCAACACNNGATCACGTCTATCTGGCGTTCATCGAGGGGTACGAAGCTCCTTTGAATCTGCCTGAGAGTGTCTATCTCAGCAACCCGAGCGAAGCGGAACTACGCGCCCGACTGGAATGGCCGATCCCGTTTTGGGGCGAGGCAATCGACAACCCCTGGCCCTGTACGCCTCTGGATATCTACCCGAACGTGGAAGACCCGTGGGCCACCTCACCGCTCCACGGCCCCATGGCATTCCTCGTCTTCCTGGATCACGTCTATTCCTTCCTGATGAGTCGGGCCAGAAACACCGCAGGCGAAATCATCGTCGCCGCCCGCTCGCTCGAAGAGGACCTGAAGAACCAGATCCGAGAGGGGCTCGACNNGCTCGACCTCGCCATGGTATTCGCCTCGGAGGAACAGGTTACCAGGCTCGAAAAGCTGATTCACGTCGTGGAGCGGCCCCAGATCCACGAAGACATGTGGAAGATTATTCCCTACATGGAACGGGAGTTTGAGCTGGAGAGCGGGATCACGCCGCTTTTGAGCGGAGGCGAGCCGGGCGGACCCCAGATCCGTTCGGGCAGCGAGGCCCAGGCACGGCATCAGGGAGCCATGAATCGCCCGGAGGACTATGCCCAGTCCGTGGAGCAGTGGCAGTCGCGGATTGCCACGAAAGAATGCCAGGCCGCCCGGATGCTCGTCAAGCCCCACCAGGTGGCTGGATTGTTCCGCGAACACATTCCCGAGGTGCCCTCCGGGGAAGACCTCGATGCGTGGGCCGACCCGGAGCATCCCGCCCACGCCGAATACATGGCACAGCTCGGCACCCTCTCGGCGTTCTGGGGCCAGTTCATCAATACCCCCGACCCCCGGGAAGCCGCCGCGGACTTCGAGATTACCGTCGAGGCGGGCAGTGGGCGGAGAAAGAATCGCCAGCTTCTCCAACAGCAGCTCCAGCTTCTCCAGGAAACCATTCTGCCGATCCTTGGGCAATTCGCCATGCAGGGGATCGTCGAGCCGTTCAACAACTTCGTGGACCTCATGGGCGAAGTTCACGAAATGCCCCTGGGGCGTCTGCGGCTGCCAAATCTTGGCCCGATGCAGCCTGCCGAGGAAGAGGAGGCCGCCTGATGCCACTCTACGCCTATCGCTGCACCCAATGCGAGCACACTGTCGAGGTGATCCAGTCCTGTGCCCAAATGATGCACGACCGAGAGAAAGCCCGTTGCGTTGCCTGCGAGGCCCCGATGGAAGCCCTGTTTCCGGTTCCGCACGTCGTCACCGACTCCACTTTCGTGGCCAACCAGCAAGACGCCTGGCACGGCCAGACCAACGTGTTTCGGAAGCAGCAGAACGAGAAAGCCCGTTCGCTCGGCATCAACCCGGACAGCCACACCTACAACCCGTTCTTTGCCGACAAGCGAGGAGCCAGCGACCCCGGGGCCTGGATTCCCCACGACCGTGCCCGTCAATCGGTTCGGAACCAATGCGAGCGATGGGAGTACGCCTCGGAGGGAGGCGTGAATCATACGCCCACCGTACGGGAAGTGCCGGACGACCCGGAACCCTACACCGTAGCCGAAGACATCGTGGAGCGTGAAGTCGAGAAAGTCGTCGCGAAGGAAGGCGGTGACGTTAC
>JABAHP010002058.1_pt2 | contig 17454 bp, 16 predicted proteins | sample 7062081 | NCBI WGS metagenome assembly JABAHP01 (sample SAMN14534357, study PRJNA622989) | marine sediment metagenome | biome: marine biome [ENVO:00000428]; feature: marine pelagic biome [ENVO:01000023]; material: deep marine sediment [ENVO:00002113] | place: India: Gulf of Kutch | collected...
ACCATCGCCATACCGCCGCCTATTTTCAGGGCAATCTCGACTGAATCTGCCAGACGGCGCCGGACTTTTTCAGAAATTACCAGGCGATCGATCACGATTTCGACATCATGCTTCTTATTTTTCTCCATATCCGGGGCCTCGTCGATCGGATAGACCTCGCCGTCGATACGAATTCGCACAAAGCCTTCTTTTCCGGCCTTCTCCACGATATCCTTATGTTCGCCCTTGCGTCCGCGCACCAGAGGCGCCAGAATCTGCAGCCTGGTGCCCTCTTTCAGCTCCATGATCTGGTCCACCATCTGCGAGGAGGTCTGCTGGGCGATCTTTTTACCGCAGTTGAAACAGTGCGGCACGCCGATGCGCGCAAACAGAAGCCTAAGATAATCATAGATTTCCGTCACAGTACCTACAGTCGAGCGGGGATTTTTGGCGGATGTGCGCTGTTCAATCGAGATCGCCGGCGAGAGACCATCAATGAAATCGACATCCGGCTTATCCATAATGCCCAGAAACTGACGGGCGTAGGCCGATAAGGATTCCACATAACGTCTCTGGCCCTCGGCATAGATAGTATCAAAGGCCAAAGAGGACTTTCCTGATCCGGAAAGGCCGGTGATTACTACCAGCTTATCACGGGGTATCTGCAAATCTATATTTTTAAGGTTGTGCTGACGAGCACCCTGAATCGTTATTTTCTTTTCCATAGTTTAGTCTTCCAGGTCAGTTTAAACACTGTTCAGCATGTAAAGTTTCGCCGCGAAATCATTTCACTGAGCGAGCAAAAAAAGTGAAATTCGAGTTTTGGACATTCTTGAAATATAAACGTCTGTTGATCTGATGGCAAGAATTATGACGATATCAAAAGGCCAAAAAAGTGTTGACAAAGATGGGATTATAGTATAGTTTTGGATTTTACTTTTTTGCATAGAAAGAATTTGTTTGGCAACGACTTAAAGCCTTGGGATGCTATTTATTGGGAAATTAATCTATTTAACTGGAGATAGTAGAAACCATGCGAATTTTTAACACAATCATCCTGATACTCCTGATTCTGTTATTTTCTGGTGAGGCGATGGCGGGCGGTTATAATGTCTCCGGAGTCGGCTTAAGGGCGCTCTCCATGGGTGGGGCATTCAGAGCGGTAGCCGATGACTGGAGCGCATTATATTATAACCCCGCAGGCCTTTCGAGCCTCTACCAGCATGAGATAGCGTTTGGTATAGACCTTTACAGCTATCGGCCGGAGTTTACTCCGCAGATGACCTTAAACGATTATTCGTTTGGATACTATGACGGCGAAAAAAGGGTTTCCGATGACAAGATTCCTTACACCCCCTTTGCAGCTGCAGCCTTTGTGTTACCGATATTTGAAAACGTTACTGCGGGATTCGGTGTTTTCCAGCCCTTTGATCATGATGTGGAATGGAATGTGTTCAGGTTGAGCACAGCCTACAATGAGTATGTAGATGATTCATTCACCTTGCCGGTGCCTGAAGCTCTGGTTCCATTCCCGGAAATCACTCATGCTTTCAATATTGATGTCATCGATTTTCATCCGACCGTCGCAGCGGAATTGATCGAAGACAGAATGTCACTGGGCCTGGGTCTTTCAATCAGGAAAGGTTCATACAACCGCAGCGAAATAATACTGCAGCCGAACACGCTTCCGGAGACATTTTCATCCCGTCCCTATGAGAATCTGGTTACCATGACCGAGTATGATGCCAGCGGATGGGGCTTAGGATTCAATGCCGGTCTGCTTTTCCGGGCCTCTGAGAAATTGAAACTGGGTGCATCATATCAATCCAAGACAACGATAGATCTTTCCGGCGATGCCCATGCCACTCTTTTCTCCCCGGGCAACAGGCATATGGAGAATATCGCCGATACGGCTGATCCCGCCAAACAGCTTTTCAAAGGCGAAGTTTATACCGCCAGTCATGAAGCTGATGCGGAATGGGTGGTGCCCTCGGAGTTCGGGTTTGGATTGTCTTACCAGGTAAGTGAGAGATGGATGATCGCGGCGGATTTTGCTTATATCATGTGGTCGGAATATGAGGGTATTGAGTTTGATGTTACCAATACCACCGGACTGACAGACTTCGAGTTCATCAACGGTTATCTAAACCCTGTCGATTTCACAGAAGAGTGGGATGATGCCTTAAGGATTTCCGTCGGTGTCGAGGGACATCCGCATGAAAGATATAAATTGAGGGGCGGTTACAGTTTCGAGCAGACTCCTATACCTGAGGAGGGCGCACGGATAGTCTTCAATAATCCCGCAGACCGACATCACCTTTCAGGCGGCGCCTCACTCTATGTCGGCATAGTCGAACTTTTCGGCGCGGTATCATTGATTATCACTCCTGAGACCACCGTATCGGAACTGGTCGATGAAGATGAAGATGGGATTTTTGATAATAACGCCGGGATATACAGTGATTTTACAGCTGTAACCTCAATCGGATTCACCATCAGGTTTTAGGAGGTTGTGAAAATGAAAAGATCAAAGATATTTATCATAGGTTTGCTTCTGATCGGATTGATTCTGATTGGTTGTTCGGAGCGCGAGAATCCCGCCGACTTCCCTGATATCAATGAGCGCGGATTCAAAAATGACGGCGTGTTCACATATCCACGGGCTTATTCAGCGATTTCAGATCATGCCGGCTGGGAATTCTTTAATTTTACGGTGGACAAGAACTTCTTCACCAAGATCTACACCCCACCGTCATTCACTCCTCAGGGTCGTCCCTTCCCGATCCTTTATTTTCTCCACGATTTCGAAGGAGATGAAAATTACTATTTCTCGAAAATGGTTCAATGGATAGCGGACAGCCTCATTTATGAAGGAGAGATTAAAGAATTCTTCATTGCCAGCATTGACGCCTCTACTCCCTACGGCGGCAGCTGGTACACTGATAATGAGTTTTTCGGATGGTTCGAGACAATGGTTGCTGATCAGTGGATCGACTTCATAGAAGTGACTCTGGCGGGCCAGCTCCGAGTAATCGGTGAACGTCCATCACGTGCCATAGGCGGCTTCGGCATGGGCGGGTATGGCGCTTTAAAACTGGCGGCCATGTATCCCGGGCAGTATTCCTCGGTTTCGGCTTCCACCCCAGCAGGAAGCTTCCAGCATATTGAGGATTTGATTCCAATGATGATTGAGGAGCAGGGCCTGACTGTTCCAATAGCTCCTGACGATTATCAGGATATGGATACTACCAACCTGCTCACCGAGAAACCATACACGCTGCTCTTCTTCTCTCTGGCTCAGGCCTTCAGCCCGCATCCGGAAGATGGGGAGCCGGGTTTTACCGACTCGACAACATTCCTTACCTTCTATGGTATCGATCTGCCCTTTGACTATAATGGAAATATATATCAGCCTGTCTTTGATAAATGGCTGGAGCATGATTTGAGCGCAGTCTTCGATCAGTTTGCCGGAGAATTCGATTCAATCGCTGTTTACCTCGAGGTGAGCGATACTAATCAATTCCTCTTCCATCAGCAGGCCGAGGACATACGCAATTCCATGGATCAAAATGGAATCAATTATTCATTCGACACCTATTCCGGCTACAACGGCTATCCGGCCTTTAATCAGCGATTTGTATACGACCGGTTAGTTGAAATACTGAAGTTCCATTCAGAGAATCTTGAAGCAGATAATTAGACTGAAATACCGATACAGATGCTGCCCTTGACGGGCAGCATCTTTTTTTGTTATGCCTGAAAAATATGACATAATCTCAATCGGGGCTCATCCTGATGATGTCGAGGTTGGAACCGGCGGAGTGCTGGTTAAGATGGCAGAGATGGGCTACCGTACCGGTATCCTCTATCTCACAAAAGGCGAGATGGGTACGGGGGGCACGCCGGAGATCAGATCGCAGGAGGCCAGGAAGGCGGCCGAGATCATGCAGGCCGATCTTCTGGAGACTCTGGACTGGGGGGATACAAAACTCGAAGATCGCCCCGAGTACCGTTACGAGCTGGCGGCAATACTGAGAAAATATCGGCCGGATATAGTGCTGGCGCCCTGGATGAGCGGCGGGCATGGCAAACGCCAATCGCACCCGGACCATCTGGCAGCCGGTAAAATAGTAACAAACTCTATATATTACGCTACCTTCAAAAAGCTCCCCATTCAAGGAGAAATCCATCGAGTCAAAGCGCTTTTCCATTATTTTCTGCCGGTGGAAGCGGCGCCGACATTTATAGTGGATATCACCGATCAGTATGAGCGCTGGATGGAAGCGCTCAAGGCTCATGCCTCGCAGTTCATGAATCCGGAAAAATCCCGTGATTATCTATGGTCGCTGGAGACGATGGCTCGCTCCTTCGGGGCCATGGTAGGAGTTAAATACGGACAGGCCTTTAAAATAGGTGAGCCTCTTAGAATACAGGATGTTTTCTGTCTTACCCGGGGCAAAGATGAAACACCCTGTGCATTCGGCAAACATCCCCAGAATATAGACAAAGATATTCAAAAATAGCACAATCCTCCAATTACCCCTGACCGTTCTGTGAGCAATAATTTCCAGTCATGTTATGTTCCCGGGATTCCGGTCGACATAATTATTAGAATATATGGAAGCGAAGAAATTTCCGCCTGTGCAAGGGAGATTTATTTCAGATGAATAGGTCCGATGAGGCAATTGAAACAACAATTAAAAAGTACTGCTCCGATCTTCCCTGGGGTATTTATCTCTATGATATTTCTGAAAATGGATTAACCCACTGGGTAGATCAACCACGAGTCGGGGAATATAATCAGACCGAAAAATATCTGGCGGATATGATCATGGATATCTGCCTGATGGCGGCGGAAAAAGAGAAAGTCTATACTGAAACCTCCCCATCCGGGCTGGTTTATATAGCCGTTCCGCTTTATATCGACAGAAAAATCTGGGCTGTGCTGGCAACTTATCTTTCGCTGGGTAAGGAGGGAACCTGGCGACGAACGCTGCACCGCGGCCCCTCGGTAACCAAGACCGTCGATCTCCTGGAGGAACTCGGCTTCATCCTCTCCACGCACCAGGAGGTTCAGAAATGGTATCGTCCCAGCTTCCAGGATGAAGTAGAAGAAGCACATTCATATGAGAATGAAAATGTGCCGGTGAGCCAGAATTTATCTTCTTTTACACGCTGGTAAAACCGCAGGGATTCCTATTCAGCTTCATTTCCTATCTGATCGAGAAGCTCCCGCACTGCACGTTCCAGCTGCGGGTCTCTTCCCTTGACCACATCCGTGAGCTGGTTTTCTACCGTAATATCAGGATAACGCGGTACCAGTTCGAGGTTCTCCATGTCGGTAGTATAACATCCCCATGAGGGTCTCCTGATCCGCGTGCCGTCGATCAGGTAATAGGAAGCCGTTCCGATCACACCTCCAGCCGTCCTTTCACCTACAATAGTGCCCAGGCCCAGCTTGCGATAACCTTCCGCGAAAATCTCGGAGTTCGAGCCCGAACCGTTATTAATCAGAAGAATGCTGGGCTTTTCAAGGGCCTTGCTGCGCATTTTATTTTCCGAGGTGACCGGGTAACCGGCGAAGTTTCGATAGATATACGGCTCTTTTATAAGGATACCCAGAAGATGAACCGCTATATTTCCTCCGCCATTGTAACGCACATCCAGCACCACACCCTCTTTATCCTGGGTCTCATTGACTATTTCCAATTTGAATTTCTCGAGAGCGTCAGGATACATGCGGCGGATATGAATATAGGCCAGCCTGCCGTCAGAAAGCGAATCAACCATTCGGCGACGCTTCTCAACCCAGTAATCATAAGACAGCTCGTATATCGGGCCGAATTCCGTTCCTTTCACCGCCACGTCATACGGATTGCCATCGGGACTTTTGGCCACAGTAAAAATGGTCTTTTTATCAATCTGGCCGTTCAAGAGCGGATAGATATTGGTCTCACGGTTGATCTCTTGCCCGTTGATCGCCAATATATAGTCGCCTGTTTCAAGCGGTGTATCAGCCAATGCTGCGGGCGAATTGGGAATCACAAGGCTGATCCTGTAGAAGCCATTTTCATCCAGCTCATTTTGATCCAGATGAAATCCATACCAGGCAGTCGAGAGTTCTTTTTTGATTCCTCCTCCCCTGGAATAAATATTAATATGGGATGATCCCAGATCGCCCATCATCTCCAATATGATCTGGCGAAACTCATCTTCAGTCTCGACCTCATCCACCAGAGGGCTGTATTTTTCACGAATTCTATCCCAGTCAACTCCGTGGAGGTCAGGATCATAATAGTACTCGTCGAACATCCACCAGGCCTCATGAAATTTCTGGCGATTTTCCTTGTCGACCACAACATCCATCTCGGCCGTAAATCCGAGGTTTTCAACCTTTTTATCTTTGATGTTCAACTTCTTAAGCTTACCGCCTTCGAGAAAATAGATATACTTCGAATCGGCAGATAATTTCAGATCGCTTTTCGGCTGACCGGAATGGGTCAACTGTGCCAGGTCCGGATCATCTTCCTCCAGTTTGGCCGACCATATTTCCGGCTTGCCCATTATGCCGGCCACAAAAATAATAGTCTCGCCATCGGCGGTAATCACCGGATAATAAGAGGATGCATCCAGATCAATAGCTTTGGAAATCCGTTTATGGATATCATCGAAATCTATTTTTACCGGTTCTACCTTCTTTTCTTCTTCATCATCCTTCTTTTCTTTTTCCTCTTTCTTTTTGTCCAAAAGAAGAGAATCGATTCGATCTTCCTCGAATTCAAACGGATCAGGAGCCAGTTCTATTTTAAAGGTCGAGGTCACATCATCACGTCCCCAGCGTGAGAAATATACAAGTTCACCATCTTTGGAAAAGCGGGGACGGAAGCATTGATCAGTGTAATGGGATACATTTACAGGATCTGATTCAAAATCAGTAATAAAGATATTGGTCTCATAAGTCTCGCCCGCCATGGTCAGGGTGAGATAGCGTGAATCGGGGGAAAAGTCATATTCGATATGCGGCTCGATTGCCAGATCTATATACATTCCGGTAATAGTGTCTGATTCTGTTTTATTCTCCAGATCATAAACAATGACTTTATCTAGCTCTCGATAATAGACCAGCTTGTTGCCATCGGGAGAGCATAATGGTTTGGCTTCATTCTCCATAGTGGATGTGATCTGAGTTTCATCTTTTTGAGCTAAGTCATAGGAATAAATGTCGTAATTGCCGGTCCTGTCAGAGATATAGTATATGATCTTCGAGTCCGGTCCGAAGCAGGGATGTTTTTCCCTTTGCGGAGTATTGGTTATCCTGCGGGCAAACTTCGGCTCATCGGTGGGAATCAGGAAGAGCTCACCTCTGATCACCAGCACTGCCAGTTTGCCGTCAGGTGAAATATCATATTCCTGAATATCTCCGCTGAAGGTCATCTGTTTGACCGGATTGGTTTTGTTATCTGCAGTCAATTCGATATCGACAACCCTGGGGCTGCCCGCTTCCGGATCAAAGTACCAGATGTTGAAATTCTGCTCGAAGACCATCTTGTCCATCTGCGGATTGGAACTCAGCCACTGCGCGCCGTCATCAGAATAATTGGTCAGCTGTGATTCTGCCCCGGAACTCAAATCTCTTTTCCACAAATTAGCTACTGTGTTATCGCGGTTGGCAATAAAATAGACTGTTTCGTTGGCTTGATCATATACAGGCCAGAGATCATGGCCGTCTTCCGAGGTTATTCGATCAAGCGTGAACTCGTCACTGGTTCTATCCAGCATCCAGATATCGCTGTTCGTATTCCCCTTAAAACTGGCTTTCCACCAGCGATATCGTCCTGAACCGTTATTGAAAATTAGTTTCTTTCCATCGGGAGAAATTTTAGCGCCATATTCGCCGTCCCAGTGTCCTCCGGTCATGGCCACCGGAGTGCCGCCAGTTATGGACATTTTGAAGACATCATAATTAAATTGTCTGAAGGAATAGAATATCACGCTATCTCCATCCGGCGTCCAGCCGGTGCCATAATCAGATCCAGTGTAATATGTCAATCTTTCAGGTTCACCGCCGCTAGCGGCGATTATATAAATATCGCGATTGTCATATCTCTCTGAAGTAAACAGGATCGTCTGCCCATCCGGAGAAAACTGCGGCATGATATCGTCGGCCGGATGAACGGTCAGCCTTGAAGCCTGTCCTCCTTCTGACGATACCAGCCAGAGATCACCCCTGCATGAAAAGCATATAGTTTTTCCGTCAGGAGACAGAGCCGGATATCTCAAAAACGGCTTGGATTCTTCCTGTGCATTAAGTGTCATTGCTGTCATGATGACGATCAAAATGATGAATAAGCGTTTCATTAAACATTCCTTTCGGTAAATAATCAATTCCATGAAATTACGAGAAAAGCTGTCATCTGTCAACCGCTAACGGGTCATAGCAGTACAGATTAGAATTGACTAAATTGAGATCAGTGTGTATCTTAAAATGCTGCTTAGTTTACATATTTTAGGCTTGCCATAGGAGGGTGCCGAAACGGGAGGATGACCATGCACAAGTTTCTGATTTTATTTCTGGCACTTTGTCTTATTATAACCGGCTGCTCTGGAAATGACTCCTCCGGGCCATCGGATGACGATAATGATAACCTGCTGGTTTCGGCAATTATAGGAAGCGAGGGCGGCACAATATCGAGCGAAGATATCTCGATCGAAGTTCCCACCGGATCCCTCGACCAGGCCACTGAACTAAATTTATATTTGTCAGGAAGCGAAGAACCTTTTGCAGAACAGGGAGTATCGCCTTTATTCAGGCTCGAGGGTTTACCACAGAGTTTCGATGGAAATCTTCATATTGCGATCAGATACGATGGTGTGCTCAATGGGGAGAGCTTTATTGGCATGGGCGAGGAGTTTTATCTTGTTGAGGAAGATGATTCCGGGGCTATTTATAGTCTCTTTCAAGCATCCGATTCCTCAGGATTCCTTGTCGGAGATATTCCTATCGTAAGTCCCTATAGCAGAGCGCATGCAAAACTGCATGGATTTTGCGATGGTACAGACCTGGTCCTTTATCTTCTGGGTGTGAGTGATTACCTGACTCTTCAGGATGCTGATTTCAGGATTCGATATCCGCGAATACTGCAGGAAAATGCGGAACAATTGAAGCTCTTCCTGGATCAGGCTTTAAATACCATAGAATATATGCAATTCCAGATACCCGATGAAATCAGTATATTTCCGATTAATGTGCTCATCCGGGAAAAATCCTTCGGCAGTTTTGCGCAATATATTCCCAGGGAAGCTCACTTTTATTATACCAGTAATCAATATACATCCATCGAGGTCCGTGAACAGGATATGGGCTCTGCGAGCTATCCCGAGATGAAGCTCGATATCGGTCATGAGCTTTATCTAATGGTCGGGGCCATGTTTAATAGAACCACACATGACAGGCTGCCGCTTTCATGGTTTGACTATGCCGGGGCATCATGGTTTCAGTGCTTTATGTCCGCCGATCCCGATAATTTTATTCCGGATTCCTATCTCGAAAATTCGACCTGTGTTCTGGATTCGTTTGATATGCGTCCCACTGCACCGGAATATCAGCATCTGCTTCACGGGCGAGGAATGAGTGCCATCATCGATTTTATGTATTCACATTTCGGACCCAATGTGCTCCCTTACATTTATGTCGAGCGTAGAGAGCATGAGACTTTTGCCTGGCGAACTATCTTCGGGAATTATGTCAGCGTAATCAATCAGCCGCATGCGGAATGGTATCCGGTATTCATCAAACAGTTGATAAATGAAGAAATATATGTTTTAAATGGGCAGCTCTCCTCGCGCCTGCTGGATAAGACTTATCATGAATACGATATCGACTCAGACGCCAATCAAACAGCTACCTTTCCATTCGCATCAATTGCCCTCGAATCCAAAATATTCAAATTCGGGCTAAATAATCCGGATTTCGCAGAGGGTGATCAGCTGCACATTACGGTATATGATAAGAGCATGCTGGCCGACAGCATGCATCTGATTGTATTCAAAAGAAAGGGTACAGTAGTTGAGTGCATCGGGGACGGTTCCAGTGTCATTGTGGATAGCATTCTGGGACTCCAGCAGGATGGCTGGGATATTTATGCTGTTGCGGTCAATTGTATCGCCGAGAGTTTGAATGATCCCACAGAATATGATTATTATTTGCATATTGAGGTTAAAGAAGCGCCGAGCATAAATATTGCTCGAGTCGTCATAAATGTTATAGTAGATGCCTATTTCCGAGACTCGGGTGAAAATTCCTACCCGATATACGATTATGATCTCATCTGGATTGCAACCGGAACTACCACAGGAAATACATTCGAGGGCGATATCGATATGGTGCATGATAACGGCGCTATACCTGCTGGTACCATGACACTGACATTCGACCCGGAAACCTACCAGATATTGTATTTCGACGCTTCTGCTACTGTCGATGATGCCTCTTTTGATTGGGAACACTGGGATATATCCGGCGGAAATCTGAGCGGGAGTTATTTTGATGAGACGATAACAGCTCAGGTCAGCGGCCTGAACACCTGCGATTACATAAGCGGCTTGAATTACCGCTGGGAGAGCAGTCTGGACTGGCAGGAGATCTATTCATTTGAATGTTCTTCCGGGAGTATAATTGCAATTACACTTTACACACAGGACTATTAAGCATATATTTGCCCGGCTATAATCACTATTTTTCACTTGCTTATTGCTTCTTATACTGTTACTTACATGAATCATGGCGGGCAAGCTGGAAAATAAAATTGCACTAGTAACCGGTGCAAGCCGGGGTGTTGGCAGAGCAACTGTCGAACTCTTCGCTGAACATGGCGCCGAAGTATTCTGCCCGGCAAGATCTCTCGGAAAACTGGAGGAACTCAAATCCAGACTTGAGAAGAAGGGCGCAAGGATTCATATCATGCAGGCCGACCTGGAAAAACCCTCCGATATTCAGGGGCTTTTCGAATTCATCTCAGATACCGCTGAACATCTTGACATTGTGGTTAATGCCGCCGGGACATTTGAACGCGGCAGAATTGACCAGTTCGAAGAATCTGACTTCGATAAAGTGCTATCCATCAATCTCAAGGCCCCATTCCTGATCTGCAAACACGCCATACCCTTGCTCCTGAAAGCTGGCAGAGGAACCATTGTAAATGTTTCATCCCTTTCCGGATGCTTCGGGCTTCAAAAATTTGAGGGTTTCGGCCCCTATGATATCTCCAAATACGGGCTTTGGGGCCTGACCGAAATTCTGGATGTCGAATTGAAAGAAAAGAATATCCGTGTAAACCAGGTCTCCCCGAGCGGGGTGGACACGGAAATGTTTCAGAGGGCATTCGGGCCCGGCGCAAATGCTCCACTTGACCCTCAAGATGTGGCTCGGGTCATATTATATCTTGCATCTGATGAATCCGCACCATTATCAGGGGAGAACCTGAGGCTTTTTGGTAAATAGCGCATGTCCAATCAGGTCGACTGGTCAAAAGCATTTAAATTCAAGGGCGAAGATAAGTATTTCAATTTATCCGTTCTCTGGATTTTCTATTACCCCTATGCCATTCGGTTTTTCTATTATCTCAGGGTTCATCCGCACTTTGTGCTTTCGCTTGCTATAATTTTCGGGCTGGCATCGAGCGCATTCCTGTGGTATAATAAACTGATCATCGCGGCGATACTCCTGCATCTACGCGATGTCTGCGATGCCTCCGACGGCTCCCTTGCACGCCTCAGGGGTATGACATCGCGGCTTGGACGTTTTATGGACTCTCTGGGTGATATGCTGGTACTGACAGTATTGATAACTGTTATTGCAATTAGATCTTATACATCTATTGACAGCAGCCTTTATATCATCCTCGGTGTTTTGACCTGGTTCAGCCTCTTTATTCAATGTTCCTATTTCAACTATTACCAGCTTAAGTATGCCGAAAGCATTGAGCAACCTCTCGGCGCCCGGCTGGAAGAAAAGAAACAGGATGAAAGGGATACTCGGGCAGTAAAAATTTTGAGACTGTTATACAGGGCGTTGTACGGCTGGCAGGATATGCTCATAAAACAGATCGACAACATTTCGATTTCAATTCTGAACGTCTATCCGGAATTTGATCCAAATAGATGGTATCGTGATAAGACATTTCTCACATTGAATTCACTTTTGTGCTTCGGGACGCACATATTTGTTTTTTGTTTGTGTTTCATTTTCGGAAACCCGGCGCTTGCTTTATTCATTATAACTGTATTATTTAATATATACTTTTTCGCGTTGATGGCCGGGCGGATCATGATTTACAAATTCAGGCTGGCCGGGAAAACATCGCGAAAAATAACAGGACATTGAAGATGAAGGTATCGATAACACGTAAAACACATTTCACGGCCGGGCACCGTCTCTATAATCCGGATTTCACCGATGAGGAGAATGTCCGCATATTCGGACCCTGCTCCAATCCCAACGGTCATGGCCACAATTATATACTTGAGGTTACGGTCACCGGCGAGCTCGATCCCGCTACTGGTATGATTATGAACCTCAAGGAATTAAAAAAGATAATCAATGAGCATATAATCTCGAAATGTGATCACAGAAACTTCAGCGTTGATGTTGATTTCACCATGGACATTATTCCCACGGCTGAGAATCTCGCCAGGCGAATTTTCGAGGTGCTGGATTCCAAACTTCCTGATGGAACTCTGCAGCGTATAAAGCTGTTTGAGACCGAGAACAACATTGCAATTGCTGAAAGAGGAGATGGCTAAATGATAGATGTGCAGAACAGAAAAGATAACCGTAATATCAGTATCGACCGGGTCGGTATAAAGAACATCAAATACCCGATTACCCTGCGGGATAAACGCAAGGATGTTCAACATACAATTGCAAGAGTAAATCTCTATGTCGACCTGCCACGTGAATTCAAGGGGACGCATATGTCCCGCTTTGTCGAGGTCCTGACCGAACATCACCAGGAAATCGATATTAAGAATATAAAAGGCATTCTGGATGAGATCAAAACCAGGCTGAAAGCCAAAACAGCTCACCTGGAACTGACCTTTCCCTATTTTATCGAGAAGAAAGCCCCGGTCTCCGGGCAGAGTGCATTGCTCGATTACAATTGCACAATCGAGGCTGTGGCCAATGGCTCGGCTGATATTAAGCCCACCATTACAGTCGAGGTTCCCGTGACCACACTGTGTCCCTGCTCGAAAGAAATTTCTGAACGCGGCGCGCACAACCAGCGCTCGGTGGTGACTCTCAAAGTCCGCGTTAACCAGTTTATCTGGCTGGAAGAGCTGATTCATATCGTCGAGCACTCTGCTTCATGCGAACTCTTCCCTCTTCTCAAACGCGAGGATGAGAAGTATGTCACTGAGGAAGCCTATGACAATCCAGCCTTTGTTGAGGATGTGGTCAGGAATATCACCGAAAAGCTTCAGGATGATGAGCGTGTCGACTGGTTCAGCGTCGAATCGGAAAATCAGGAATCGATTCATAATCATAATGCCTACGCCCAGATCGTCCGCAATCTTCGGGCCGAACGATTGAACGATGATAAAGCCCGCGAAATCGCTCGTAAGAAAGACCCTGAAGAGATCAAAAGTGAGGTTGATGCCTGATGTCAGACCAACTTAAAGAGAGAGTTGTTCTGGTAACCGGCTCAAGCCGCGGACTGGGCAAGACCATTGCCAGACGTTATCTTGAGGAGGGCGCGAGAGTAATAATAACCGGCCAGAAATCGGATGAGCTCGATCACGCTGCTGATGATTTGAAGCAGGTCTCCGAGCAGTTCATAAAGGTTGCGGCAGATATTACGGACGACAGTCAGGCCAAAAAACTTGTTGACAGTGCAATCCAGGAATTCGGACAGATAGATATTCTCATAAATAATGCCGGGGTCTTCAAAGGCGGTGAAATTGATCAGATGGATGTTAAAGATTTCGAGTTGACATTTAATGTCAATGTCAAGGGCGCATTTCTGGTCACCCGCCATGCTGTGGCGCAGATGAAGAAGCAGAAGTCGGGGCAGATTATAAACATCTGCTCGATCGGCTCCAAGCTGGGCATGGAAAAGCTCTCGGCCTATTGCGCCTCCAAGGCTGCTCTTGCTCGTTTCGGCGACAGTTTAAAAGCCGAGCTCAAACCGTATAATATTCGTGTCACCAATGTCATGCCGCACGCCATGAACACAATGGGCAAGGATATCGATCCGGATTCCGACGACCGCCGTAAGATGGTCGAGCCTGATGATGTGGCCGATGCTATTATCATGGTGACTTCATCCAGGGATTATGTCCAGTACCAGGACATAACGATCTTCCCAAAATCCACAAAATTAACCAAGACAGAAGAATAGTATTGCGATGGCGGGATCCGTTCCTGCCATCAAAAATCAAGAATTATATGTAGCGCAGGGTCTTGCCTCGACTTGTCGAGGTGTGACCCTGCGCAATTCTGTTCGTCAGATATTGGAGAGCCAGCGTGATTAGCGGCCGTTCGAAATGGTAACCGGTACCGGATTAGACAGCATATCCAGCACTGGCGAGGTCTTCTTGACATGCGCCCAGAGTTCCTCAACCTTTTCCGGCGGAGCATCACAATCCACGCGATATTTCAGACTGATATCCTTGTAGCCCGGACGAATCTTATCCGAAAGCCCAAGGAAACCATGCAGATCGATTTTGCCCTCGAGATCGAACTCAAGATTTTTGACATTGATGCCCTGAGCCGCGGCATTGTAGGAGAATCCTACCGTTAGACAAGATGCCAGGGCCTGGAGCACTGATTCGACTGCATTGGGTGCATTATCGGAGCCGAGCAATACGGGCGGCTCATCCCCATCCAAAACAAACTCGTTAGTTCGGGAGTCGTCCTCCTGTCCCGCGCCGTAAAAGCCCTTTATCGTGGTGCGGGAATGACCGCCCCCCAGCCATTTGGTCGAGGCGCGGAAATTGAACTGTGCCAGTTCCGGATTATCCTTGATTGCGTTGACAGTCTCGGCGAGCTGTTCGACATTTACGCCATTTGGATAAGTTTTCTCTTTAGTGGACATATTCTCTCCTGTTTTAAATGGTGAACAAAAAAGCGGGCGATTGATGCTGATTACCGCCCGTGTTTTACTCTTGTAATTGAAATCGTGGCCTAATGGTTCCCATAAGTCCATATTTTTTAAGCAGATATCCGAATTCTACGTCCAGAATACGGTATATCATTACAAGAATGAAAACTCTGGCGCTGCGGAAACGTATTGTTTATTAGTATTCATTGGTTTTGAGGAGGATATTATGGGATTGGTTATTCTCGAGGAACTTCCCAGGATCGTTATTGCGGATGGGATTGTCGGCAAGGCGGTAACTGCTGGTACGATGACCGTCATGCATGTCAAGCTGGATAAGGGCGCGATCGTTCCGGAGCATTCACATTACCATGAGCAGGTGGTTAATGTCATCGAGGGTGAACTGGAACTCACGGTCGATGGCGAGAAGTTCAGTCTGACGGCGGGTAAGGCTATGGTTCTGCCGCCCAACATCGTTCATTCAGGGCGGGCGAAGACCGAGGTTAAGGTGATCGATGTGTTCCATCCGGTGCGGGAGGATTTCGCCGGTTCGAGCTTTGGCGGATACAGCCAGTCGGATGCCGATTGATATGGCTGATAAAAAAACCCGCCGGGAAATGACGGGCTTAATTTCTGGTACTGAGTGATACTCCTCTTAGACCGGGGTCGATTTTGCGAGCTTGGTCAGGGCCTGTTGTGTTTCCTCCAGACGTTCTCTCAGGGACACAATTTCCTCTTCCATTTTTTCGGTCTGGCTGGCTCTCTTTTTGATCATTACCCTGAACAAGAGCCCCAGCGAAACGAGCATGAACATTACAGCGTTGGCACTGCGGAAGACCTGTCCATAGTTGAATATGCTGTCGAGCAATGCGGTAACACCCAGGGCAAATAGAATCATACACCATACAAGCATTGTAATCTCCTTGGCGGCATCGATTTTTGGAATCATAGACCTATTTTTATATCGGCTGTTCTGATTAATAATATACTTTTTTTGATTGGATTAGAAACCTGCCTTAAATGTTGCGCCACCCGGCCTGTTATAGTTCGTGCGCGGCTTATATCCCAGGCACCGCGTTTTTTGAGTTAGTGCGCGGAGTACGTCCTCGTGCTCCGCGTGGTTGTGGGAATTTTGTTACCTATGTCGTGAGTTTGCATTTAAGAGAAACATAGCAGGATGCCCGGCCAAACCCACATTGCATGTGGGGTACCAAGTACCAGGGACTAGAATAGAATTCTAACAGCGTCCACATTCAACAAAATAAATATCTTCACAGAAAAAAGAATTTTCTAAAAAGCAATAATTATATATATTGGACTGCGATCCACATATTATTTCGATTGAATCGGGAGGAATACCGATGGCTTTACCAAAATATTATGAACTAATGCTACCACTACTGAAGCTTGCAAGTGATGAAAAGGAGCATTATATACGCGAAGCGATTGATAAATTGGCAGAAACCTTGCACATTTCCGAAGGAGAAAGAAAGGAATTGCTGCCAAGCGGAAAACAAGCTGTCTTTGACAATAGAGCTGGCTGGGCTAGAACTTATATGGCTAAAGCTGGGCTTTTGGAGAATACCAGACGAGGCTATTTTCGCATCACTCAAAGAGGATTAGAGGTGCTTCAGCAAAATCCCGCGGAAATCAATACTGACTTTTTATCACAATTCCCGGAATTTAGAGAGTTTAAATCAATCAGAAAATCTGAATCAGATGAAAAGGATGAGAGTGAAGAATTAGCAAATAAGACACCTGAGGAAATTCTTGAGCTTGCCTACCAAAAAATGCGTGACGATTTAACCGACAAGCTTCTAAATACCATAAAAACCTGCTCACCTTCTTTTTTCGAAAGGCTCGTAATTGACTTATTATTGAATATGGGGTATGGAGGTACGAGGAAAGATGCGGGAAAAGCCATAGGCAAAACAGGTGATGGCGGAATAGACGGTATTATAAAGGAAGATCGTTTTGGATTAGACATAATTTACATACAGGCAAAAAGATGGGAAGCTTCAGTAGGAAGGCCAGAGATTCAGAAATTTGCGGGGGCCTTACAGGGTCAGCGGGCTAGAAAAGGTATCTTCATTACGACATCTAATTTTACAAAGGAAGCAGAGCAATATGTCTCAAACATTGATAGCAAAATAATTTTAATTGATGGAGATTACCTTGCGCAATTAATGATAGACCATAATGTTGGAGTTCACACTTCTTCAAGCTATGAAATAAAAGGTATTGACTCTGATTATTTTACTGAGGAATAACCCAGAGGAGGATTGTTAAGTCATTCTCTTTTAGATATCTACCGCAGAATCTTCGAGATAAACTCCTCCACCTCGGGGACGCCGCCCTGCCAGATCAGGTAGCCGTCGAA
>JABAHP010005239.1_pt1 | contig 17376 bp, 11 predicted proteins | sample 7062081 | NCBI WGS metagenome assembly JABAHP01 (sample SAMN14534357, study PRJNA622989) | marine sediment metagenome | biome: marine biome [ENVO:00000428]; feature: marine pelagic biome [ENVO:01000023]; material: deep marine sediment [ENVO:00002113] | place: India: Gulf of Kutch | collected...
ACATCGCAAAGCTTGGCTGTAAAGTCTGTATCCTTAACGGTTGTTGAGGCCCAGAGCTTAACCCTGACTTGTCCTGTAATTTCAACCGGCTTTTTCAGTTCTTTGGAAGTAAACAGCAGGACATCCGATCGGTTTTCAACCGGCCGCTGGTCTTTGGGACCTTTTGTTATGATGAGATTGGCCCCGCCAATAGTAGGCACAGGATCCTTGGGATCATATTTATAAGAGAGTGAAGTACCTTTCTTTTTGGGAGGGCGCGGGCGCAAACTTCCATTTGCATTGAAATAGAATGGTTTTATCTTTGCCGGGACAGGCCAATCATCAGCGGTTTTCCAGACATTGGCACCATTTTTGGTGTCGGCCGGGTCGCCCATGACAAAATACTGCACAACAGGGATATCATCGATTCCCTTGCCGTCTTTCTTCATCCATATATCAAACCAATTCAACATGCCGACCGGTTTGGGATATTTGGTATTCGGGAAGACCAAATCTTCGGAGCGCCCATGCCCATACGGGCCCATTACAAGCCTGCATTTACCCCGAGCACCCTTGTCGCCTTTTTTATTTATAGTTAAAAAACTATTGATAGAACCGGCATTGAAAATGTCATACCAGCCGCCGAGGAACAAGACAGGGACATTTACACGATGGGCCACGAGTTCTGTGTCGAACTGTCTGCAGAAATCGTCGTAATCCGAATGCGAGCGCATTTCTTTTAGATTCTCCGAACTAAGCTTATTTCCCTTCACCCAACCCTCCACTAAACTTTTGCGGAAAGCACCACCCTGATAGGCCCCCTGATGGTACAAGCTGGAAAACGCAACGGCAACATACTGGCATACCAGATGCGGCGGCCGGCTCGGGGCCATCATGTTCTGCGTGATACCATTGGCACTTGCACCTACCGTGCCCACTTTGCCATTGCACCATTTTTGAGCAGCTACCCACTCCACGGTGTCGTATCCATCCTGATGTTCGCCCCATCCATCATATCCGAAGACAGGATAATCCACACCTTCGGAGCCGAATCTCCCCCGAACGTCCTGTGAGACAAAGGCATAACCATGTTGGTTCGCCATCATTGCCTGTCCCTGTGCAGTACCTTTTCCGTAAGGGGTCCGAAACAGGATTGCAGGCCATGGGCCTTTGCCATCGGGTAGATAAATATCAGTCGCCAACTTCACTCCGTCCCGCATGGGGACCATAACCGTCTGAGTCGGTTTTGCACAGCAAACAGCGGCGGTGATAAGAATGACGGCAAGACCTATCTTTGTGACAGTAGCTTTTTTACGCATAAAATCCTCCTTTACCCAGTCTAAAAGACCTTAGTATTTCAAACAAATACAGGCCGGCTCCTAACCAATAAAAATAACTATTGCAATTTCTTATATAAATACACAAAAATCCTTAAAAATACAACCACCTATGTTTTCATAAATTGGTTGAAATCTAACCAGGGATTCGGGTATTATAGCAAATTAATAAAGTCTACATTCTTAGGAGAACAAAAATGAAATCTATCAATCGTAGAGAATTCCTGAAAAGTACGGTAGGTGCCGCTACGGCTTTTTCTGTTATGTCACAGAACAAGAGCCTGGGTGCCTCAAACAAGGTAGTGTTGGGTATTATGGGAGTTGGCGGCCGGGGACGGGCGCTTTTGAGCAGCCTCGTGAGAAGATCCGACGTTAAGATTAAATATATATGCGACGCAGATAAGCGAAGCTATGGTCCTGCAGCTGAAATCGTGATGGAAGGATACGACTATAAGCCGAAATTCGTGCAGGATTTTCGAAAAATGCTCGATGACAGCGAAGTCGATGCGATAGTTATAGCGACTTCGGACCGCTGGCATGCATTAGGGACAATAATGGCCTGTCAGGCGGAAAAAGATGTCTATGTGGAGAAACCTTTGTCTTTGAGCATTTGGGGCGGTAGAAAAATGGTTGAGGCGGCGCGTAAATACAACCGGGTTGTCCAGGTTGGCACCCAAAGCCGGAGCGCTCCCTATACCGATAAAGCCGCGGAATATATTCGTAGCGGCAAATTGGGGGAAGTTTATTTAGCTCGCGTATTTCTTATGCAGGCAGCCGGGCCCATCCATGTGGCAAACGTGCAGCCGGTACCGGAAAGTATAGATTACGATTTATGGTGCGGGCCGTCTCCTATGCTGCCCTACCGGCCGGGCAGGTGGTTCTGGAGGCTGTGGGACTTTTATGTCGGGTATATTATGGCCGATATGACTCACCAGATTGATTTAGTACGATACCTGATAGGCAAGGAATATCCAGACACTGTGTGTAACGCAGGAGGCGTATATCACTTTAACGACGGCAGAGAGCAACCGGACACACAGTTCACGACGTTTGAGTTCGGCAAACTTACATTGCTTTTCGAAGCGTCGCTGTGGTCACCTTATATGCACCGGATTGTTCACTTGAAAGACACAACAAAGTTTCCCGACTGGCCCTTCAGCGCAACGAAGCTGGAGATATGCGGGACTAAAGGATTTATGTGTTTTGGCAGGCACGGTGGTGGATGGCAGGTATTCGAGGGGGACAGCAATGTTCGAGAGAGCAAAGCGGTTGTGTCAGTTCCGGCCGAGCACAAATTCGGAAGCATTATCGACCTGCATTTCGATGATTTCATAAACTGTATTCGCAGCCGAAAGAAACCTAAAGCGGACGTCGAAGAGGCACATCGTTCAATGGCGCTGTGCCACCTTGCGAACATCTCGTATAGAGTCGGCAACCGGAAACTTAAATATGATGGCGCAACTGAAAAGTTCATCTCGGATAACGAAGCCAACAAATACCTTAAGTCCAACTATAGAAAGCCCTGGGTCGTGCCGGAAAAAGTATAAGAACCGCAGCGGTTTGGACAGGTCAGATTATAAAGGAATCAGAAGGTGAAAAGAGTATTGATATCAGCAGCTATTTTCTTACTATGCTGCAATTTTGCTAATGCCAAGTGGATCGAAATCAGCAATCAAAAGGCAACACAGGAACCGACGGAACTGGGCGGGCCAAGGATAGTATTTGAATACGACATCAATGACAAGGAGATATCAAAAGATTGCCCGGTTTATGTATTCATTCGTTACAGCACAGATTCAGGCATCACATGGGAATTTCTTTCTATGGATCATCTACAAGGCAACGGCTACGGTTTTGTAGAGAGTGGCGGTCATAAAAAGATTATCTGGTGGGGAACAACTGAAACAAACTTCGGTGAATCAAATGTGGCAGGGAAAGCGGACCTTGATAAATTAAAATACATAATTCTTGGAATCAAGATGGTGCGGGTTCCGGCGGGAGAATTTAAGATGAAAAGCCTTCCGGGTGGAGGTTATGACGAGTCGAAAGACCAAGAGCCTGACAGTAAGCTACCGTTGTTTTATATAGCGAAATACGAAACCACAGTTGCCATGTATACAGAATATCTAAACAATACGGGCCGAGAGGGAGCAGGCTGGAATAAGCGAATGTCGAACAGTAATCGTTGCGGTATTGTCCGGAATGGAGCCAGCCCTTCTTTTACTTACAGTGTAACGGCTGGTAGAGAAAACTATCCGGTTACATACGTATCGTGGTATGATGCAGCAGCTTTTCTTAGGTGGTGCGGCCTGAGGCTGCCAAGCGAAGCGGAATGGGAAAAAGCCCTCCGGGGCGGAATTTATCTGGACGGCGACAAAACGAAACATCGTAAAAATCCCCTGCCCGAGAGAAGATATCCATGGGGTAATGAATCACCAAAGGCTAATACCTTTTATCGTTGTAATTATGACGGTGATGATGATGGATTCCCATATACAGCACCGGTTGGAAGTTTCAGCAAATTCAACAGTCCTTATGGAGTCTGCGATATGGCGGGAAATGTAGCCGAGTGGACCTTAGACTGGTATTCAACTTCGTATCATGTGGGTTTAGATGGCTTCAGGATGGTCCGTGGCGGTTCGTGGATGGCGGTTCCATCCGCCTGTGACGCCGTTACAGGGGCGACACAACTTCCTCTTAAAGAAAGCAGTATCATGGGATTTCGCGGATGTTATGGGACCAGACAAATAAATCATTAGCCGTGACAGTTTGACATCAGCAATTAAGAGCGAGATAAGAACAAATACACCTTTTTTTCAAGAAAGAAATGCTGAAAACTATCTTGCAGGCTCGACAGGTTTTCTTTACAGTATTAGATTCAAAAGCGTCTATCAGTATTTCGGTGATAGTGATATGGACAATATCGGCTTAAATTTATCTCGTCGTGGAATCAGAGGTTTACTCAGGGAGGACCCAAAAATGAAAAGCTTCAGAAGAAACGTCCTGTTAGTTTTTTTGTTGGGCGGTCTTTTATCAATTTCCCCAAAATTGAGTCATGGAAGCGCCAGAGCGTGGGTGGGAACAATAACAATTCCCACATACGGATGGGCGGAAGATGTTAATCCGAAGTTTTGGGCGCTGGAGGGTGATATTAAGTTTTCGACTACGGTCAAAGGCTCCATCGTTTACCCCTATACGATGCAGGACCACCTTTTCAGGACCAAGGAAGATGTAACTTACAAAGCTTTATTCCTCGAAAATGAGTATCTTAAAATCACATGCCTGCCCGAACTTGGCGGCCGACTACATTCGGTCTTCGACAAAATCAAATGGAAGGAGATGTTTCACACCAACAGCGTCATAAAACCGGGCATGATCGCCATGCGCGGCGCGTGGATAAGCGGAGGCGTCGAATGGAACTTCGGTCCTCACGGACACACAGTTACAATTCTTTCACCGGTTGATGCACTTACGGGAAAGAATTCGGACGGTTCAGCTTACATCGAGATAAACAATATTGATAAAATCTTCCGAAACCGCTGGACAGTGCGTGTAACTTTGCATCCCGGCAAGGCGTATCTGGATGAGCAGATTCGCATATTTAATCCTACAGATGCAATCAATCCATATTATTTCTGGAACTGTACGGCCTTTCCCTGCCGGGCAGGTACGCGTTTTATATATCCAATGACGCTCGGGACAGACCATAACGGAACTAAATTTTTCTCGTGGCCGATCCATAGAGGCAAGGACTTATCCTGGTTAAAAAATTACGAGATATATTCCTCTATTTTTTCCGTTAACTGCACGTTCGATTTCTTCGGGGCCTATGACGTTGACGCAGACCGCGGCATAGTGCAAGTGGCGAATCACAAGATACTTGGCGGTAAAAAGGCCTGGACATGGGGGACCTGGGACTTTGGCCTGGTCAGCCAGAAGAACCTGACCGACGAAGATGGCCCCTACATCGAGGTCCAGAGCGGTCCTTTGCCGACACAATCCGATTACGGAATGCTGCTGCCCAGACAGACCATATCGTGGCAGGAATGGTGGTATCCTGTTCACGGACTGGGAGACGGTTTCGAATATGCTACAAAGGATGTCGCTATTCAATCCATCAAGGACGATGACAAGCTCCAATTGCGTATGCTCGCAACCGATACGTTCCGTGTTGCGAGATGCACTATATTTGAAAAAGACCAAATGCTTCTTAATAAAAATATAGACTTATCATATAGACAACCCTTAGTGTTAGAGCTATCGCCACCACCAAAATCGGCCATTGATGTCACCCTTAAAACAAGGAATGGAGATCTCCTTGCTTCTTTTACCACACCTTTGCCGATTCCCAAGGTTTCGCCGCCCGACGTCTCCAAGCTAATGACGAAACCTGACGAGCAACTTACAGTTGAAGAGAAATACCTTAAAGGCCGAAAGTATGACCTTGCAACGAATCGAAAAAAGGCACGGGATTACTACGAAAAAGCACTCGCAGAAGATGCCGGGTATCCACTTGCGCTGCGCGGTCTGGCGGTACTCGATATCGAAGCGGGACTTTATGAGGGTGCTATTGAGCAATTGAAAAAGGCTTTAAAACGTGATGACAGTGACGGATTGTCGTGGTTCTTTTTAGGCGGGAGCCATTTAAGGCTAAGAAAGGAAAAAGAAGCGCTTGAGTTTGCACAAAAAGCGGCAGCAAATCCCGATACAGCATCTATTGGCTATGACCTTTCCGGCCGTGCCTATATGCGTATGAGCGAATTTTCAAAAGCCAAAGTTGCATTTGAAAAGGCAGTTCAACTAAATCCAATGGATACAAAAGCAAAGAACCATCTTATACTGGCCCTATATGCATCGGGGGACAAGAAGTCAGCATATAAACAGGCCAAGAAGCGAATTGCGACAGATCCGACGGATTTGGTTCCTCGGGCATTATTATCACTGAAAAACAAAACAGCTATAACCAATTTTGTGATGGACGAAGCCCAGGAAAATTTAGGTGAATATGACTTCGAAATGCTAGAGGCATGTCTTGTGTTTGCAGAGCTGGGACTTGTCAGTGAAGCCGCCGAGTTGTTAATGACAAAGTATTTAGCAAACACTAAAGGGGGACAGAACCCCCTGCCACTTTATTATCTTGCATATTTTGCTTCACTGCAGGGCAATGACAAAGGTGCCCAATCTTACCGCAGCCTGGCCCGCTGGGCTTATAAAGACTATGTCTTTCCATCCCGCCCTGAAGCAATAGAAGTATTTAAGTATGCGATTTCGAAAAGGTCTCAGGATACACATGCCCACCTGCATCTCGGTAATTTGTACGCGAACTTTGGGCGTGTCGAGGAAGCCGCCCGTCACTGGCAAAAAGCGAGCGAACTGGATCCATCCCGGAGTATCGCATATCGCAATCTCGGCCTTTATACATGGGCGGTTAAGGAAGACCTGACAAAGGCTGAAGAGTATTATCGTAAGGCCATCTCGGCACGTCCGAAAGACCAGACGCTGTTTCGTGACTTAGCGGACATCCTGCTGGCAGCAAACAAACGCAACGAAGCGATAAAAGTTCTCGAAGCCACACCTTTTGAAAAAATGAGGCGTGCGGATGTGATAATCATGCTCGCGCAGGCGTATGTTGACGAGCAAATGTACAGCAATGCGATTGATTTACTGGAATCAACGCCCTACTTTGTGAACTGGGAAGGCCAGACGATAACCTGGGACCTGTTTCATAAGGCACATCTTGAGCGAGGCAGGGAACGCTTTGAGAAAAAGGATTTTCTTGGTGCTTTGCAGGACTTTGAACTGGCTTTGACCTACCCGGAGAATATAGGCGTCGGCCGGTCGAACAAACCTCAGGAAGCGCAGGCCCTTTACTGGAAGGGACAGGCTTTGCAGGAGCTTGGACGCCTTGAAGAGGCCTGTTTGGCCTGGAATGAAGGAATTGCCGGTCCTGAAGGCTCCGAGAAACAAAACCAATACCGAGAACTCTGCAAAAAGGCGCTTTTGGCACATAAGTGGCTGCTTTGATCCCGGAACAAAAGAACAGTAATTGGCACATCGGCAGGAGACAAAATGGATTCTATAGATTTTAGTGCTATTGGAATTGAAAGCAACTTTGGTAATTTAGACTGGTGCATTGTCATTATATACTTACTGGTCATTGTAGCTGTCGGAGTTTATATAAAACGTTACATCAGCAATGTTACAGATTTCATGGTTGCGGGACGAGGCTTAAAAACTTTTCTTGGCGTTGCGACGATGATAGGGACCGAGTTAGGTCTTGTTACGGTGATGTATTCATCGCAAAAGGGCTTCACCGGAGGATTCGCGGCTTTTCACATAGCATTAACCTCAGTTGTCGTGGCTTTAGCTGTCGGCTTGACGGGCTTTATCGTAGTGCCGCTGCGAAGAATGAAGGTTATGACCATCCCTGAATTTTACGAGAAGCGTTTCGGTCACGGCGTGCGGATTTTGGGAGGAATCATATTAGCCTTTTCCGGCATACTTAATATGGGTATGTTCCTTAAGGCAGGCTCAATTTTTGTGATGGGCATCACGGGGATGACCTCAGACACTGAACTTAAGATAATAATGAGCGTTCTGCTGGGGATGGTGCTGCTATACACCACTCTGGGCGGGATGGTCTCGGTTGTGGTTCTCGACTACATCCAGTTCGTGGTGTTGTCGTTTAGTCTTATAGCTACGAGCGTGCTGTCAATTAGACATTTTGGCTGGGGTAACATCATTGAGACAGTATCGCATATCAAAGGTGAAGCCGGTTTCAATCCATTTAACAGTGAAGGATTCGGAACTTCCTATGTTATATGGATGTTATTCCTGGGGCTTGTCCACTGCGCGATTTGGCAGACGGCCGTGATACGCGCGTGCTCTGCTGAAAGTACCAAAACAGTGAAGAGGCTCTACACCTTTGCTTCCGTCGGGTGGCTGATTCGTTTTCTTTTACCGTACTTTTTTGGGATTTCTGCTTTCGTATTCATAGCACAGAATCAGACATTAAAGAACGTATTTTTACCGGAAGGAACAGAAGCCGATCCACAAGTTACTTTGATGGCGATGCCGATTTTCCTGAGCCAGATTCTTCCAGCAGGACTTATCGGTATTGTTTCGGCAGGTATGTTAGCTGCGTTTATGTCCACGCACGACAGTTACCTGTTATGCTGGAGCTCGGTGTTAACCCAGGATGTTGTAGCGCCCTGGTTCAAAAAGGGACTGTCATCAAAGGCGCGTTTGCTGCTGACTCGAATTTTTATCGTAGCCATCGGAATATTTATTTTGATTTGGGGACTTTGGTACGATTTAGGGCAGGACTTGTGGGACTATATGGCGATTTCGGGAGCTATTTATTTCACGGGGGCCATCGCATTGCTGGTCTTTGGTATTTACTGGAAACGTGCGAGTCAAGTTGGAGCATATTTAGCTCTGATTTGTGGATTTGGTGCTATTATAGGATTAAAACCCGTACAAACAATGCTGGGTATCAATGTGTCAAGTGAAATTGTCGGCCTGACTGTTATAGCCTGTGCAATAACATCTATGGTGGTCGGCTCTTTAATATTTCCTGATCGCAGAAAACCACCTGAGCAGAAGGAGCAGTAATATATGAATTTTTGGATTAATTTCTGGTCATTCTTTTTCTTTTTAAGCCTTGGCATCTTTGCATGTCTTGCCGTGGTTGTGACAATTGGGGGCTTTTTTAACATACGGTCGCTGTTTAAGAGTCTTACAAATCGAGTAGACCAGAATGATGACCAGTCGTGAAAGATTGATGGCGACTTTGCGGGGTGAAGCGGTTGACCGCCCTGCCGTCAATTTCTACGAAATAGGTGGATTTCAAATCGATCCGTCCGACCCGGACGAATTCAACGTTTATAATGATCCATCCTGGCGGCCTTTGCTGCAATTGGCCGAGGAGCAAACGGACCTGATTCGTATGCGCAGCCCGGTCAGGTCAAATTCCCATAAGGTCGAGATGACACATGATAAGACAGACTCTGCAAATTACCGCGACGAATTCTTCAAGACAGAAGAATATATGGAGAATGGGAGCCGATTCAAACGTGTGACTCTGAAGATTGGCAATAAAACAATGACGTCCCTTACGCGTCGCAGCCCGAAGATTGATACTGTATGGACCATAGAGCATCTGCTCAAGAGTATAGACGATTTGAAGGCTTATCTGGAGCTGCCTGACGAAGTTTTCACTGAACAAGTCGATATTACCGACTTAGTCGAAGAGGACAAGAAACACGGCGACAGGGGCATCGTGATGGTAGATACGGAAGACCCTATTTGCAGCGCTGCGTCTCTTTTCAGTATGGAAGACTTTACCGTCATCGCCATGACCGAACAAAAGCTGTTCCATCGTCTTCTTGAGAAGCTTTCCCGCCATATATACTGCAGGACCGAGAAGACAGCTAAGGAATTTGGTGGTCATCTCTGGCGTATATACGGTCCGGAATATGCAACCGAACCATATCTGCCCCCGAATCTTTTCAAGGAATATGTAGTTCGTTATACAGGGTCGATGGTACAAACCATCCAAAAGTACGGGGGTTTCGCCCGAATTCATTGTCACGGCAGGGTACGTGCCGTTCTTGATTACATTGTCAAGATGGGAGCAACCGCGATTGATCCTGTTGAACCACCACCGCATGGGGACGTGGAGCTTGATTACGTACGCAACAAGTACGGCAGGGACCTGGTTCTTTTCGGAAATCTTGAGGTAGCCGACATAGAAAATATGGAACCAACTGAGTTTGAAAAGGTCGTCGGAAAAACGCTCGAAGACGGAACGAGTGGGGAAGGTAAAGGTTTTGTGCTGATGCCATCTTCGGCCCCAAACGGAAGGAAAATTACACAACGAACGATGGCAAATTACGAAACAATGGTGCGTCTGGCAACCGATTTCAAGTTATGAACAAGAGCTAAAGAGGCGTTGCGTCAAAGACCACGACCTCAAAAGGCTCCATTTCAAACGTGTATTCTGTGCCTGCGGATAATACAATCACTACCCTATTCGCATCTCTCTTCCATGGGCTTTTCAAAGAATACTTTTGTGCTGCGCCAGCCGGCAGTTCAAAGACTTTTCCTATGTCTATGGAGAGTTTGCCCGGCTTCTCATGAGGATTACGCAGTGACAGAATGCCTTTTCGCTTAGACCATGCAGCCCAGCCATAAACTTCGCCCTCATTTGGATCACCCCCTACCCAGTGTGTATCTACCAGCACGTCCGCATTATTGCGGGACCATTTTGCCGCCTCGGCCAGGGCGTCCCAGTCCTGTGGCCTCATCAGTGACGGGGTGATGTATAGCTCCTGACAATTTGTCCCGCTTGCAAAAAATGCGCTAATGTCGGCAACCAGATCATTAACCTCACTTGGAAGTCCGTGATTGGCGAACATTACACCCTGGGTCATAAGCGAATTTATCGGATACAAAGGTGCGCGTTTCACGACATTTTGATAGGTTTCCTTGTCCCGATACGTAACCTGCTGCTGCCGTTTCGAGCCCCAGCCATGAGTGCTCCAATCCGCTCCTGAACGCCATGTCGAGTCACAGTACCAGAGCCAATAAGGCGATGACCATGTGCCTGTAGTGATGTTTACAAACAAATCCTGTTTAACCTGGCGCAACTCGCCGACAAGCTGCAGTAGGGCTGACATATCCCGGACGAAATCTGCACCTGCTCCGGTCGGTCTGCCACCTGTGCCGATACCATCGAATTTAAAGTAGTTCAAATCATATTCTCGAATCATATTAATACACACATCGCGAAACCTTTCGTAATATGTCGGACCGGCCAGTGAAAATCCACTTTTGTTTGTTTCGAAACCCTGCTGTCGGCCGTACTTGAGACGGTTCTGCTTTGCCTGGCCATAACCGCCAAAAGGAGAGAGCCAGGCACCCAGGGCCGAATCGTACTTTTCCACAACTTTTTGCAGCGGTGCAAAGCCGTTGGGAAAACCTTTGTGAAAACGCCAGAGCGAGGTGGTGTCATCCCAGCCGTCATCAAGGACGAAGGAATCCATCGTAACGTTTCGCTTTCCAACCAGCTCTTTGCCGAACAGGTTAATAACCTCTATACATTGGGGCTGCTTTATTATTTCAGGACCGTAACCAATATCATACCAACTGTTATAATGCAGGAACGGTCTATAGGGATGGGCCCGTTCACGTTCGATATAGTAAAGAAATCCACGCCGTAACTGCCCCTTTGGTACGACACCGATAACCGAAGTCTGCACGAGTGGTCTATCAGGCTTTAGCACGGTACCGCAAGGAAAGCCGCAAGAGAACCGAGAGGGATCGCCAGTTTGGATACGAGTCTTTGAGAGCGGGTGCTCGTAAGCAAAAAATATATTGCCGGAGAAGACGGGAGAACCATCGACGGTGCCCATAACCCTGGCCTGCGATACGCCCAAGTCCAAGAGGATTATTTCCTTTATGCTAACCGCCTTGTTTTTTGACGAGAAGGCCACCTGTTGTCGCACATAATTCGAACCATTACGCAAAACCGCCCGCCATTTGACTTTTAGGTTATTATCAGAAGAAACAAGTGTAGCAGTAATTTGCTTTCCACCGTACCGTTCAGCCAGCCGGAATGACTTGGGTTTTGGATCCAGGTTTATCAACTCAGGCCTGCCAACAATTTTCATGTTAGAAGCCTTTATCTTGCGCCCATCATACAGAATTAGTTGAAAGCATTCAGACTGCCGCAACTGTAGCGTTTTTGCCGACAATTTGTCCATTATGCTTTTGGGTTTAAGTTGTCCATCATTGAGGCCCCAAGTGCAGGAAATTATTTTGTTTTCCAAAATAAGAACGCTTCGACTTATCCTGCCTTGAGCGAAACCCGGCTGCGGTCCCGGAAATTCAAGTTGTAATTCGGCGAGAGTACAGCTTGTCAAAAGCAACACTACTACAATTAACGTATCTATAAGTCTATGTTTTCGCGATCTTTCTATCATTTTTTATTGCTCCCAAATCACCCTGATATGGCAAGTTCCATCAAAAAAACCCACATAATAATATTGGTTTTTGCAACATAAAACGATTATACTGTTGTCACTTGTGAAACAATGTTAACATTTATTTTACTGTTCATTTAGCGAGTTGAAAATGAAAATAAGTGCAAGTTACTGGATGTTCGAAGGCGGACTCGAAGCCACAAAACCGATAGCCGAGGCAATGCAGGAAGCAAAAGATCTCGGTTTCGAGGCAATCGAACTGGCCATTGGAAGCAAAGGCGTTTTAACAGAAAAGACCACACAAGCCGAGTGTGAAAAAATCGTGGCCACATCGCAAAAAATCGGCATTGAGATTTCAAGTATCGCCTCCGGCGAAAGCTGGGGATGCTCCCCTACCGCCAACGATGATGAAACGAGAGCGAAGATAATTGATTTTACCCGCAAGGCGCTTCAGGTAACAAAATGGCTCGGCACAGATGCGTATCTTTTTGTTCCGGGCGCGGTAGATGTTTTCTTTTTGCCGGATGCCGAGGTAATTCCATATGACGTATGTTATGAGCGGGCCGAAGACGCAATCAAACAGCTACTATCGGCGGCAGAAGAAACAGGTGTGACAATTTGTGTAGAAAACGTCTGGAACAAATTCCTGCTTAGCCCGCTGGAGATGCGGGATTTTATTGACAGCTTTAATTCACAAATGATTGGGGCTTACTTTGATGTCGGCAACGTTCTGCTGACGGGGTATCCCGATCACTGGATTCGAATCCTCGGCGAGCGGATAAAACGCGTGCACGTTAAAGACTTTAAACTTTCAGTTGGTACGGTTGAGGGCTTTGTAGACTTACTGGAAGGTGATGTCGATTTCGAGGAGGTCAAAAAAGCTTTGGCTGATGTCGTTTATGACGGCTACATAACGGCAGAACTTTTACCCTTTGAGCCGGGCAGGCCGGAGAAAACAGCACAGGCAATGAAGAAAATATTCAAGTAAAAGTAACTTCTGAGGTGATAGTGATGAGACATATTGTAAAAACAAGCAAGTGGTCAATCCTTATACTTTTTTTCACAGTCATCGGTAATGTGTCTCTGGTGCCAAATCTGGTTTTGGCAAAAGCCGAGGGAATTGACCAAAATCGTATTAAAGACATTACCAAGATGCTTGACGAAAAGCCGACAGGTTTCGGCAGACCAATTACCGATAGAAACGCCTGGAAGAAACTGGCTCAAAATGATTCGTTCAAAAGCGTCATCTCCGAAGCGGAAAAGCTTCTGAAAGAAGCCATTCCCGAACAGCCGGACGATTTATATCTGGACTTTTCCCGCACGGGCAACCGTACGCGCTGGCAGAGAGTTGCCGGTCGCCGCCGTGGCAGGATTCATACGCTCGTTCTGGCTGAATGTATGGAGAATAATGGACGTTTCCTGCCTGCGTTTGTTAAGATTGTTCGCGAGATCTGTTCTGAAAAGACCTGGGTAATGCCGGCCCACGACCGCAGCTTAGCCAATTTCAAAGGCACAAGCGTTGATATTGACCTGGGTTCTTCTATGCTCGCATGGTCCCTTGCTACGGCCGATTATCTTCTGGCCGATAAACTAAGTCCCGACACTCGTCGTCTTATTCGTGACAATCTGGAGAAACGTATTTTCAAACCGTATGAAGATATGGTACATGGCAAACGCAGTAAAAACTGGTGGATGACCGGTACCAATAACTGGAATGCCGTCTGTCTCGGCAGTGTAACCGGGCCGGCGCTTGCTGTAATTGAATCACCTCGCAGGCGTGCGTTATATATCGCTGCTGCAGAAAAATACTCGAAAAACTTTCTTAAAGGATTTACAGGCGACGGCTATTGCTCGGAGGGCCTCGGCTATTGGAACTACGGATTCGGTTACTATATCATGCTTTGTGAAAGTATATATCAGGCAACCAAGGGTCAAGTGGATTTGCTCCGAGATACCAAGATAAAACAAATCGCAAGTTTCGGATCAAAAATTGAAATTCTAAACGGCGTATACCCTGCTTTTGCCGATTGCTCCGTGAGGGCGCAGCCCGGTTCACAACTGATGTATTTTGTCAGCCGCCGATTCGGTTTGGGTTTGCGCCCCTGGGAGCAAGCTGATACAGTCTCGCCCGGCACGCTGTATCACAGTATGATGTACTCCTTTCCTAATTCCGCTTCAGACACCGCGCCGGCTCAGACCACTTCCGAAGGCCCCGGTATCCGTTCATGGTTTGAGAAGGCAGGCGTATTGATATCCCGGCCTAAGTCAGATTCTTCTTCGCGCATGGCTGTAGCTCTCAAAGGCGGCCATAATTCAGAACATCATAACCATAATGACGTCGGCTCCTTTATAGTGGTGCTGGGAGACAAGCCTTTGCTGCTCGATCCCGGTGGAGAAGTATATACCGCCCGCACATTCAGCGGCCGGCGTTATGAAAGCAACGTTCTTAATTCCTACGGCCACCCTGTGCCGATTGTCTCAGGTAAACTCCAGCGAACCGGCAGCCGGGCAAGAGGACGCGTGGTTAGCAAGACCTTTACCGATAGCACCGACACGCTGGTTCTCGATATCTCATCAGCCTATAATGTGCCGGAACTGAAAAAAATCGAAAGAAAATTTGTATATTCGCGACTCGGTGCCGGTTCATTGCATGTGACCGACGAAGTAAAATTCTCGAAATCCTGTGAATTCGGTACTGCCCTTATTACGTTTAACCGCTGGAAACAAACTTCTCCCTCGACGTTGATTATCTATGATTCAGGAGAAGCTTTACTCGTTGAAATAAAATCAGCCGGTGCCGATTTCGAGATTCGGCCCGAAACTATCGAGGAAGATGTCAGCGCACGAAAAAAACCCACACGGTTAGGCATCAATCTGAAAGGTGCTGTAAACAGCGAGATTATTACGCTTAAAATCACACCAACAGAGCCACCCGGCAGTTAGAGTTGAACTACAGTGACCGAATAAGAACACTGATCGTCACCAGAGAGGTTTAATTTATTTGAAGACAAATATAATACAGTATCCTGAGAAAAAGTGTCTTTCATATTATCCAGGATTCTGGTATTTATATAACAACCCTAATGGAGAATAATCATGAATAAAATGTTGATTGTAGTTTTTACGTTTACCCTGCTACTTATTTTTGGGGGCTGTGCATATAACACAGAGGAAAAACATTTAGACAGATTCATTACCGCCCATGTCAACAAAGTCGAACCTCTCACAACACAGGCGAACCTTGTATATTGGGACGCATCGACTACCGGCAAATCGGAATATTATGATAAGCTCAGCCGGTTGCAACTTAGAATTAGTCGAATCTACAATAATCCAAAGGAGTATGCCTTTGTTCAAGGCATTAAAGAATCCGGACAAATCAGGGACGCCAGATTAAACCGACAACTGGACAAACTCTACTATGCTTATCTTCGTAACCAGATAGAGCCGGGGCTTCTGGAAAAACTCGTTGATGCTGACACTAAAATTCAGGAAAAGTATAACACATTTCGCGGCACCATAGACGGTAAAAAAGTTACAATGAGTGATATCTACACAATAATGACAACGGAGAAAGATTGTCGCAAAAGGGAATTAGCCTGGCGTGCCAGTAAGCAGGTGGGCGATGTTATTTTTGAGGAATTAATCCAACTGGTCAAACTGCGAAACCAGGCGGCCCGGAAAGTCGGCTTTGACAATTACCATACGATGTCGATAGTCACGGGCGAGCAGGATGTTAAGGAACTGAACCGCATATTCGACGAGCTTCGTGAATTGACCGACACGCCCTTTGCCCGAATGAAAGACGAATTAGACCTTATCCTGGCAGATAGTTATGGTATTGCCGTCAAAGACCTGATGCCCTGGCACTATCATGATCCATTCTTCCAAAGAACCCCTCTGGTATATGAACTGGATTTGGACCTTTACTACAAGAATCATGATGTAAAAAAACTATCAGAAATATATTACGCAGGTGTCGGTTTGCCTGTGGATGATATCCTTGCCAGAAGTGACTTATATGATCGCGAAGGCAAGTATCCGCACGCGTTCAGCGAAGACGTAGACCGAAGCGGAGACGTTCGTATTTTGTGTAACCTTCAAAATACCGAGCGGTGGATGGAGACTATATTGCACGAATTGGGCCATGCCATTTACAGTAAATACCACGATCGGAGTGAGCCCTGGCTTTTGAGGGAGCCGGCGCACAGTTTCACCACGGAAGCAATTGCGATGTTCTTCGGCCGAATGAGTCGCAACTCCTACTGGATGCAGGAGATGCTGAACCTGAGTGAGAAAGAACGAGCGGACATCGCAAAAGTAAGCGAAAAATACCTTGCGTTTCAGCAGGTTCTTTTCGCACGCTGGGCGATGGTCATGTTTAGTTTTGAAAAGCAGCTTTATGCCGATCCCGACCAGGATTTGAATAATTTGTGGTGGGATTTGGTTGAGAAATATCAACTTGTTAAAAAACCGCCGGGACCTGTTGACGCCGGCTGGGCTTCAAAGCTCCATTTCACAACGGCACCATGCTATTACCATAATTATATGATGGGCGAGCTTCTGGCCTCTCAATTGCATAACCATATAATTCACAACGTTTATAAGCTGAAATCAGATGAAGGTGTCAGTTATGTCGGCCAGAGGAAACTCGGAGATTATCTGCAAAGCATGGTTTTTGAGCCGGGGGCATTGTATCATTGGAACGATATGATTGAACGTGCGACGGGACAACCTCTAACACCGAAATACTTTGTAGAACAGTTTGTTAAATGATTTTTACAGGGAACGAGAGATGACTTACTTAATTGCCATATTTGTTTACTTATTTATCCTTGCCGTTATCGGGATTTACAAGTCCCGACAGGTCAAAACCCAGGCTGATTTTGCAGTGGCCGGCAGGACACTTTCACCCTGGATAATGGTCTGTACGATGCTGGCCGTGTGGATCGGCACGGGCTCAATTGTGGGCAATGCCGGGAAAACTTATGAAGTCGGCATGGCGGCATTCTTTCTGCCTTTGGGGACTTTCGTCGGCATGATTTTGCTGGCTTTAATCGCCACGCGGGCCCGAA
>JABAHP010006768.1_pt4 | contig 17360 bp, 17 predicted proteins | sample 7062081 | NCBI WGS metagenome assembly JABAHP01 (sample SAMN14534357, study PRJNA622989) | marine sediment metagenome | biome: marine biome [ENVO:00000428]; feature: marine pelagic biome [ENVO:01000023]; material: deep marine sediment [ENVO:00002113] | place: India: Gulf of Kutch | collected...
CCGCAAGACATATGTCGCGAAAGGTCATGGTCTCCTCGGCGGCCTTCGGGATACCGGGAAGCCCCATGGTGTATGCCAGGAATCCCTCGTTCATAACCCCGCCCCTGCTGAGTTCAAGGTCTTCGGCGTGGGAAATGATGGTGACTCCAAATGAACGCGAGTATTCCAGGGCGCGCCTCATCATTAAAGAACTGTTTACGGGCATGCCGTCGTCTGAGAAGGCAACACATCCCTCCTCCATCATGAGGCCCATCTCGCAGAGCACCTCGCCCTTCTGCTCCTTGGTCACCGCGCCTATGGGATACACCCGGCATACGCCCTCTTCCTTCGCCTTCTGGAGAATATACTCCGTAATGCCGGGGTTGTCGTTGACCGGAGAGGTGTTCGGCATGGCGCAGACCGAGGTAAATCCTCCGCGGACAGCGGCCTGGGTGCCAGTCTTTATGGTCTCTTTGTGTTCGAATCCCGGTTCCCTGAGATGTACATGCATATCCACAAGACCCGGGACCACATAAAGCCCTTTGGCGTCAATGGTCCTGTCACTGCTCCCCATCTTCGGCCTGTTGCCGCCTTCCCTGTATATCTTTGAAACTTTCTTACCTTCGATAAGAACATCACACTTCCCGTCCAGTCCCTGCGAGGGATCGACCACATGTCCGTTCTTAATGAGTATTTTCATTTCTCACTCCTGCCAGCAGATACATGATGGCCATACGCACCGCGAGACCGTTGGTGACCTGTTCCAGAATGACCGAATGCGGACCGTCCGCAATGCTGGACGTTATCTCGATCCCCCGGTTCATGGGCCCGGGATGCATCACTATCACGTCCTTCTTCGCAAGCTTCAGACGCTCGGCAGTAAGACCCCAGTACCGGAAATACTCGTCCTTTGAAGGAAAATACCCCGTCCCCTGGCGCTCCATCTGTATCCGCAGCATCATGACAACGTCAACACCCCTGAGGCCCTCTTCCATTGAGTGATAGACCTGTACGTCCAGGTCCCTGATACAATCGGGCAGGAGCGTTGGCGGACCGATAAGGCGCACCTTCGCACCAAGCTTTTTCAGGCAGTACACGTTGGACTTCGCCACACGGCTGTGAAGGATGTCTCCAACGATAGCGACCTCCATACCTTCGAACGCTCCCTTTTTCTCACGCATGGTGAACGCATCCAGAAGCGCCTGTGTGGGATGTTCATTGATACCGTCCCCGGCATTGATGACCGAGGCCCGAACATGCTTTGCCAGGAGGTGAAGCACCCCAGATGATGAGTGACGCACCACCATGGTATCGGCTCCGAGTGCCTGAACGGTCTGTGCGGTATCGATAAGGCTCTCGCCCTTTACGACACTGCTTGTCGGCACGGAAAAGTTGATAACGTCTGTACTGAGCCGCTTAGCCGCAAGTTCAAATGACGTCCGGGTGCGGGTTGAGGGCTCAAAGAAAAGGTTTACCACTGTACGCCCGCGCATGGTGGGAACTTTCTTGATATCCCGCATCAGAACGTCCTTGAAACCAGCCGCTGTATCGAGAATGTAAAGTATTTCTTCCCCGTCCAGCTCCTTTATCCCAAGAAGGTCCTTGCTCTTAAGCATCCTGTCCCTCCATGGTCAGATAAACCCTGTCCTCGGCGTGTCCATCCTCGCTGAGTTCGACCTCAACACGCTCGTCAAGGGACGTGGGAATGTTCTTGCCCACGTAATCCGCGCGGATGGGAAGCTCCCGGTGCCCCCGGTCGATCAGTACCGCAAGCTGGATGGACGCCGGACGTCCGATATCCATGAGGGCGTCCATGGCAGCCCGTATGGAGCGACCGGTGAAGAAGACGTCATCAACCAGGACGACCGCTTTGCCGTTGATATCAAAGTCGATCTCTGTCCGGCTGACCTCGGGCTGGCGTATCCTGAGGTCATCACGATAAAAGGTGATATCCAGGGTGCCAAGAGGGATCTCGCACCCTTCTGCCTTTCCGATCCTTTCCGCCAGCCGGTGGGCAAGATGCACTCCCCCGCGCTGTATCCCCACCAGGCAGAGTTCATCCACCTCCTTGTTGCGCTCCATGATCTCATGGCTGATGCGCACCAGGGCGCGCTCGACCTCACGGTGTTCAAGCAGTTTCTTATTCATGGGCAAAAAAAACGCCTCCCCCCGCTGTCCGGGAGAAGGCCGCAATTGGACTCGGCATGTTCTGTATGGATTTCAAAGCTATCCTCCTGCCTTTCCAGCCTCGCCGGGCTGAGTTAAAGGCTCAGCTATTAAAACAGATTAAGGGCCTGCCTGTCAACGATACAAGAAAGGCCCGAGAAACACATTGAAAAAAAAGCAATTTTGTCACACTCCCTGAGCCCTCTCTGCCCATAAGAGAAAAACTTTCAGAGAGAGTTTCCGGACCAGCTCATGGTGAACTCCATTCCCTGTCATGACAATCGTAGCACGTGGGCCCTTTTGACCAGGAATTATTCGGCGGCGCCGTGAGCAGAGTATCATTATCGGGCAGCCCGTCTCCGTGGCAGTACTGGGCGATACCGGGCCATGAAGGAGAACAGCTGGTAGCATTGCCTCCCCTGCTTTCGAGATAGTTATCATGAGTGTCCTCGGGGTCCATCCAGAGATTTGGATGCATGATATAGTCAGAGTCATTCGGTCCGCCAAGGTGACAATCATAACATCCTACTCCGACTGCTCCTCCTCTGTAATCCGTGCCATGACAGCTGTCCGCGGCACAGCTGGTGTTGTCGCTTCTGGCTGTCAGGGCGTGATCGGTTTCCCATCCTTCATCGTGAGACACATTCCCGTGACAAAGGGTATTGTTAAAGCAGTTCACCGGGGTCCCGGCAGGAGCGGGAGTTGACGTTTCTCCCAGATGACAAATGGCGCACACATCGGTATTCTGCCAGTTCGTGTCCATATGCATATAACCACCGCTCACACTGTTCCAGGGGGCGGGGGAATGAGGGACGCCCAGGTCATGACATGAGCTTGTATAACACGAGACTCTCATGATACCGCCAGAGAAATCATCGCCGTGACAGACCCGGCATTCCTGAAAACCCTTGTATCTCTCAGGTATTGCCTTGGCATCGGGACCATGAAGGTCGGGGTCGCCCCATCCCGGACCGTGAAACGCTCCGGAGCCGTGGCATGCTACTCCATCACGCTCCGATGAAAAACAACCCAGCTCTGATATTCCACCATCGAGGGCATCCCCGTGACACTCATAACAAATCAGAGCATCGGAGAGGAAACGGCTTCCATGCTCCTGCACCCATGAGGAAGAATGCTTGCCGGTCACGGGATCAAAAGAAGCACTGGAGCGCGGATCGCCGCACCCCGGAAGAACCATTGAAAAAATAATTCCCAGAAAGAAAAGATATAAAGCCCTGTTCATCATTATCTGTGACATACTCTGCACTTTCCGTTATTTCCCCGTCCATGGCAGCGAAAGCACGGAGCAGGATCTATTCTGGCGTCTACTTTATGTCTGGTAATATAATCCCCCCTGTGGGGCATATTGCGTTTGGGATCTTCCGTATATTTTTCGCTTGGCCTCAGCTCTTCCCTGCCCGCGTGGCAGTCAACACAGTATGCCTGTTCATGGCACATGGCACACAGAGCCTCATTCTGCGCGGCTCTGAAACGGTGTTCCCCATACCATCCCGTCGTATGTTCGACACCATATTGCTTGTCCGTATGGCAGGCACTGCATAGACCGTTTGTAACCTCTACGGGGTGTTTCTCCGGAAATGTTCCAGACCAGGCCGCAAGCGGAACAAGTGCCAGGACCAACACAAACAGCAAAAGCATTAATACCATTCTCTGTTTTCTCATGCTCATATCTTCCCAAACCTGTAATCGATCTTAAGAAGACCCCTTGTTTCATGCTCGAACAGCGGATTTTCCTCATAGGTTACTTCAATCCCGGTACGGAGATTCTTCACAGGCCGGTAACCGATCGCGCCTGTTGCGGTAATGGTCTCGTCGACCCCTTCCCTTGTTTCGTCATAGGCCACCTGTACGGCGTCGAGGGTCAGGTCGGCCTTCTCTCCGCTCAGTGATAAATAGGCCCGGTAAAGCGTATATCTAAGTTCGTCCACGTCGCCGTCCGTCCGGTCAGCAGAAACCCCTACCGATACGGTTTCCCCGCCGTAGGTAAGCCCTCCGCCATAGGTGTCCGCTTCCCCTGACAGATCATAATCATAGTGCCGGTATCTTGCAAGAAAGCTTGCAGAGGAAGAAATCATAATCTCAATACCTCCACCCGTTAAAACATAGGACTCATCCGGGTCGATCCAGTCAAAGCTGAACACGGAGGAGGTTGCTGTCTGGAAAAAATGCTCATACTCGACCTCTGAATATTCACCATATACCCTGACCGTCTCCGGAGGTCCGACACTGAGGCGATAAATGTGCTCCATCCATTCCGATGTTATTTCGTTATAGGTAGAGGCCCCCTGAAGCGAAAGCCACCTTACCGGACTTATCCAGAGGTCCGCCCCATATTCCTCACGGAAATCATCTCCGTCATTGTCCTCCTTCACATATGAGGCTCCTATTTCATAAACTCCGGACAGCTGGTGTGAAAGTCTTCCGCCGTAAATGGCATCCCCTCTCCGGTTATCAAAATCCAGCTCCGGAGGAGAACCGCCAAACAGTGTCATCCCTAATTCGGAAAGTCCCGTGGAAAGAGAGACACCATCCACCTGCTCAGATGACACACCGGCGTAGACAAAATGGCGGCCCAGGGAAACTCTGGAATGTATGCCCTCAACGGGGATAACCAGATATGCATAGGAAAGCTCACCCTCATCGCGGTCGTTATCTTCCGGAGTCTCAATATCGTACCTTCCCCATCCTGCCGCATTCAGTGAAACACCCGTTTCCCCCATGTCACGCGCAGAGAGGTCCACATATTCATAAATACGGACGACATTTTCTTCGAACACGGTTTCGCGCGCATTCAAAAACGTCGTTGCCTTTCCTGAAATATCAGCTGAAAAAGCCTCGGAAGAAAGCAGACAGATGATACCGGTAAGAAGAAGAGCTTTCTTAAATGAACTTGATCTGCAATAAATATTCATATTATGTGTAAATTATATCTTACATTTTGCATCTGCGCATTATTTCTTTGTAATTTTCCTGGTGCCGTATTGTACAAAGGCTATTGATGCTTTATCATCTAAACAAGGCCATGAGGGCGAAAGATCAAAGTATATCAGGACGGAGCCGTTTTCTTTCAGAAAAGGGCGGGGCTCCCGGCCCGGTAGCCTACTGGATGAGCCGGGACCAGAGGGTACAGGACAACTGGGCACTTCTGTTCGCCCGGGACATTGCCTTTGAACGTAAACAGCCGCTCTGCGTGGTCTTCACCCTTGTGCCCGCATTCCTCGGGGCAACGATCAGACAGTACGGATTCATGCTCAGAGGGCTTCGTGAAACCGCCGGGGCACTGGCCAAGAAAAATATTGCCTTCTTTCTGCTGGAAGGCGAGCCGCACAGAACCATTCCCCTGTTCGTCAAAAAGCACAGGGTTGGCACCGTAGTCACGGATTTCGACCCCCTGAGAATTAAAATGCAATGGAAACAACAGGTTAGCAGCAATATTTCAGTCTCTCTCATCGAGGTGGACGCACACAACATCGTCCCCTGCTGGCTGGCCTCTGACAAACAGGAGTACGCGGCCTATACGTTCAGGCCGAAAATGAAAAAAGCCCTCAATACATTTCTTACCGGATTTCCCCCGCTCAGAAAATATCCATATCCATGGCCCGGAGCATCCGGAGCAATTCCGTGGGACGGGTTGATCAGGAAACTTAATGTTGACCATGGGGTCCCAGAGGTGGAAGGGATTCGCCCCGGAGAGAAAGCCGCACACAAGCGTCTGAAGGAATTCCTTCAGAGAGGGCTCAAAAAATACGCTTCCAGCCGAAACGATCCCACACAGCGTGGTCAATCCGGCCTGTCGCCCTACCTTCATTTCGGACAGATATCGGCACAGAGAGTTGCGCTTGAAGTAATGGACAGCTCAGCACCGAAAAGCGACCGGGAAGCCCTGCTGGAGGAGTTGATAATCAGGCGAGAGCTTTCTGATAATTACTGTTTTTACAACAAGCTATACGACAAACCTGAAGGATTTCCGGAATGGGCAAGGAAAACTCTTGAGGCCCATCGCCCCGATCGCCGGGAATATCTTTATACACCAGAGCAGTTCGAGACCGCCAGTACGCACGACCCCCTCTGGAACGCTGCCCAGAACGAGATGGCAACAACCGGCAAAATGCACGGATATATGCGCATGTACTGGGCAAAAAAGATCCTGGAATGGTCCCACACACCGGAGGATGCCATGGAAACCTCCATTTATTTAAACGACAAATATGAACTTGACGGACGTGACCCGAACGGCTATACCGGTATAGCCTGGAGCATCGGGGGCGTTCACGACCGAGCCTGGGGCGAACGGCCCGTATTCGGAAAGATCAGATATATGTCGTATAACGGATGCAGGAGCAAATTCGATGTGAAGAAATACATCGAAAAAAACAGACCCTCCTCGTAAAAAACCCCTTCCATTTTTCTTCAAAATAAGTTAAACTAAATTATAAAGAATGAGGCATAACATATGATAAAAATTACAATTAAACTTTTCGTATTCTTCTTTCTCTGTGTCATGACCTTCGCTTTTTTCGCCATTCAGGACGGTGGGGACGGCTTCCGGCATGCAGGAAATCTTGCCGACAGAGGAATGAACGATCTGGCAGATACCGCTGATATTGTCAGGGAATCGTCGATCAACATCCGAGAAGCTGCTGGTGAGGCAATGGGTGCCATCAATCACACGGGAGAGAAGATCAAAGAGACCTCCAGCAAGGCAATAAAGGCAGTAACCGGAGCCAGAGAAAGCGTTATCAGGATTACCGGACACGCTGAGGCTGTATCAAGTTCCGCAGATGTTCCCTCGCCATCATCGCATTAATCACTCTTAAAAGACTATAATGACTGGGTAATGATCACTGCTGAAAATCTGAAAAAATCGTTTGATACCCCCGCGGGGGAACTCGAGATACTGAAAGGTATCAACCTTACCATCCAGAACGGTGAGATGGTCGCCGTGGTCGGGGCCTCGGGGGTAGGGAAAAGCACCATGCTTCATATTCTTGGAACGCTTGACCGCCCTTCATCGGGCAAGGTCTATTATGATGACCAGGACGTTTTCGCCATGGGGGACAACGAGCTTACCTCTTTCAGGAACCGTACTGTAAGTTTCGTCTTCCAGTTTCACCACCTCCTGCCTGAATTTTCGGCTCTTGAAAATGTCATGATGCCGGTTCTTATCAGGGGCGGTATCAGCTGGGACAAGGCCAGGACGCGTGCCGAGGGCCTGCTGGACGAACTTGGCCTGACCCATCGCATGTCCCACCGGCCCGGGGCGCTCTCGGGTGGAGAGCAGCAGCGTGTAGCCGTTGCCAGGGCGCTGGTGCTCAATCCCCAGGTAGTCCTGGCCGACGAACCCACCGGGAACCTAGACACCGCAACCGGCGAAGAACTGTTCGACCTGATTCTGAAGCTGAACAAAAGCCGGGGTACGACATTCGTCATTGTCACGCATAATGAACACTTGTCTGCCCGTTGCGGCAGGATCATAGAAATGGTCGACGGCGCAACAAAGTCCTAGGAAACGTCCCTTCCAGCTTTCTCCCCCCCGCTTTGCCTTAAAGGCCGGGGAAACGTAATCCTGAACTCGGTGCCATTGTTCGAAACCACCTCAAAAATACCGTCAAGCTTTTCCACCATGGCACGCACTATCTGCAGGCCAAGCGATCTTGTCTGCCTGAAGTCGATATCCCCGGGGATTCCGACACCGTCGTCCCTGACCACAAGAACATAATCGCCCACCTTATTTTCCTGGAGCAGCACCGCAAGTTCGCCTTCCCGCTTGTCAGGATACGCATGCTTGAACGAGTTCGTAATAAGCTCGTTCAATATCAGACCACAGGGGATAATGGTATCCATATCCATACTGATATCGGGGACTTCAACCCGGAGATCGACTCGAAAACCATCGCCCTGGTACTGACGTAAAAGCCTCGAGACCAGGTCATTGACAAACCGGGAAAAACTGAGCCGGGAAAAATCATCCGACGCATAGAGCATCTCATGAATGATGCTCATGGAATGCACCCGGCTCTCGCTTTCCATGAGCGCGGCTTGAGCGCTTCCGTCCTCAAGCTGGCGGGCCTGCAGGCCCAGCATGCTGGATATGACCTGCAGATTGTTCTTGACCCGGTGATGTATCTCCTTGAGCAGGACTTCCTTTTCAGTAACAGAATTTCTGAGCTTGTCCTCTGTAGTCCTGAGCACATGGATATGGGCAAGCAGAGGCCGAAGCAGGAACATATACAGGACAGGAGATACAAGCAACACCAGAAGCATCGCGTCCCATAGGGCCAGGCTGGTGATTGAAATCTCCGGAAAAGAGGATACGATAAACATCACTCCCAGTTCAGCAAGAAAAACCGAAAGCGCTATCATCAGAAGAAGATAATACGGAGACTGGCGCACCAGTGGTTTCACATCGGAAAGCGCTTCCTGCGAAACACGGTCAGCACGGACCAGAAAGATTACAATCGCCAGGAACAGGGCGAACACGCAACCCAGTAAAAGAAGAGAGGACTTCAGTATAGCCTCCCGAAGCCTCTGGTGACGGGCGGTAATATCATAATAGATCTCAAATATCCCGGTCACCTCATCATCCCTGATAATGGGAACGTAGATCTCTACAACATCATGGGATAAGAATCTACCGGAATCATCACTGTATTTCTTTTGGACCATCTGAGAGAGGGTTCCCCGGAGAGAAGAGACAGTTTCAATATGCTCTTTTTCCATGGAAGCCCCCTCCTCTATTTTGTCGCTGGAATAGAGCACCTTCCCGTCGGAGGAAAAGGCCCTGATCTTCCAGAGGTTAAAGCTTTCCTGAGCCTCTTCCATCACATGCCGGGAATCGATTCCCTCCATATCCTTATCTTCGGGAAAAACCATTCGGGAGAGGTGGCGGGCTATACGGGTAGCGTCTTCCTCTGCGCCCTGGAGGGAGACCTCGCTAAAGAGCGGGAAAACGTAATAGAAATTAACGAGTGGAAATGCTATCGCAGCAACAAATGCGATAACAAAGAAAAATCTTATTCCTCTTGTAATCAGCATACCCACACCTTCTGTCACTTATACATTGGCCGGGATCTCCTTACAGGAATAAAAGCGTCCCGGGTAAGGATATCTCATGAGTCTGCTCTCACCCTGATGCATAAAAATCGAGCACGACAAGCAAACTGAACTGCAGACAAGAACAATTACGCTGTTCTCTCCGGCTTTCCTGTTTTGGTTATGTGTCCCTTTGACTCCATTCATCAGAAGTCAAAAAATAATGAAACGAAATGGCATTAATCTTACTGGAGTTCCCTCGTTCCCCAATAGACTACGCAAAAAGAGGATTTACGAAATATCCTCCACCTTTCCATGCGTCATGCGAAGTTTCCTTGTCGCGTCTTTCGCGAGCTCTATACTGTGGGTAACCAGAACAAAGGTAATACCTTTTTCTGTGTTAATCTTCTTGAAGAATTCCATAACATCCGCCTCGGTTTCCTCGTCAAGGTCCCCCGTGGGCTCGTCTGCCAGGAGAAGTTCGGGGTCGTTCATCAGCGCCCTGACAATGGCAACACGGCGTTGCTGTCCACCGCTGAGCTGTGAGGGGTAGGCATTCACCTTGTCCTTGAGACCGACCAGTTCGAGATACTCAATCGCTTTCTTCTCAACATTATTCGAGCCTCCGTCCCCGGGCATGAACAGAGAAGGGAGCATAAGGTTCTCCTTCGCCGTCAGAACCGGCAAGAGGCTGGCGAACTGAAAAACGTAACCGATATTTTTCGCCCGGTATTCAGAAAGATCATCATCAGTGAGAGAGTAAATATTGGTCCCGTTAAAAACCATTTCACCTGAGGATGGCTCCAGTATTCCGCCCATAATAGAAAGCAGGGTGGTTTTCCCTGACCCCGAATGTCCGATGATGGAGACAAAGTCTCCCTTTTCGATATTAAGGGAGACCTCCTGGACCGCCTGAACCGTGGCCTCTTCAAGTTTGTAGGTCTTTACGATGCTCCTGATATCTATCTGTGACACTTATACCTCCTTCAGGGCATACAGAGGATTCAGTCCTCTGACACGGTAGATACTGGAAAGCGCCCCGATAAGGCAAATGCCAGAGCCCACTAAAAGACCAAGCAACGCAACCTCCACTCTCTGGAACATGGTCAAGGTAGCGGCCATTTCACGTATCAGGATAAAACTTCTTGAGAACGTTACGGACAGCACCGTTCCCAACGCGATACCTACCAGACTGCCGAGGAATCCGAGCAAAAGGACCTCAAGAACGAATATCCTCATGATGTGCGAGCATTTGGCGCCGATAGCCCTCATAATGCCGACTTCCTTTATACGCTCATTGGCAATGGCGGAGAAAACGCTCCATGCCAGAAAAGCGGAAAGCAACGAGGAAAGTACCATGGTAAGCATAAAGACCTTATTGATATCGGAAAGCGTAGCCACTATCTTGCTGCCGATGTCGCTTCGCTCGATAACATCCACTTCTACAATTGCCCCCTCAACATTACGGCCTACCTCTACCGGATCATACCCTGGCTCGAGCTTGGTAAATATCAGGGACACCTGTCCGGTTTCGATATCAAGATTGGCCTTACTTATAATATCATCGATATTTGCTTCCGAGATGAAGATCGCATTATCGAGGCCTGTGCCGGTCTTTTCCAGAACACCAACAAAATCGAATTTCATATTAAAAAGTACCGAACTCTCCACATCGAGAAGGCCAAGGTTCTCATAGGCATCATACCCGATAATGGCCTCCCCTTTTTCGAGCTTACGGTCAAGCACGTTCTGAAGCCACGGCTTAACGATGAAGTCAGTGTCCTGGTCAAAAGCAACTACCTTGGCCGCGGGGATATCGCAGCAGAGGCCAAGGATAGTGGACAGATACGTCTGATGTGTGACCTTTTCTATGCCGTCTATCTGCCCGACGCGGCCGACAATGTTCCTGTCCATATAAAAGGTTTTCACCTTGGTCTCAAGAAGCACTTCCTCGGCAAAATCCCTTGCACCAACGGGAACTACCAGAAGGTCCGCGCCAAGCCTTCCCGATGCACGCTCCAGGCTTGAGCTTACGCTGAGAATAAAAGATGACCCGAATACAAGAATGGATACGAGTAGTCCAATTGAAAGAATGAGGATTGCGCTCCGAACCAGCTTTCTCTTAAGGTTCCTTGCCGCTACACTGAAAAGATTGAATTTCAAAGTTAAGGTCTCCCTCTCCCCCCGCATTATGTACTAAGGCATATGAAAGGCGCCCTGTCTATATAATATATAGACAGGGCGCCCGGTTTTTCAACATCGGCCCGGCTGAAAAAGAAGCCGGAGCACTCATGTTCTTACTTCAGGTTCGCGTCAGCGCCGCAAAGGATTGCGTTACCGCCCAGGCCAACATTCTTGTGGCAGGCGTAGCATACGGAAACCGGCTCGCCGATGGTCGTCTTGGCCGCGATGTCATAGAGCATAAGCATACCGTCGGTGACGGACTTGCCTTCAGGAGAATCAACAGTGCTGACGCCCTTACGCACGGTCAGGATGGCGTACTTGCCGTCCGGAGTGGAAATGGCATCATGGTTCTGTGCTCCGTCTGTCATCATCTCCTCATCAACGAGATCAAGCGTCTTGGCGTCAAGGAGGTAGAACCTGTCAGCGCCGGACTGGAGAATGTATTTGCCATCAGGGGTGAAGTCCTGCCTGAATGTCAGGGTCTTACCGGGAGCGCCGGTGAGCTTGCTGCTCTTCACTACTTTGGCCTTGCCCTTTTCAAGGGACTTGAGGTCCAGAAGGAGCATATCGATATTGCCGTTCGGCGTGCCATTGTCAGCACGGTTGACGGCCAGGGCAAAGTACTTGCCGTCAGGAGAGTTCGTTCCATGGTAGAACTTGGTCTCGCCGGGCTTGTACTGATCGAGGAACACGCGATGCTTCAACTCGACCTTTTTCTTGTCATAAACGTCGATGTAGGCTTCGTCGGTCATGGTGACAGGCATGTAGTACTTGTCGGTCTGTCCGGAAGCGCAGAAGATGGCGCCGGTCCAGGTGGCGCGCTTGTCAAGTTCGACAACGTTGTCAACAAGCACTTTGCCGGTCTTGAGGTTGGATTTGCCAACATGAACGGCTTTCTTGCCGGTGGCCTTGTCGATCTTGTAGGTCGACCAGTACATGATATCAGTGTCTTTTTCGTCGATACGAGGGTCGTGGGTCGGATGGGTATCTTTGCCACCGATAACGATCCTGTCATTGACGTCTTTGAGGTTCGTCACCTTGATGGGGTTGGCAGCGTCAGCTGGAGTGATGACGACCTCAGCAGCAGAAAAATGGCCGCCCATGCCANNTACTGAGGGTGTGCTGCAACAGCAGTGTCAGCCTGCGGCTCAACAGTATTCACGCTCAGGTATACACCAAAAACCAAAACCAAACATGCTGCAATTATGAAAAACTTTTTCATGTACTTCCTCCCCTAACGTTTTTTTTTAAATGAGAAATAATCTCATCTGTAAGTCGATAATACGAATAGCCCTTTGAATCTTCACCTCCTTGTATTAATTATTTCCAAAAAGATTGGTTTCTCCATAAGAGATTCTAACAGCAGTATAAAAAAAAATTGGAACGGAATCAACTTGAAATTCAGAGTTTAGGCGACTTGATAGTCAAGGAAATCAATAACTTATGGCATTTTCACTGGATCTTCAACGCTCAGGAGTTTCAGTAGGTTACAACGGTATCGTAACTTAGAAGCCGCTTTGCGGCCTCAGGGATCTCAATATGGATAATTGGGCTTTCCATATTTCCATTGCAGAAAACCTTCCCCCCCATGGCAAAGAGCGCCTCCAGGCTCTGGGCCAGTGCCTTATTCACCTGAAACGGTGTGTCCAGCAGATACACGTCGACCTTGTCGCCAAGCACCGTATACCCCACAGCCATACGAAACGCCTCTTCCTGACGTGAGGTAACTATAACGGCGATTTGCCTGCCCTTTTGCATAGTCCCCCACTTTAGCATATTACCAGGCTTTTTTCTTATCGCCTGGAAACATGATATAATCCCTAAGCCGAACACAAGGAGGCGGACCAATGGAAGTAATAACCAGGAAGACCCTGTGGGAAGGCAGCTTCATCCGGTCCGTGCTCATTACATACCGGGGAAGCGACGGGAAGCAACGGACCTGGGAAGCGATAGAGCGGATAAACGCCGACGGCATCGTGGTCATCGTGCCCATCACCACTAATAACGAACTTATACTCATACGCCAGTTCAGGCCGGCATTGGACCGCTATGTCATTGAACTGCCAGCGGGACTGGTGGAACCCGGGGAAGATATTTTCGACTCCTGCCGCAGAGAACTCATCGAGGAGACAGGATATACTGCGGACAGCTTTTCACTGCTTGCCGAAGGGGTCATGTCCACGGGGATCACATCGGACATCTGGAAAGTAGTCCTTGCCAGAAACGCATCCGAAGCCCCGGAGGAACTGAAACGCAGATACCCGCCTGACGAGAACGAGGATATTGCCGCCTTCCGGGTACCTCTGGAGCATTTAAATGAAAAACTCGGTGAAATGTCCCGTAATGGTGATTATCCTGATCTCAGAATCTATGGAATGGTTGAACTTTTCAGGAATGATACAAGAAGCCCCTGAGGTCATCATCAGCGTGACTTTTGCCTTTTCAGGGTTCTTTTTGATAATCTCATAGTTAATCGCAGTCTTTTATAAGCCGAAAGCCGCTTCATGGGGGGAAGTCCATGGCGAACCAGGTAAAACGTTTTTTTGCAAACTTGAGCATCGCCCGTAAAATGCTCCTGGGATATCTCGCTCTGGCATTTCTTACGGTTATCCTCGGGGTTTTCGCCATTTACAGCCTCAACCATCTCAATACGCTCAACAGCACCATTATCTCCATCAATACTCCTCTTTTGAGAACATCCGAATCCCTTGCTGATGCCATTCTTTCCCAGGAGGTCTACGCAAGCCGCCACGCAATATTTAAAAAACCACAGACCCTGGAACTTCTGAACTCCAAGTGCTCAGAGGCAAAAGAATACGCAGCCGAGCTGGACCAACTCAGCAAAAAGGCCGGAATGGGGGCAAACGATCTCCTGCCTCTTTTTAACGAATACACTGAAATGCTGGAAAATGGCCTCGTCAAACTGGCAACGCCGAAAAAAGCCAGCAGTGCCGAGTACATTAAGAAACTCCACAGCGTCCAGGAAGACCTGCTGACCCTTCTACATAAAATATCTACGGAAGCCAGGAAAGAACAGGACCAGAAAATAACCCAGGCGTATGAAACATCAGTAGACGCGTTCTGGATAACGTTGTTTCTGTGCTCTCTCTGTATTGTTGTGGGTCTTTTGGCAGCCGCTGTTATTACCCGCAACATTTCCAGATCGATCTTAACGCTTAAAGATGCTACCGAGCATATCTCGGAGGGCAATTTTCATAACCTTCCCACGGTTGAATCGGGTGACGAGATAGGAGGATTGTCAAAGGCATTCAATGAGATGGCTGAAAGGCTCAGAAGCCTTGAGGAGATGTATCTTGATGCCAGCCCCCTCACCCACCTTCCCGGGGGGATCGCCATCGAAAACGTTCTGAAAAAGCGTATTGCCAGCGCCCATGAGATAGCCTTCTGCCTTCTGGACATTGACAACTTCAAGGCTTATAACGACCGTTACGGTTATGCCCGGGGCAGCGACCTCATCCGGGCCCTTGGAGAGCTTATCGAAAGGGAAATGCAAGAACATGGCTCCCATTCGGATTTCATAGGACACGTGGGAGGCGACGATTTCGTGATAATATCCACTCCGGATAACTTTACTGATATCTGCACTTCTATCATCGCGGGATTTGATGCCCTGGTCCCCGACTTTTATGACCCCAAAGACAGGGAACGGGGATACATAAGGGGAAAAACAAGACAGGGCGAGGAGATCACATTTCCCCTGGCCACCCTTTCTATTGCCGTCGTCACCAATACGAACCGAAATATCACAAGCCATCTGCAAATCGGAGAGATAGCCAGTGAACTCAAGGAATACGCAAAGAGCCTTCCGGGAAGCATTTATGTCGTTGACCACCGCCGCAAACCGGATTAAGTTCAAACTTCTGCCATTTTCGTGTTAAACTATAAAACATGACAGTAAAGCAGTGATGCGCGTTTTTTTAAATATCATACGGCGGGGAGAGTTCATGCGCATATTTCTAAATGCAGTCATTATTCTTGCTCTTTTGAGCGGATGTTCGCACATAACGACCAGATCTTCTCATGACGTACCAGACTGCCCGGAGATACAATCATATTCGGTCCCACCTTCCGTACAAGCCCCTTTGGATTTCATGAAGACCATCGCCCGCCTAGAGAAAAAGGCCGTGAGAACAGGAGAAGAAGCGGCACGGGCAAATCTGGAACTGTCATTGCTATACATCCATCATAAAAACCCCTCACCTCAGTATGGGAAGGCACTGGAAAGCCTGGAGCAGTATATTCAGTTATCTGGCACACAAAAACAGCCCGATTACATCTATGACCGGCTTGCGATTCTCCGGCAGGTTACAGACCGCAATGTTTCGCTCAAGACAAAGGACACTCTTCTTGATGAAAAGGAGTCGCTTATTGAACTCATGCGTGAAGACAATCGCACCCTCATGATGGAGAACCAGAAGATCATTGATGAAAAAAAGGCGGTTGAGGAGGAAAACTTCGTTATGAAACAAATGCTCGAACGGTTGAATCAGATCGATATGCAGCACGAGAAAAAAAGAAAACAAATAAAATAGTCCCGATCATTTTCGTGAGGATCAAATCCTGTACTTTTTTTTCAAACATGAGCCATATCATATATGATTCCCATCCCAAACCGTTATTTTAAAATATGAACAGAAATTTACTCCGAAGCGAGCACCCCAGAATATGCAGGGAAAAAAAGACCATCCGGGCCATGGTACTGATCTATTGCAAGGCACATCATGGCTCTCAAAAAAGTGCTTTATGCCAATCCTGCCATGAACTGCTCGACTACGCCCTCGTCCGCCTGGAGCGCTGCAGATACGCTCATAAAAAACCCACGTGCGGGAACTGTCCTGCACATTGTTACAAGCCTTCCATGAAGGAAAAGGTCATGGATGTGATGGCTTATTCCGGACCACGCATGTCGTACCGGCACCCTGTCTACGCCTTATATCATTTTTTTGACAGCTTTCGCCCAGTGCCTCAACGCGGGCCGGTTGATAAAGAATCAGCGGGCAATAAAACATCATAGAATAAATCACAAAGCCAGGCTACTCTCTGTCAACTTTTGTCCTGAATAAATAAAATCCGGGAGCCGTGAAACACGGCTCCCGGACTTTTGGGGGGGGCTACAAATGAAGCCGGTTATTTTTCGAGAGCTTTCACCTTCCTGCGCATCTCGATATCATTTACCATGGTTCCGAGCTTGTTCATGATGGCGTCCACCGCGCCGTTCCAGTGCGTCCAGTCCGGGGCCATCATGCTCGCGCCCATCCTCCAGCGCCGACCGTCATGGTGCCAGATCAGATAGTGCTGAATTTCAGGTGTCTCGTCGATGGGGTTGTCCTTGCTGATCAGGCCCTCATCATACGCCTCTTTCAGCATGGCATCTACTCTGTCCCAGAGCATGTTGTAGTCGCTGACAACCTGGTCGAACTCGTCAAAATAGCCGTTGGTCCACTTACTGGAGTGGCACTGATTACAGATGCTCTTCATCTCGTCACGGTTCTTCGATGCCTGTTTTTCGTCAGGCACGCGCTCCCTGATGAAGTCCTTCACCTGGCCGGGATTCTTCCACTGCGGCACTGACTTCTTGGGCTGCAGTTCCCAGTACAGGCGCGCGCCTGCGTCATGTGAGCCCTTTACTCCGCCAAACGAGCTCATGTGACAGGTGGCGCAGGTCGGGGCAACCACATCCCTCGGCCCCCACTCGCCGGCCGGAGCCTCAAAGTTGCCGTGCTCGGAGTCGATGGCGGCATGGATGTTGCCGTGCTTGGACTCCTCGTAGATCTCGATCTGCGGATGGTCCGGGCCCAGGTGGCACTGGCCGCAGGTCTCGGGCTTCCTTGCCTCGGCGATACTGAAGGTATGGCGGGTGTGACATGAGGAACAGGCGCCGAGGCTTCCATCGGGATTGATACGTCCTACACCCACGTTCGGCCACCCCTGAAGCTTGCCGCCCTTGTCGGCGATAA
>JABAHP010006021.1_pt1 | contig 17357 bp, 18 predicted proteins | sample 7062081 | NCBI WGS metagenome assembly JABAHP01 (sample SAMN14534357, study PRJNA622989) | marine sediment metagenome | biome: marine biome [ENVO:00000428]; feature: marine pelagic biome [ENVO:01000023]; material: deep marine sediment [ENVO:00002113] | place: India: Gulf of Kutch | collected...
TCTCTCGCTCACAGGGCTGTGGCGGTACAACAGAATAGCAGTCGCCCAAGGGATCAGCGACTCTCTCAGGGATGGTTTTTGGCATTTGTGCCCAACTCCCCCCCAATTTGACTTGGTTATGGAACGAAGGCTTGACTCTTGAACCTGAAAGGGGGCAACGATGATGAAGAACGATCCGCAAGTTACGCCGCAGAGGCGGCAATCCGCTGTCGCGCGCGGAATCCTCGCGCTGGTCCTGGTCGGCCTGCTGGTGGTGCCCATCGCCGTGCAGGCGGAGCTCAAAGCCACAGAACTGGCCTACTCGTGGGATTACTCGTCAGGTAGCACAGGCAGGTTCGAGTGGGGCCACGTGACCATCTTTTTTGATGGGCAGTGGATACCCCTGCTGCAGGAGGTTGAGTTCGACCATCTCGATCGGCCGCCAGAGGATGACGATCCCGATATTTGTCCCGGTGTCGAGGATCCCGAGCGCACCCAGTATGCAGGCTGGATAGAGTACGGCTTGCCTTACACGGACACCGATCCTGAAGGTGCCAAGGGGTTCCGGGAGAGCCGGAACTGGAAGGTGATCGATTGCGATCTCGACCGAGATGGCTATTGGGATGACGATGACCTGCTGGTAGGACCGTGGGTGCTGGATGAGGGGGCGGAGGTATTGGCAGACTGTAGCACCGACGACGAGGCGTACTGCAAGATTCTGTACAAGGATTGGGTGGATCCGGAGGGGTGCCCGGCTGAAACAGAACAACACTGCGCTACAGATCTTGCCACAATGTTGCTCATCCGCATGGACCGCGACTGCGACGGCGAGATCGACCCCGAGGCGGCCGACCTAGATAGTGCGGTGGCTCTGTGCGTGTACTCGGAGATACAGACGCCGGATTATGAGGATGGGGAGGATGTGTGGACTTTTCCGATGCCGATCCGGATCACCGATGCTGATGGCGCCAAGACCCTGATGCTCTATCCCGATCCTACGGCTATCGAGCTGGCTTCCTTCAACGCCGAGCCACAGGGGCGCGACGTGCTGGTGTCGTGGGAGACGGCGTCCGAGGTCGACAACGTGGGCTTTAACATCTACCGGTCGGAGGCCGGCGGCGAGCGGATTCGACTCAACGACTGGCTGATTCCCAGCCAGAGCCCGGGCAGCACGGCAGGTAGCAGCTACCAGTTCGTGGATCGCTCGGCGGACCCGGACACCGCCTACCAGTACTGGCTGGAGGACATTGACGCGGTGGGGGCGGCGGGTATGAATGGCCCGCTTGCGGTGCAGATGCCGCGGCACAGGTCTCTGCCCTGCCGGCCGAGGCCAGCGCCAATACCGCAGATCCAGTAGTCGCAGGGCCCTGCGGGCAGTTCAACGACGAAATAACGCGGCCCGCCGCTCGAGGCTGCTCCGAAGTGGAGGGAGCGGCGGGCGCGTAGCTTGAACAAGTGGATAGGGGATGCGGCGCCTGCGCCCGGCGAATTGGCGGGCCCGGGCCTGTTTTGGTCGGAACTGTGTTGGAGCGGGGTGAGAGTCTGGTCAGGATGACCTTCCCCGCATCTTTGACTGCTTTCTTCTCTACGGTTTGACGGTATACCTACTGAACACGCTCAGATGGGCGACTTGAGTTTCTCTCGACACCAACCGCGTTGTGGCAACCTCGACCTCAGTGTTCAAACCTGTAGACTAGCGTTCTCAGAACCCAGGGTACCAGAGCCTTGGGACTGCGGGACGGGAGCTTCCGGGTGTTCCCCGGGGGAACTCGCACCTGCAACAAGCTAAAGGGGGTAGCGATGAGGAACGATTCGAGGACAGATCGGCAAAGGCTCCTGAACCGCTCGATGCGAGTGGTTCTCGCCCTGGTCATGGTTGGCCTGCTGGTGATCCCTATTGCCGTCCAGGCAGAGCTGAGGCCTGAGGCTCCGCTTCATGCCTGGGATATCGTCGCAGCAGCGTTTGAGAGCAGCAACGCGATCATCCCATGGGACGGGACCTGGATTCCCTTCCTACACGAGCTCACCTTTGACGAGGCGCCCTGGGATTATCCGCACGGGTGTCCGTATGGTGACAGCACCCGGTGGGCGGGCAATATGTACTTTGGCCTGTATCACGAGGACGATGTCCCTCTAGGCGCGCCGGGCTTCCAGGAGACCCAGAGATGGAGCCTGATGAGTTGCGACCGGAACGGGGATGGCAACTGGGATGCTGCCGACCTCGTTGCACCGCCATCGCCATACGCTCGGCCGGTGCTCTATGCCGAGTGCGGTTCGGGTAGCAGTGTTTGCTATGTGGACGAAGCTACCGAGAAGGATGTGGTGACACCTTGTGTAAACAACTGCGTAAGCGAGATTGTCACCACGCTCCGGGTCAACCTCGATCAGAACTGCGACGGGGTGGTCGATCCCGAACTGGGAATCCCCACCGACGCGAGTGGACACCCGGAGATGCTTTGCTTCTATGCGGAAGCGCGGACGCCTACGGAAGAGGAGCAGGATGGATTGCCTGCGTGGGCGAATCCCCTTCGGGCGCGCATCGGCTCAACCGGGAGCCTCAAACAGGTGCTGTACTTTAACATCGAACCTACGGCGGTGGAGCTGGCCTCATTCGATGCCGCGGCCCAGGGCAACGGCGTACTGTTGAACTGGGAGACGGCGAACGAGATCGACAACGTGGGCTTTAATATCTACCGTGCCGAGACACAGTCGGGGCAGTTGATCAAGATCAACCCCTATCTGATTGCCGCCCAGAATCCAGGCAGCACGGCGGGAGCGGCCTACTCCTTCCTGGACGAGTCGGTAGTGTCGGGCGCCACATACTACTACTGGCTGGAGGATGTCGACGCAGCGGGTGTAGCTACCAAGCAGGGACCGGTGACGGCCAGGATGGGCGCCGCGAAGGCCCTGCCGGGCCGGCCGCGCCCCGCGCCGATGCCCGAGAATGCGTTCTAGGAGCCGTACGCCGGTGGGTTGACGGCTGCTTGAGCGCTGCAAACTGAACCCCCTAGCTCCCACTCTGGCCTATGCGCGAGAGTGGGAGCTTTGCGTCTGTGTGATGTCAGAAGAGGCCAATCTCCCTTAGGAACTGGTGGCGCGGCACTGCTCCTGGCTGTGCCGGTGTGGCTGGCATCCGCTGGGTGGTCGGGGGAGTGCGGGAGCGGCGCGAATGCAACTCAAAGGACCCGTCCATCTCGTTGTATGCCCCCGAGCTCCGAGTTTTTGGGTAGGGATGCGGGTTTTTGGTCGGAATTGTGTTAGAGCGGGGTAAGAGTCTGGTTAGAATGGCCCCTCCCCGTATCCTTGACCGTTTCCTTTTCTACGGTTTGGCGGTATACCTACTGAACACGCTCAAATGGGCGATTTGAGTTTCTCTCGACACCAACTGCGTTGTGGCAACCTCGACATCAGTGTTCAAAAAGCTGTAGATTAGCGTTATCTAAACTCATAGTACCAGAGCCCTAGGGCCGTGGTACCAGAATCCGCGGGCATTCCCGGGGGGGAACCCGCACCTGCAACAAGCCTAAGGAGGCAACGATGAAGAACAATTCAAAGACAGACCGGCGAAGGCTCTTGAACCTCTCGATGCGGGTAATCGTCGCCCTGGTCATGGTCGGCCTGCTGGTGATCCCCGTCGCCGTCCAGGCGGACCTGAAGGCCACCGCGGTGGTGTATGCCTGGGACATTGTGGCAGGCAAGTTCCAGAACAGCAATGTGATCATCCCCTGGGATGGCACCTGGGTCCCCTTCCTGCACGAACTCAACTTTGACGATGATCCGTGGCCCGAGCCGCACGGGTGTGCTGTGGGCGAGAGCTCCATCTGGGCGGGCAACATGTACTATGGTCTGTATCACGTGGACAATGCCCCTCTGGGCGCGCCGGGCTTCCAGCAGAGCCAGAAGTGGAGCCTGATCAGTTGCGACCGGGACGGGGATGGTGATTTTGACAATGCTGACCTGACTTCACCGCCGTCGCCGTACGACCGGCGGGAGATCTTTGCCGAATGCGATGCTGCTGGCAGTGTCTGCTACGTGGACGAAGACAACGAGAAGGATGTGGTGACGACTTGCACCACCGGCAACTGCGCGAGCGAGATTGTCACCACGATCCGGGTCAACCTAGACCAGAACTGCGACGGCATAGTGGATCCCGAGCTGGGGATTCCCACGAACCCGAGGACGGGACACCCGGAGATGCTCTGCTTCTATGCGGAAGCGAGGACGCCCACACCTGATCTGGTGGCGGCCGGCGGCGTGTGGTCAAATCCCCTGCAGGCGCGCATCTCTACGGTCGGCGGCGAAAAGACGGTGAGCTTTGCTATCGCGCCCACGGCGGTGGAGCTGGCCTCATTCGATGCCGCGGCCCAGGGCAACGGTGTACTGTTGAACTGGGAGACGGCGAACGAGATCGACAACGTNNGCAGTTGATCAAGATCAACCCCTATCTGATCGCCGCCCAGAATCCGGGCAGCACGGCAGGAGCGGCCTACTCCTTCCTGGACGAGTCGGCAGTGCCGGGCGCCACCTACTACTACTGGCTGGAGGATGTCGACGCAGCGGGTGTAGCTACCAAGCAGGGACCGGTGGCAGCCAAGATGGAGGCCGCGAAGGCCCTGCCGGGCCGACCGCGCCCCGCGCCGGTGCCCGGGAACGCGTTCTAGGAGCGCCGGTAGGTTGACGGCTGCTTGAGCGCGGCAAGCTAAACCCCCCAGTCTCCACTCTGGCATAGGTCAGAGTGGAGACTTTTTTTCATCCTGGCGCCGGGATACCCCGGCGCCTTTCCTCATGTCTGGGCGCGGGACCCGGTCCGCGCCCAGGCCCCTTCTCCCTGTTTTGAATCCCGCCTCCGATCGGGTATAATGGAGGGCGAGAGGCTGCACCGTGTAACAGGCGAATGCCAGGGATGGGACCACGATGGTCGAATATCAACGGGATCGGGTATCTGATCAGCACAGACAGGGCGCGGTTGGACGTTGAGTTCATCCACCAGTTCCTGAGCAATTCTGCCTACTGGGCGCAGGGGCGTCCCCTGGTCACCGGTGCCAGCCGGGGCGCGGGACGGAGAATCGCCCAGGTGTTGGGTGAGCAGGGGGCGACGGTACACGTAACCGGGCGCAGCGCGCGCGGCGGTCCGGCGACAGAGGTCAGGACAGGGACCATCGACCAGACCGCCGAGATGGTCACTGCTCGTGGAGGAGTGGGCATCCCGGTGCGCTGCGACCACACCGTCGATGCAGAGGTTAAAGCCCTGCTCGATCGGGTTGAGCAGGAACAGGGACGGCTGGATCTGCTGGTCAACAATGTGTGGGGCGGATACGAGCGATACGGTGATGCCGACTTTGACGCCCCATTCTGGGAGCAACCTCTGTGGCGCTGGGACAGGATGTTTGACGCGGGGGTCCGCGCCCACAATTTGGCCAGCCGCCAGGCTACCCCGATCATGATGGCACAAGGCAGCGGGCTCATGATCAACACTACCTTCTGGGATCGGGGCAAGTGCTTGAGCGGCCTGCACCGACGAGCAGCACTGGCACCAGGTCCCCGATCTGGCGCGCACCGAGTCACCCCAGTATATCGGGCGGTCGGTGGCAGCCCTGGCTGCTGATCCACAGGTGATGGAAAAGACAGGTCGCATCCTGGCTGCGGGCGACCTGGCCCGGGAGTATGGCTTCACCGATCATGACGGACGGCAACCACCGGCCTACAAGATGGCGGAGAAGTACTTGAAGGATTGACGATACCTATTCCCATGGTCATCGAGAAGGTCACGGCCTTTGTCACTCGGTCCACAGAAGCAGGGATGGCGCTGCTTCTGTTGGCACATCCCTTTGCCGGTATCCAGATCCCGGCGGGCACGGTGGAGGACGAGACGCCGGAGGAGGCAGCGCTGCGCGAGGTCGCGGAGGAGACGGGCCTCGACTCGGTAACTACTCGCCGCTACCTGGGGAGCGACGAGGTAGCGCTGCCAGAGGGGCAGCGGATCATCGCCACGCCGACCAAGGTCTACGCCCGGCCCGATACGACCAGTTTTGACTGGGCCCACCTGCGCAAGGGCATCCAGGTAGCGGTCAACCGCCGGGATAGCGGATTCTCGCAGGTCACCTACGAGGAGCCGGACCAGGTGCCGGATCCGCAGTTCATCACCATGTCGATCACCGGCTGGGTGCCCGATGGGGTGCTGGCTGACATTGTCAGGAGGCACTTTTACCAGCTCGAGTACTGCGGCCCTTCGCGGGAGCGGTGGACGGCCTTTTCCGACAATCACGCTTTCACACTGTTTTGGGCGCCGCTGTCGGACCTGCCGGAGATCATACCCCCGCAGGATGAATGGCCTGTATTTCTGCACAGGGGCATGGGGGGAGAGTCTTGAGGACGGGAGCCGGAGAGCGGGAGACCGCAGCAAGACGACCGGGGGCAGGCCGATGATGTCACAAGGATTCGAGGTGGTAGTCGTGGGCAACGTTGGGATCGACACCAACGTGTATATCCAGGGCAGCGACATCGATTTCACGGTAGAGTCGAATTTCACCGAGAATCTGGACTATGTCGGGCAGGCGGGAGGGTATGCCAGCCGGGGGTATGCCCAGCTTGGCAGGAAGACGGCCTTCATCGGCTACGTAGGCGACGACTACCAGGGGCGGTTCATCCGTAGGGAGTTTGCCCGGGACGGCATCGATACCACGGCGCTCTTTATCGATGGGGCGGGCACAAGCCGCAGCATCAATTTCATGTACCGGGACGGGCGGCGCAAGAACTTTTACGATGGCAAAGGACACATGGATCTCCAGCCTGACCTGGACCTCTGCCGCAGGGTCCTGGCTGGGTCCAGGCTGGCCCACTTTAGCCTGCCCAACTGGGCGCGGCACCTGCTGCCCATCGCCCGGGAGCTGGGGCTGACCATTGCCTGTGACATCCAGGACGTGGTCGCGGTCGACGATGCCTATCGACGCGATTTCGTCGAACAGGCGGACATCCTGTTCTTTTCGGCCGTCAACCAGGATGATCCTGCCCCGCTCATGGAGGCGTTCCTGGCGCTGAACCCTGCGCAGATCGTGATCTCGGGGATGGGCGCCCGGGGCTGCGCTCTGGGCACCCGGCAGGGTGTGGAGTACTTGCCGCCGGTAGAGATGGAAGCCCCTGTGGTCGACACCAATGGGGCGGGAGATGCCCTGGCTGTGGGCTTTTTGACCAGCTACGTGCTGGAAGGATACTCGCTCCACGATTCGATCCGGCGGGGACAGATAGCGGCGAGGCACACCTGCACCCGGAGGGCATCCTCGTCCAGCCTGATCACGGCAGAGCAACTAGAGTACCATTTTCGGGCGCGGTAGGGAGGGTGGCATGCCTGTTTACGAATATCGATGTGAATTGTGCGGGGAACGGTTTGAGAAGCTGGTGCGATCGATCCGCCGGGAGCCGCCGGAGGTGCACTGCCCCGCTTGCCAGGGCGCGGAGGTGCAGCGTTTGATCTCGGCGCCGGTCGTCCATTCCGGCGGGGAGGGTGGCGGCGGGGAAGCTGCCGAGGAAACGCCAGTGGCCAAGCCGCCGGTCTTTGGACGCAAGGAATTGAACGAAGCGCTGAAGAAAGAATCATGAGTCGCTTGCCAACTGCTGCATGAACGCGTATAATGGGGCCGGTAGACCCAAGGGGAGATGAGCAGGATGCCCGACTTTGTACCCGGCCTGGAGTTGGCTGGCCTGTACTACCGCGAGGCGGTCAGGCCCATCCTCCAGGCTCACTATCCCGATCTGGTGCATTCGGCCGGCCTGATCGGACCCGGTTCGGAGGTGCTCGGCTTTGACGATGAGACGTCGACCGATCACAGCTGGGGCCCGCGTGCCGTTCTATTTCTCTCCAAACAGGAACACGCCTGCGTAGCTGACAAGCTGCGCCTGACGCTGGGCCAGGAGCTGCCCTTTTCCTTCCGCGGGTACTCCACCCACTTTGAGGCTGTGCCCGACGAGCCGGGAGCAGTGGTCCCTGCTGAAACGGACAACCGCCCGATCAACCACACGGTGCGCATTACGGTCCTCTCCGAGTTTCTCCAACACTATGTAGGGACTCCGCTCGAGGAGGAGCCTACGGTACTGGACTGGCTGACGATCCCGGGGCAAAAGCTGCGGAGCTTGGTGGCGGGCGCGGTATTCCACGACGGGCTGGGCGTGCTGGGACCGATGCAGCACAAGCTGGCCTACTATCCCCACGAAGTGTGGCTGTACCTGCTGTCGGCGCAGTGGCGGCGGATCGGGCAGGAGGAGCCCTTCGTAGGGCGGACAGGCTGGGTGGGGGATGAGGCCGGCTCGGCGATTATCGCCGCCCGCCTCGTCCGGGATCTGATGCACCTGTGCATGTTGATGGAAAGGCAGTACGTCCCCTATCCCAAGTGGTTCGGCTCGGCCTTTGCCCAACTGGAATGCGCGGACCGGCTGATGCCCACCCTCCAGCGAGTCCTGGCCTCGACGACCTGGCAGGACAGAGAGAGACACCTGTGTGCCGCCTACGAGACGGTCGCCGCGATGCACAACGAGCTGGGCATCACCGATCCTGTGCCAACCCGGGTGACCCATTTCCACGACCGGCCCTTTCTGGTGATTCAGGGTGAGGATGTCGCTCGCGTCATCTGGGATGCCATCGAGGATCCGGAGGTCCGGGCCCTGCCCTTCGGCGTGGGCAAGGTGGATCAATACGTCGACAGCACCGACATTCTGAGCTACACCGAACGCTGCCGCAGGCTGGGCGCGTTGTATGGCGCTCTTGGAGGTAGCCCGGACTGACCGTAGGACGATGCTTGGAGGAGGAGAGAGGAACCCATGCCGGATTGGACGGAAGGGAAACAGAAGCGCGTTTGTCTCCTGTTGGGCCTGATCTTGATTCTCGCAGCCAATTTCCTGACCTTTGACTGGACCCAGTACTACTTTGACCTGGTCCGCATCTCCGATCCGGAATTGATGTACACCCGCATCACAAAGACGCTCACTTCGTTCCTCATCTTCCTGCTAGCGCTGAGCGTCAGCGACGACGGCATCAACGAGGTCGACCCGCGAAAGCTGCGCCGGGCATTCATCGCCATCTTTGCCGGTGATCTGATGTTCCTGATGGACGAGATCCATCCGGCCTTTGACTATGTGGCCATCCTCTTTTTCCTCGGGGGCCAGGTGCTCTTGGTCCTGAGGAACGGGCAGGGGTTACGGGCCTACTTCCGGCGCAAGTCGAGCACTGGGCAATATGCGGGGGACATTCTGCTTGGATTGGCCATCGTGCTCGGCACCGGCCTGCTGTTTGGCTTCACCCTGTTTGAGCATCTGCAGGGCACGCCGCTGCTCTACATCATCGCGGTTTATGCCCTCTTTCTGGACCTCTCGTTATGGACGGGGTGGATGTCTCTGCGGGCTGGGTATTTCCCCAGGACCAACGCGCTGCTGATCGCCATTGGGGCCACCTGTTTCTTTGTAGGGGACTACCTGGTGGGGTTCAACCTGTCGCTGGAACCTTCGCCGCAGAGGGCGACAACGCTCTTTCTGACCTGGGTGTTCTACGCCCCGGCAATCACGTTGCTGGCCCTGAGCGGTTACCGGTGGAGCAAGAAGCCAACTGCTGAGACGGCCTGAATCAGACGCCTGCGTAAGGAGTGAAACTCGCTTTCTGCACCATCATAATCTGTGGAAGGAGCGTGTTGTGGAAAAGGTGAACTTGGTCGAGAAATTCGCCCTCTTTGCCGACCGCTGGTCGCCCAAGATCGTGGGCGAACTCAACGGGCAGTACGTCAAGCTGGCCAAGCTGAAGGGCGAGTTCGTCTGGCACCAGCACCAGGACGAGGACGAGCTGTTCTTTGTGATCAAGGGCAGCCTGACCATGAGGCTCCCTGAGAGGGAGATTGTGGTTGGAGAGGGCGAGTTTCTGATCGTGCCCCAGGGTGTAGAGCATTGCCCGGTTGCCGCCGAGGAGGCCCACGTCCTGCTGTTCGAGCCCAAGTCGACGGCGCACACGGGGGACGTGCAAACCGAGATGACGGTCGAAACGCTGGACTGGATCTAGCCTGTAGAAGAGAAGGGCTTTGGAGAAGGGAACCTGGAGCATGACCACCGACAGCTTGAACCAAACCCACTCGCTGAAGGATGGCCGGACACTGGGCTTTGCTGAATGCGGCGACCCGGCGGGGACGCCCGTCTTCTACTTTCACGCCTCCGGCAGCTCGCGCCTGGAGCGCCCTGCAGACGAGTCGATCCTGATCGAGCTGGGCGTCCGGTTCATAACCGTCGACAGGCCGGGACACGGGCTATCCGATCCACAACCGGAGCGAAAACTGCTGGACTGGCCCGATGACGTCAGCCAGCTCGCGGATCACCTCGGCGTGGAAAGGTTCCACGTCATGGGGTGGTCGGCCGGCGGCGCACCGGCGCTGGCCTGCGCGGCCAAGCTGCCGGAGCGGGTGCGGACAGCCGCGTTGGTCAGCAGCGTCTCGCCACCGGACTGTCCGGGACAGTTCAGGGGATTGCCCTTTGCCAACCGGCTCTGGAAGTTCGGGGCGCGCCGGATGCCGGCCCTGGTCCGCACCCTGCGGCGGGCGGCCTATCCCATCATCATGGGCGACCCAGAAGAAGCGGGCAGGACCATGTCGATGTCCTTTGCCCTGGAGGACAGGCGCCTGCTCGATGATCCGGAGGCCATGAAGCGGTTCGTGGAGGATATCCAGGAGGGGTACCGGCAGGGCTGGGAAGGGCCGGTACACGACGATGTGGTGAACGCCCGGCCTTGGGGGTTCCGGTTGGAGGATGTGGCTCAGCGGGTGGATATCTGGCACGGGGAGCTCGACGGGAATGTCCGGCTGCATCACGCGGACTGCCTGCACGAACGGCTGCCCAATAGCCGCCTGACGGTCTGGGAAGGTGAAGCGCACCTGGCTTTGCTGATTCACTGGAGCGAGGTCCTGGCCGTGCTGATAGAGGATCAGGTTCGTGAATAGGAGGAAGAAATGCCCACCGAATCCGCACAGCAAGCCCTGAGCATCCTGCGGGATGGAAGCCAGTTCCAATGGTACGTCATTCCCCTCTTTGCCTTCGTCGTCTATGTCTATGCTGTCGAGGTGGAGAGAAAGAACTGGAACCTGTTCTTCGCCGGTCTCGCCTTCTGGGGCATGGACTGGTTCAACGAGATCTGGAACTCGCTGGTCTTCCACTTCACCAACCACGCTCCCGTGTGGGGTGCTCCGGGCCAGACGGCCTATCTTATCCTCATCGGGCTGAATATCGAAATATCGTTCATGTTCGCTATCGCCGGGATCACGTTTGGCAAGATGCTCCTCCCCGACAAAAAGACCAAGGTCCTCGGCGTCCCTAACCGGCTCTTCTTTGCCATCGCCGGGGCCGCCTTTTGCGTCTTTGTCGAGATCCTGCTAAACTCCATCGGCGCCCTCACCTGGGAGTATCCCTGGTGGAGCGCCAGCGCTCCGTGGCTGATCTTCTTGATCGGCTATCTGACCTTTTTCCTGGTCTCGTTCTGGGTGCACGACATGAAGACCGTCCGCAGCAAGGCCATCACCGTCGGCGTGATCTTTGGGGTGGACATATTGGCCATCATCATCTTTGGCCTCATTCTAAACTGGATCTAGGGGCACAGACAGGCCCCGTGGCGCATCATCGGAGGAGGGTCGCCGCGTGACGCAGAAAGCTTTTCAGGACTACTACCCGGACCACTGGGCGCAGTGCTACGGCTGCGGCCGGCTCAATCAAGATGGCATGCAGATCAAGAGCTATTGGGATGGCGATGAGAGCATCTGCAGTTTCGTGCCCAAGCCGTACCACACAGCGGTGCCAGGCTACGTTTATGGGGGGCTCATTGCCTCACTGATCGATTGCCACAGCACCGGAACCGCATCTGCCGCGGCCTATCGCGCCCAAGGGCGCGAGCTGGACTCCGAGCCACCTTTGCGTTTCGTCACCGCCTCGCTGCACGTGGACTACCTGCGGCCCACGCCCATTGAAGGGCCGCTGGAGCTGCGCTCGCAGGTCAGAGAAGTCAAGGGGCGCAAGGTGGTGGTGAGCACCATGCTCTCTGCCGGCGGAGAGGTGTGCGCCCGCGGCGAGGTCGTGGCGGTTGAGATCCCGGAGAATATGGTCTTTGGCGAATAGACGGAGGCGGGGTCTCTTTGTGGTCAAGGGCCGTGATCGGCATCGCGGATGCGATGTTGCCGGAAGATCATGAGCAAGCGGCTGTTGCTCCGGATCTGGCGCTGGCTCCCCATGTCTGCACGAATGCGTTGGGCACTGACCTGGCTTGGTACGTCCAAGTTCCTGGTTGGGGTACTGGCGGTCATTCTTGATGACCAGGGCCGGGTCCTGCTGCTAAGGCACACCTATCGCCCTGACTATCCCTGGGGTCTGCCGGGTGGCTGGCTGAAGGCGGGCGAAGGCGCAGCCGAGGGCGTCGAGCGCGAGCTGCTTGAGGAAACGGGGTTCGTGGTCCGCGCTACGCAGCCGCTGATAGTCGGCGGCGACAAAGCGTACCCGCGCCTGGACCTGGTGTTCTGCTGCGAATATGAGCGCGGGGCATTCCGGCCCAGCGCCGAAGTGTCGGAGGCTCGTTTCTTCGATCCGGGGGACCTGCCGGCAGAAATGGAGCCATACCTGCGCACCATCGTAGCCCTGGCGCTTCCGACGACGGGTGTGGAAGAAAGACAGCGGCTCATCAACTCGTGGCGCGGGAAGGCCTGGCTCGCGCTCGCGTCGGAGGAAGATGCAGACAGTATCCGGACGGCAAATCGACAATAGAAAAGAGGAGGCACGGTAGCATGCTTGGTGGCACACATGGAAGAATCCTGCACGTAGACCTCACACAGGGGGAGACGCGGGTCGAGCACCCGCCGGAAGAGTTCTACCGGCTGCTGGTCGGCGGGAGGGCGGTCATCGCCTACCTGCTGTTGCGCGAGCTACCCCAGGAAACTGAGGCCCTCAGCCCTGATAATCTGCTGATCTTTGCCCCGGGCATTATGCAGGGCACCGGCTTTCCTGGGGCAGGCCGCCACGCAGTGGGGGGCAAATCGCCGCTTACCGGCGCGTTGGGGAGTTCCGAAGTTGGCGGCTGGTGGGGGCACGAATTCAAGCGCGCCGGATTCGACGCCCTCGTCATCAAAGGCCGGGCTCAGTCGCCGGTCTACCTTTGGATCCACGATGGGGAAGTGGAGATCCGCGCCGGTGATCGTCTATGGGGGATGGATACCGCACCGGCGCAGGCCGCCATCCGGGAGGAGCTGGGCGATGAGCGGGTGCGGGTGGCCCAGATCGGGCCCGGTGGGGAGAACCTGGTGCGCTACGCGGCGGTGATGCACGACATCAACCGCGCCGCGGGGCGCAACGGCCTGGGCGCGCTGATGGGCTCCAAGAACCTGAAGGCGGTCGCCGTTCGGGGCACGGGGAAGGTGTCCGCTGCTGATCGGACCCGCACCCGCGCCGTCTCCCGTTGGTTTGGCGAGAACTATAAGAAGCTGATGGGCTGGGCGGTGGCCGGCATCGGGCGCGGAACGCAGGACGGCCTGGTAGGCGGCTCCCTCCAGGGCAACCTGCCGACCCGGAACTTTGGCGTACCGGTATTCGAGCATGCCGAGCTTCTGAGCGGGAAGCGCAACTATGAGATGTTCCTCAAGGATCGCGATACCTGCCAGGGCTGCCCGGTGAGCTGCAAGCAGGTGTTTGGGCACGAGGATGAGGATCCCAGCCGCAGCTTTGACCCGGTCTATGGCGGTCCCGAGTATGAGGCCATGGGCGCTTTTGGCTCTGCCTGCGATGTTTCGGACAATGTGGCGGTATGCAAGGCCAACGAGCTGTCCAACGCCTACGGCCTGGACGTCATCTCCGCCGGGATGTCAATCGCCTTTGTCATGGAGTGTTTCGAGAATGGCATCCTGACAACGGCCGATACCGGCGGCCTGGAGTTCCGCTGGGGCGATGGGGAGATGCTGGTGCGCTCGGTGGACATGATCGCCCGGCGGGAGGGCTTTGGCGACGTTATGGCCGAGGGTGTGGCTCGCATGGCGGCCCGCTTTGGACCCGACTCTGAGCCGTTCAATATCACCGTCAAGGGCCAGGAGCTGCCCATGCACGAGCCGCGCCTCAAGCATGCAATGGGGGTTGGGTATGCGGTGGCCCCGGTTGGCGCGGACCACATGATGAATATGCACGACACGATGTTTGCCCGAGATGGCCGGTCGATCCAGCGGGTGAACTCGGCCCTGAGTGAGCCGGTAGGTCCCGTGCCGAGAGACGTGTTGGATGAGGACAAGCTCAAGATATTTGAGAACGAGCTGAACTTCAAGCACTTTGAGGATTGCGCCCTGATCTGCCACTTCTACAGCTTTGATTACGATCACCTGGCCGAAGCCCTGTCCGGCGTGAGCGGGGTGGAGTACAGCATCCACGATATCCTGGCTGTGGGCGCCCGGGCGCAGACGCTGGCCCGCCTGTTCAACCTGCGCGAGGGGTTCACCGCAGCAGATGACCGGCTCCCCGAGCGGATGATGACCGCCTTTGACAGCGGGCCGATCGAGGGCAGCGCCATCGCCGGCGAGGACCTGGAGCGATTCAAGAGCCGCTTCTACGAGGTGATGGGCTGGGATCCCGAGAGTGGAGAGCCAACCGGGGAGTGCCTGCGCGAGCTAGAGCTGGATCGGCTGCTCGCTTTCTGAGCCGATCCCTGTCCAAAGAGCACAATATAGACCGGGCCGGTCCTGTGAGGCTGGCCCGGTTTCCTGTTGGCGGTTGAAAGGGGAAGGCCGTCGCCTGGAGGTCCTAGCCAGACGCCTTGTCGTTGGACGCTTTGCCAGAAGCTTGCTTGCGGTTCAGCCGCTCCAGCCGGTGCTTGAGTGCAGCCAAGGTGTCCTGCCGCCTGAGACTGGGCGGCCACGCTTCAGCCAGGGTTATCCCCTGCTCCGTCCAGGCTACGGCCTGGGACAGATCCTCGTCCTGCCACTCATAGTGCTTGGCTAGCTCCTCGCAGGCGTAGACGGCGGACTGGCTCTCGACCAACTCTCGCCACCAGGGGAGGGCCTCCTCGCGACGGTCCTGCCTCTTGAGGAGGTAGGCCAGGTCGCGCATGGCCATCTCGCGGACCGGCCTGCCCTGGCTTGACAGGGTGGCCTGTTCAAAGGCGGCCTCGGCCCGGTCGCTCTCATCAAGGTCGTGAAGCAGGCGCGCCAGGCCGTACAGATCCTCGCCGGGCAGGCCAGCATCCGCCGGGAGGGGGGTGGATAGCAGGTCGCACATGCGCGCTGCCAGGGTGGCCAGCGAAAGGATGTCCACCGCGTTGTGGTAAAAGATGCGCGGCATCTCGCGGGCATCACCGCTCCGGGCATAGTCCACGTACAGGCCGGGGATCAGCCATCCGGGCACGTCGTCATGGGTGCGCTGCACGCCGAGGATCTCGGTCTCCAGCGAGGACAGCGCGCAGGAATCCAGGCGATACTTCCAGAAGCGACGGGCGGCCGGCAGCAGGTCCAGGTGGGGAGCATCCACCAGCCTCGGCGCCTGGCGGGCCATGATGAAGCGCGTTTCGAGCAAGGGCAGGTCAAAGCTCTTGCCGTTAAAGCTGACGACGGCTTCGAGCCGGTCGAGCAGCTCGCCCAGGGCGTGGAGCATGGCCGGTTCTTCATCATAGTCGCGCATGAAGAACTGGTGGATGGCAAAGCCGTCCTCCTCGAATAGGCCCACGCCCACGAGAAAGGCATAGGTGCCGGTGCCCCCCGCCAGGCCGGTGGTCTCGGTGTCGATGAAGGCCATGTCCTGGAAGTCGACGCCGGCCAATCGCTCGTCGTGCGCCAGGAGGCCTGCGACCCGCGGTTCGTGGGCCAGAAGGTCGTTCAGGCCGTGATGGCCGTGGCGCTCATCAGGCTCATGCCCCTGGCGATAGAGGAAGAAGGAACCAAGGTCGTTCTCCACGATCTGGCCCGGGAGCAGTGTCTCAATGGCCGGCCCGCGCCGCCGGGGGCGCGACCGGGCCTGGAGCATGCCCCGGTGCACGCCCATCCTTTTCAGTTTGTCGCGTAGCTCGGCATCGCTCATGGGCTATATCATTCCCAGGAGGGTGCCCACCATGTTGTAGGTGGCGTGGCTCACCATGCAGACGATTACGCTCCCGGTCCGCTTGCGCATCAAGCCGAAGACCAGGCCGATGACAAAGACCTGCAGCGTGGCCAGGGTCAGCCCGTATTGCAGATGCCCGATGGTGAAGAGAACGGTCGTCAGCAGCAGGCCCAGCCGGGGCTGGACCGCCCCGCGGAAGAGCAGTTCCTCGCTGATGCCGGCCGAGAGACCGAGGGCGATCGCGCCTCCCACGGTTGCCAGGCCGCCAAAGAGGTTCTCGTTCACCTTTTCCAGCAGGTCATAGCCGGCGGGATCAAGCCCCTGCCAGACCCAGCTCACCAGGAAGTCAAAGCCCAGGAGCAGGACGGCGATCCCGACGGCCGCCAGGAGCTGTTTCCAGGTGGGTCGGCGCAGGCCCAGACGCTGCCAAGTGCCCGGTCCCCGGCGACGGATCAAGAGCCCGACGCCGGCCAACGCAAAGAGCACAAGGGGAATACCGGAGAGGACCACATCCCAGATAGTAAGCAACTCCTCGGAATTCGCCAGGACTTTGAGGTTCCCAAGGAGTGCCATCTGCCCCAGGCTCAGGCCTATCTGGTAGATGGCAAAGACGAGGGCTGTCATGTGGACCAGGGAGTCGGGGTTGATGGGCAGCCAGCGGGCCAGCCACTGCCGGATCTGGGGCAACAGGGGCAGGAAGGCCAGGAGCGCGGTGATAAAGGCGGCGGCCGACATCCCCAGCCAGCCCCCGGCGTCCAGGCCGGATTCCATCATCTCGGGCATCAGCATGAGGGCCAGGGCGTTGAACATGGAAAGCAGAGAGATTCCGATCAGGCCCAGGTTGACGGCGATCAGCAGGCCATAGGGCAGGTATCGCAGGGCCAGATCGAGGTTCCTGCTGGCGTTCGGACTCCTGAGCGTGTATGGTAGCTTGCGGTGCCGCTCGCCATAGTTGGCCACGACGACCGGCACCAGGAAGGGTAGAAAGATTAGCAGTTGTTCCATGGATCTCCTCGGCGCGGATTATACCACCCTTTCCGGCGATTGGCAATGGCTGGTTGGGGGGCAAACGCATTTGCCTTGATGGACATGCTACTGGCCTTCGAACATGCCGGAGCGAGCACCCTGAGCATGTCGAAGGGTGCTCGCGGAGGCTCTCTGGGACAAATGCGTTCGTGTGACGGTCGGTTGGAGAGGCACTTGCATTTTTCCCCGATCTGTGGTAGAATGGGGTGGAAAGGTAAGGAGGGTCATGTTCGACGGCAAGAGATTCTGGCAACTGAAGAATGCCCGTCACTTTTCAGCCG
>JABAHP010025046.1_pt1 | contig 17284 bp, 19 predicted proteins | sample 7062081 | NCBI WGS metagenome assembly JABAHP01 (sample SAMN14534357, study PRJNA622989) | marine sediment metagenome | biome: marine biome [ENVO:00000428]; feature: marine pelagic biome [ENVO:01000023]; material: deep marine sediment [ENVO:00002113] | place: India: Gulf of Kutch | collected...
TAAGATCTTTTGCTTTAAATTCAATTCTATCTGATTTCTTGATTCTTAAATCTCTAATATCTGTATCATTAATATCTAGTTTATTAAATAATACATTCAAATTTTTTCTTAGAAGTTTAACCCTTTCAACAATCGGTCTCCTATCTTCTAATTCTTCATTGATTTCTGACTTTTCTTTTGGTTTAATATGTACTACATTCAAATTAGATAATTCTATTAAAAGCTGATCTTTATAATTATCATTAATATCGGCTTTCATTATACAAAACTCATCTTTTCTTCCCATTCTACCTGCACCTAGATAATTTTTTCTTGTTTTATAATAAGATCTTTAGTTTTTTTCAATCTTACATAATTCTCCCTTTCAATTTCTTCTAATATTTCTTTAATTTGTTTAATCGTAGATTCTAATCTAGGGATAATAACATTTTTTAAACCATTTATCCTTCTATTAATTTTTTTAAAGTTTATCGCTATTTTTAAAATTAAATCTTCAATTTCAGAAAATTCTATAATTTTATTAAAGAAATCTTTTAGTATTAGTAGTAAATCATCAAGATAGTGGCTCGTATTTTCAAAAGTATATGCAGGGAGCGTTTCTTCATGAGACAATTCATAAAATAATTGAGATATAACAATTCCCATTTTTTTTGCCGTTTGAATGGTTATTAATGGTTTATATTGGATTCTACTTAACTTGCTTATTAAATTCAGTCCATTTTTACCCATTTCTTCATAAGTTTGAATTAAATAGTTAAGAGATCCTTTAAATAGTGTAAGAAGTTCATTTCTTTGAGTATTATAATCTTTCCATAATTTTTTGATTTGAAAAATGAGCTGCTCACGTCTAAATTCTAAAAAATTTTGTCCTTTAACTGCAAAGGATAATCTTTTTTGTAAATTCATCAAATTTGTCTTAGTCGGCTTAATATCGCGAAAACTTATAATTTACACCCTTGATTTATAATATTTATCAATGAATTTCTGATGAATTCTAATTAATTGGTTTTTATCTAAGTTAGATAAAGTTTCCCAAGCAACTGTTAATGTTTGGGTGAAGTCTCGATTTTCATTTAATTTTTGATTTAAGAATTTTTGTTCAAAGTCATCTCCAAATTGTAATAAATTTCTTTGATCAGGATTTAAACCATCTTCCCCAACTATAGATATTAAATCTTTTACTTCAAGATAGTTTGAATATGAAGCTAATAATTGAGAACTTACATCTGCATGATCTTCTCTTGTTTTTTCCTTACCAATTGCATCTTTCATCAATCGTGAGATCGATGCTAAAACTTCAAAAGGGGGATATACCGCTTTTTTATGAAGATTTTGACTAAGTACTAACTGCCCTTCAGTTATATAACCAGTAGTATCAGGTATTGGATGAGAAATATCTAAATTAGGCATTGTAAGAATAGGAATTTGAGTTATCGAACCCTTTTTTCCCTTTATTTTTCCTGTTCTCTCGTAAATTGAAGCAAAATCTGAATAAATATAACCAGGATATCCTTTTCTGCTAGGAATCTCTTCTTTTGCTGAACTAAGCTCTCTCAACGCCTCGGCATAATTAGTCATATCAATTAAAATTGCCAAAACATGCATATCATTTTCAAATGCAAAATATTCTGCAGTTGTTAAAGCAACTCGCGGGATAATTAACCTTTCGATTATTGGATCATCTGCAAAATTTATGAAAGATATAATATTTTGAAGTGTTCCACTCTCTTGAAATCTTTTTAAAAAATAAATTGCTTCATCTTGGATTATACCTATTCCACAAAATATGATTACGAAAGGTTCTTCTGAAATTACTTTTGCTTGGGTTGCTATTTGAGCGGCTAATTTATTATGAGGCAATCCTTGACCACTAAATATCGGGAGTTTTTGTCCCCTAATAAGTGTGAATAAACCATCAATTACCGATATACCAGTTTGAATAATATCCACAGGATATTCTCTAGCAAAGGGATTAATGGGAATTCCATTAATATCTCTTTGAACATCAGTCAATATATCAGAATCTTGAACATTTTTGGTTCTAATATCAATAGGATTTCCAAGTGAATTAAATGTTTGTCCAAACATATCTTTTGAAATATTTACCTTAAACGTATCTTCTGTAAATATAATTTCTGCATTTTCTGAAGATAATCCAGATGTATCTTCAAAAACTTCAACAACGATCATATCCTCACTAATTTTAACTATCTGTCCCGTTCTAATTTTAGAATCATCTGTTTTGATTTTTACTATTTCGCCATATTGAGCATCATGCTCATTTTTAAGAAACAATAGTGGTCCAATTATCTGCTGAATTTTTTTATAAATTACACTCATTTTATTTTATATACTCCACGAATTAGTTTTAGTGCTTCTATTTCACTTAATATTTTATTTTTTAAATTTTCTAATTTATGAAATTCTTCATTAGGTATTGAGCGATTCACTCGTAAAACTGAATTAATTACATTTAATTTCTTAATATCATTAACAATGAATCCTTGTTTGAGAAGTTCTTTGCCTTCTTTAAAAATTAAAAGAATAATTTTAATCATGCCAAGTAATTTTGTAGTATTTGTATAGCTATCAATCTCATCGAAAGCATTTTGAATTAGAAACCCCTCTTTAATTAATTTAGCAATAAAAATTATAAATTGCTGTTCTTCGGGTAAGTTTTCTACTCCAATTAATTGAGTAATATACTTTAACTCATTATCTTTAGATAAGATCTCATTAACCTGTTTACGGCAATCGAACCAATCTATATCTGATTCCACCCAATCTAAGTCTCTTTCATACCACCATTCAGAAATATATTCTGGATAATTTGAATATGAATTTAACCAATTGATTGCAGGATAATGCTTAGAATATGCTAATCCTGCGTCTAAAGCCCAGATTCCTTGAACAAAATTTTTAGTTGTTGCCGTAACAGGTTCACTAAAATCACCAGCAGGTGGAGATACAGAACCAATAATAGTTAAAGAACCAATTCTTTGATTTTCATCTAAATCAGTTCCTAATAATTCTACAATACCCGCTCGTTCATAAAAACTTGAAAGTCGAGAGGGTAAATAAGCAGGATATCCTTCCTCTGCAGGCATTTCTTCTAATAATCCTGAAATCTCTCTCAAGGATTCAGCCCATCTTGATGTGCTATCGGCAAGAACGGCAACGTCATATCCCATATCTCGAAAGTATTCTGCGATTGTAACCCCTGAAAAAATACTAGCTTCGCGAGCTGAAACTGGCATATTTGAAGTGTTTGCTATGAGAATTATACGTTCTAATAGAGGACGTTTAGTTTGTGGATCGATTAATTCAGAAAATTGGTTTAGAACATCTGCTATCTCGTTCCCACGCTCTCCGCAACCAACAAACACAATTATATCTGCATTACACCACTTAGCTAATGATTGTTGAATAACTGTTTTTCCTGTACCAAATCCACCTGGAACTCCAAATGTACCACCTTTAGTTATAGGAAACAGTAAATCAATAACACGAATTCCGGTGATTAAAGGTTCATAAGGCATTCTTCTCTCTTTAAATGGTCTCGCTTTTGTTACTGGCCACTTCTGTAGCATTGAAAATGATTGTTCTTTACTATTGATTTTTAATCTAAAAATTTCGTCGATGATAGTATATTCGCCTTCTGAAGCAATAAAAGAGATTTTTCCTGATACAAATGGAGGTACCATTATTTTATGATCTATTAGAGGTGTCTCTTGCACTGTTCCAATTATGTCCCCGCTTGATACATCCTCGTTTATTTTTTTCTGAGGTAAAAAGTGCCATTTTGTTTTTCTCGAGATCGAATTTATTTCTAATCCGCGTTTTAATCCACCCTCTTTGAATAATTCAAACGCATTTTGTAGTGGTCTCTGAATTCCATCAAAAATTTTGCCTAATAAGCCAGGAGCTAACTCCATAGAGAGGGGCTCGTTCAAGCTAATAACTTCCTCATTAATTCTTAAATTTGTTGTGTTTTCAAAACATTGAGCTACAATATGATCAGAATAAATTTGAATAACCTCTCCTAAGATGTTAACTGCTCCTAAGACTTTAATTAAATCATGAAGTCGAACATTATTCTCTAATCCTTTTATCTTTATTAAGGAGCCTGTAATCGCTGAAATTTGTCCACTAGCTTGGTTTTCTTTAAATTTGGATTTGATCATATTGTTTAAGATACTCCATGATTTTTGATTTTTGATTTTGGATAAATAAATTGAACTCATTTTCGATTTCCTTAATTTCTATGGCATCTACAATACGAGAGATATTTATTTGGATAAAAGAAGACTTTTTATTAATCAAAGTATCAATCGTGTAATCATAAGAAATTAAACCCCCTCCTAATGAGATTTTAAAACCACCAATAAAATTGATCTTATCTTTATTAATTTCGATTGGATTTTTGAACAAACCTTGTATTTTTTCTGAATTCTGTAGAAAATAATTGTAATCTTTTGTATTAAAAATTAATTCTATTGCTTGAGGTTTATCAACAGTTTTCTTTATTTTTTTAATTAAGGTTAGTATAAATTTAATATATTGTGAGTAATTATCGCTTATATTTATCTTAATATTATTAAATAGATTTACTTTCAATTCTTTCATTAATCTATTCTTTAAATTCAAAAATTTACCTTTTCCCTCTAAAAGAGTTGAAGATAGTGATTGATTTAGAAATTGATAATAACTTTCGATAAATTGATCTTTAAGTTTTAATGAGCGATCCTGGCTTCGTTCTATATACCTCTTCTTTATTTCAGCTTTCTGAAATAAAGTTTGGCGATTGAAATCACCAATCTCTTTTTGAGCTTTCTCTATTAAATAAAGCCCCAAATTACCAAATTGTTTTTTTACTTCTTTTTCTTCTGAAATTTTAACTCATCTCTTTATGATAAAACAATATCTCCAATAGCATCCAATATTTTGTTAATTACTTGCCCTTCTTCTTCAATATGAGGTTGAAATATATCTGGAAGGATAAATATAAATGGTGTTCTATTATTAAGTTTAAAATTTACCATAAAATTGACAAGATCATTTTGTAAGGGCATAGCAATTATAATCATACCAATTGAAGGCTTTTTTATTAACTCATTAAATCTATTAATTAATTCATCTCGTGAATTGATTACAGTACCTTCTATACCTAAAAGTCCTAACATTACCACTAAATCCTCTTGTCCTAAGATATGAATTTTTTGATCTCCCATTAGAAATCTAACCCCGCTTCGGCTATAATTAATTTATTTAGACCTTGGACACTCTTCTGAAATTCATTTTCAATATTTTTAATTGCTTTATCAATTTTTTTGTTAAAAACATTAATTTCAGAGTCTACATCCTGAGAGAGAGTAGTTAGCGCATTTTTTACAAGTTCATTTTTCTTTTTTACATAATCTTCAAATTTTTTTCGTTGGCTCTCTCTAAATTCTTCAATATCATTTAAATTGACGGTTTTTGCATTATTTATTAATTCATCATAAACATTTTCGATATCTTTTATCCATTTAAATATATCCATCTTTTAAACACTCATTTTAATAATTTGTATTTTTCATGTACAATTTTTACTGCTTTTGGGAGTATAAACAGGCGTATTTCTTTATCCTTTTTAATTAAGATTTCTAATATTTTTAATATCGCTCGATAATCAATATCCACTTCTGTATATTCTATTTTTTTAAAGTAGTAGTCTAAATACAGTTTTTCTACTGACCAGATAAAATGTTCATCATCAAGAGCAATTTTGTTTAAGCTTGATTTAAGATCCTTTTTTTTGCTTAAAAATTGTTTTAAATTTGTAATAAATTCATTTATATCCTTTAGATTGGCTAACTCCTCTAACTCTTTTTTATTCATAAAGAGATAGTTGCTGACTAAAAATTGTAATAAAAGATTCTTATCAATATTATTTTTTATTCCTCGATATATTATATTCAAATTATAGATTTCTGATACGTAATTAATATATAGGGAAATCATTATTTTTTCTTTTTGAGTTAAATTTTTAACTTTATTTTTTAGATTAACATAATATAATTGGTCTAAGAATGCTTCTAGCACGAAAATTTCATTAGTATTTTTAAAATAAAGAATTCCTTCCCTAATTACCTTATTGTATATAGTAGGTCTCATATATAATTGAATTTCTTCCAGGGATGTAATTTCAATTAAATCCTTTATAAAATTTTCATTATCTAGGTATTTTTCGACTAACATATTTATCATCGAATATTTCTCATCAACCCTAATACCTAAAATTGTACCAAGGATAATGTTTTTAATATTCATTATTTCATATTTTAATAAATAATTCATTAGGAACATCCTCATGGTTTTTGGAGATATATTAAGAATTTTACCTATTAGTTGAATATAGGTATGAAATAATGCCCTTTCAATATCCTCAATTTTATAAGAACTGGGGGCAAGTCCGGGATAGAATACACTTATATATTCAATAAATTGTTTAATATCACTAATTTCCTCTAACTTTTGTAGAGTTATGTCATCCATTATTAATTGTTTTAGAAAACCAATTTTTATAAGTGTAAAAGCATAACTTGGGACGATGACACTCGTGTAATTCACCAAAAATGAAATAATTATAAAATAATAATCCTTATGGAGGTGCTGGTATATTAAACACTAATAATATTCCTATAATCAAACCGTAAATGGCAATAGCTTCTCCTAAAGCTACAATAACTACAACTTTTCCAAATGCTCCTTCCCGTTCTGAAATTGCTGAAATTGCGGCGGTGCCTACCGTTTTTATTACGTGAGCAGCAGCTAATCCTGATACTGATATTGCTATAGCCGCGGAAATCGCTAATATCGGTGTTGTTGGGGAATTATAATAGTCGAAATTTGTCTCTTGGGCGGTAACAAATCCTACAAGACCATTAATTGTAAAAAGAAATACTATAACTAATATAACTTGAACTATCGCAAGGTAAAAATAAAATTTTTGCTTACCATTCATATACAGATCATCTAAATTTTTATTTAAAAAAATTATTCTTTTGTGTGAAAGTAATTAAAATTTGCGTTTAAATATTCTCATTTAATAATGACGTTTTTAGAAAACAATATGGATTTAGAAATTAATTAGTTATGCCACAAAATTCAAGAAAAATAATGTTAATAAATGTTGAATTAATGCGAAAAATCTCAACGGGAAGATTTCTACATGCTTTTTACTGATAAAGTAAAACTCTTACACGATCAGCAATATCATGAATTCTATCTGCTAGTTGTTCTAATAATACAATACTATCTCTTAATCGTAAAAGGATTCTTATATCTATATCTTCATTAGAATATAAGTATTCAAGAAATTGTCTGTATATCGTATCAATTTCATTTTCAATCTCATGTATCTTTGTAGTATTCTTAAAAACTACATCAGGTTTATCTCTTAAACTTTTAATAGTTGATTTTAATACATCAGCCATTTCAATAGTTTTATTGATCAATTTCTCATATCTCTTGACAATCTCAGGGTTGTTTTTAGTTTCAAATTTAATTTTTGGCAACATATCTACAAATTCAAGAGGGTAATTAATTACATTATCCATTTGCAGAATTAAAGCGACAAAATCTCCTAATCCCGCCCCAGATTCGGAAAAATTTTGAATTAACTGAATTTTAATTGCATCTGCATCTTCTTCAGATAACTGCATTTTACTTTTCTTTTTTTCAAGAGAAGCTTTATGTTTTTCATAATTTTCAGCCCATCTATTATAAAAAACTCCCATATCACTGAGAACAGAATATATAATTCTTGAATGTTCTATTAGCATAGAGACAATTTCTTCTTTTAGTTTATTCATATTTACCATTTAAATATTTAATTGACTCTTATAAATATAAAAAATTAGATCAATAAAAAATATAGTATTTAGAGAAATTTTAATATATTCTTAATTTAATTTATAAGTAAATTCTAAAAGAATTGAATATATTTTTTTAATAATATAGTTAAATTGAACTTCGAATAATTTTGACGCATTTATGTCGATAAAAAGGTGAAAATATAGTTTTATGAAGATAAAGAAAAAACTCCATCAGTGGCAAGAATATTCAAAAATGTCTGATCTGGGAATTATAGCAAGGCGTAAATTTTTTAATAACGCCTTCGATGGTGCTCTAACATGTGCAGGAATTATTAGTGGAATTTTTATAATATTCCTCTCAGGATCTTTAACATTCGAGACTCAAGATGTTCTTATAACAGGATTTGCAACAGCCCTTGCAATTGGAATCAGTGGGTTATGGGGGGCATTTCTTTCTGAGGAAGCTGAAAGAAAGAAAAAAGTAATCGACATGAAAAAAGAAATGGCAGAAGTTGAAGATGAATCTGAAATTGTTGTATTAAGACATATCAAAAATAATTACAAAAAAGGTGAGAAAAAGAAACCTAAAACTATACTAGAAACGGCAGAAAAGTTTGCCACAATCGTTGCTTCTCTAGTAGATGGGGCGGCTCCAGTGTTAGGAAGTTCTCTTCCTCTGATTCCTTTTTTCTTTGGAGTAACTCTTACTTTATCGCATTTTATTTTCTCTTATGTTATACTTGCAGGTTTGCTTGTTTATTTAGGTATATTTCTAGGACAAATTTCTGGTGGAGGTCGCCTACGTTATGCTTTGCATTTAATAACTGCCGGGGTAGTAACTCTTATTGTTTCGATACTTCTTGGTATCTAAAAGGTGTTTCAAAATTTTATAAATAATCATATTTTTATATGTAAAATAAAATTCAAATAAAAAGATAAATCTTGCAGAGATTATTGGTTAAAAAGTAAATAAAATGTTAGAAAAAGTCAGAATTTACGCGAAAATTACGAATTTATGGCCAATTGCAAGAAGATATTTTGTAAATAATTTTTATGATGGCATGTTAACGGTTTTAGGTATATTATTAGGTTTTTTTGTTATTATATTAAAAGAAGGTGACCCAACCGTATCTAGTCATCTTGTCATATTAACTGGTGTTGGTAGTTCTATTTCTATGTTGATTTCAGGTCTAACTGGATCTTATCTTTCAGAGAAAGCTGAGCAGAAAAAAATTGAAGAAGATTTAAAGAAAGCAATGGTTTTAGATGTAATAGAGGAAGAACTCGCAAAGGAAGAAGATTCTGATGATATCCAAGAAATTGAAAAAGCAATGTTGATCAAAATAAATAAAAATGTAAATTCTAAACCAAAAATTAGATTAAGAAAAAGAAGGAAAAAGATTAAAACTCTACAACACAAAGCTGAAAATTTCGCTAGTATAGTTGTTTCTTGTGTTAATGGGGGGTCTCCTTTTTTGGGAGGATTAATACCATTAATTCCATTCTTCATTGTTACTGATGCGAATCTATTAATTTTTATTATTTCCTTCCTCATAATTTTAATTTGTATAATTTTACTTGGTGTCTTTTTAGGAGTAGTATCAAAAGAATCAATTATTAAAAATATACTTCAAATGACATTTGCCTTTTTTATAACCGTTCTGATTTCTATATTTTTGCTGGGCTAATTCATAAACATAAATTTTAATTTTTGATTTTCATTTCCCCATTTAATATAAAAATTGAAAGGATTAGCCTTGAAAACATTTGTAGGAATTGATATTGGTTCATTAGAGACTAAAGTGGCATTATTGAGAGAATCTGAATTAGTAGATTTTCGAGTTGGTCGGTCAACTTTTGATTTTAAACGGGTCGGAAGTAATATGTTCAAAGAACTTCTAGAACAACACAATTTAAAAAAAGATGATGTATATGTTATGAGTACGGGGTATGGGAGAAATACAGTTTCATTTGCTGATGATCGTATTACTGAAATCACAGCTCATGCACGTGGAGTTCAATATTTCTATCCAGAAGCACATTCCGTAATTGATATTGGTGGTCAAGATAGTAAAGCAATTGTAATATCTAAAAAGACTGGCAGCGTTATTGATTTCCAAATGAATGACAAGTGCGCAGCTGGAACTGGACGATTTATAGAAGTAATGGCTGGAGCTCTTGAAGTCCCTATCGATGAAATTGGAGGATTAGCTCTAAAATCTAAAAATCCGGCTTCAATTAGCTCGACCTGCACGGTTTTTGCTGAATCTGAAGTCATATCACTATTTGCGAAGGGCTCAAATAAGGAGGATATAGCCGCTGGGATTCATAAATCGATCGCAAAAAGAGTTGCAGGAATGGCTAAGCGCATAGGTGTTGCCCCTCTACTAGTTTTTTGTGGAGGTGTCGCTAAAAATGTGGCAGTTAAAAGTTTTTTGGAGCAAGAATTAGGATTCGAAATCGTCATTCCAGTTCTTAATGGAACAAGTATAGCTCAACTTACTGGTGCAATAGGCGCCGCACTTATTGCTCAAGACCAAGACAATAGCTAATTTATTTTACTTTCTTTTTTAACTCTTTAAGATTTGGTTAATTATGAAAAGTTTTATGAATTATTCACTCTTTTTTGATTAATAATTCAAAGAAATTAGAAACTAAAATGGATAATATAGAGCTTTTAACTGAATATGCTACATTTCTGAGAGAAAAAAAAGAAGAAGGCAAAAAAATTGTAGCATTTATATCTCATGATAATATTCCAGAAGAATTATTAGATGCTGCTGGTTTCGTTCCATTAAGATTAATTTTTGCGGGAAATGATGAGTTAATGGATGCGAGTCATGATTATTTACCTCCATCTACTTGTGCATTTGCTCAATCATGTATTGGGTTATACTCTACGAAACCAAGTCAATATAATTTCTTAGATTTGGTAGATTATTTTATTGTATCAAACCATTGTGTTAGTGATATTTGTGCATCAGAAATTATAACTAAATATTTTAATATTCAAAGATTAGATTTTTATCTTTCCTATACAAAAAATGAAAATAGTCTTAAATATTTCCAGTTAGAAATAACAAATTTAATAAAAGAATTAGAAGAGATTAAAGGTTCCCCAATTGAAAAGGAAGTTTTATTGGAAAGTATTAAAAAATACAATAAATTCAAAAAACTCTTGAAAAACCTAAATGAGTTACCTATTAAAGGGTCAGTAAAACTTAATATACTTCACAAAGCGATGTTATTCGGTCCAGAAATAATGACGGAGTTAGAAGATGATTACAGTAATCTAAGTCAGAGTGCTGATGATGCTCTAGATTCAAAAAATATCTTATTAACGGGCTGTTCAATCTTTGTCAATGATTACTTAATCAATTTGATTGAAGAGGGAGGTGGAAATATAACTTTCTTTGACTCTTGGATTGGCTTCAATTATTATTCTCAAATTATAGATAAGGATTTAATCAATACATCAAATGATCCCATTAATTTGTTAGCTCAACGATTCAAAAACAATATCTATGGAGATCACTCTGTACCAAACTTCTTAGAAAATAGAATAGCTCTTATAAAGAACTATTATGAGGAATTTCAGGCTAAATATGGTAAAAATTTAGGAGTTATTAATCATATCATTAAATTTTGTGATCATATGTTGATGATGTCAACTCATTTGAAAAATTACTTACAAAGTGAAGGAATACAAGTGTTAAATTTAGAAAGAGATTATTCTAGAGCCAATCGAGGCCAATTAACCACAAGAATAGAAGCATTTTTGGAGATGATGTAAAAATGAGTTTAGTTGCTGATGAGTTAATTAGATTCTCTTCAGTATTGAAAATGGCATATAATTTCTTAACTGGAAGGGATTACTTAAAGAGAAAAAAATTTAGGGAGAAAAAAAAGTTAATATCTGTAGCATTACCTTTCTCAGACTTAGTCTATGCCTTTCCGGATTTAATCCCTGTTTTTCCAATTAGAATGCATGAATTTAAAATTCACAAATATCTCACCTATTTAGGATCAGCATCCAGTATATTTGGTTGGAATAGAGTCTCCAACTTTTTAGGGTTTGTAAAAGATCTTGGAATTAAAGATATAAGCCAAACAGTAGATAACATTATTGAAGATGTAATAGAAGTTATTAACGAAAAATACAATGAAATGTTTGACCTAGGAATAGAAAGTGGGCTTTCAAGTGATTTTTGTTATGGAATTAAATCTCTATATGGAATGAATGTTTCAAAAGGAAAAAATTGTGCTGCAAATCTTAATTTTACAATACGATGTAGTGCTTGGAATAAATATTTAGAATCAATTGAGGCAATTGGTAATCCTTCAAAACAAATTTGGATAGATATACCTCCCAGAAATATAGGAAATTCGGTAGAGCTTTTTGTCGATAATATTAGAAATGGAATAGGAGAATTAGAATCTATTAGTGATTTTGACTATTCTGATAATGCTCTAAGAAATCATTTTCAAACTGCTAATCAAATTCGTCAAACTTATAAAAAAATCATTTATGAAATAAGTGTTGCAGATTTTCTCCCATGTAATCCCGCAACTTTTAGTGAAATCCTTGCTTTGTTAAGCATTAGTTTTCATGATTATAATTCCAATGCTATAAGGTATAAAAGCAACATATCCTCACTATTGACTGAAATGAAAGGTAGAATAAGAAATCGAATAGGGATGGATGTATCAAAAATGCCTAAAATTCTCATCACACCTATGTTTGGTGGGTGGGAGCCTAAAACTCATGATATTATTTATGAATTAGGCGGGAGAGCTTTATATGGAGATTGGGACCTTTTATTGTTTTTAGAAGACATTCCAATATCAAATAGAGCAGACCCCGTGGAGGCATACGCTCAATACTTAATGAAAATTACATCAAATGGAATTGGATGTGATAACGACACGTTAACGGATTCATATCTTAGATTAGCTAAAAATCTGCATGCTGATGGCTTAATCTTCTGCCAGCTCTTCGGTTGTCATTCCATCTCAAATTGCTATACCATACTAAAACAAAAATTACGAAGAGAGTTAGAAATCCCCTCTATTGCTTTAACTTTCAATAAAATGGGAGAAAACATTGAGCAAGTAAAGACTCGATTAGGTGCTTTTATGGAAATGTTTTAGTAAAGCTATTTTTTTTTCAAAGTTTTTAATTTTTTTTTTATTTCATTGATTTTTTTTTTCTTTTCTTTTTCTAATTTTTTTAACTCTATTGATATTTGTTTATTTTTTCGGACAGAAACACTGGTTATCTCTTTACTAATGGCTTTTAATCTTTTTTGCATATTTTTCTCCTTTTCCTTTAGATTATTAATTTGATTGTTTATTTCATCAAGATTTTTCAATTCATCCTGAAAATTAGATTTTAACTCATTGATTTTTATATTCTGCTTTTTTTCAATTTCTTTTCTAAGTTTTGCAGCTTTTTCAGCAAATTCTTTATTTATTTGATTCTTTTTTTTCTTTAGTTTAAAAATTTGGTTTTCAATATTATTTTGATAGAAATTCATGATAATATTATTTGGTAAAATTACTTAGCTATATTCTTTTAAAAAAGATATGATATGAGGATGGAATAAGACTACTTATTTTTTTTTTGGCTTTTTATATATTGCTTTCTTATCGGGGGAGGAAATATTCCGCCTTTAACAGATTGTACCAGTTGAATAGAAACAAAAGCGTTTGGANNTCTAGTACATCCTTTAAGTTTTTACGTTTTATTATTAATTGTACTAATATATTATGATACCCTTCGGCAGTTAATACAGTAAGACCGTATCCTGCTTCTTTTAATGATTTTAACAATTTTTCTGGCTTCTTGATTACTATTAATTGCAGATTTAATAACCCAATTGACAATTTTCGATCGATAAATATTCCAATATAATTTCCTAAGGCAAATCCAGCAGCATAAGAGAAATAATACAAGATATTGGTAACATGGATAAAAAGTTGCCCAATTGCGAGAAGCCATATAAATACTTCAAAGAACCCTATAATTGGGGCTATTTTAATCTGATCGCGGGAAGTAAAAATAATTCTTAATGTTTGCAGTGAAACATCTACAATTCTAGCAAAAAAGATTAATAAAGGTAAAATTATTAACCCAAAAATTCCATCAACCATATGAAATTCTCTAAGATGAATAAATTTTCTTTTAATTAATTAAAAAAAATATTATATTGTTAAAAAATAAATCCTAATTAACAAATAAATAAAATAGAACCATTGAATAAAACATTTAATATTACTTTAGACTGATTATAAAAAAAGGATGATATTTAATGTTATTTCATGAAAAAACTCAGGAAGAAAATGTTGAGATTTTTAAAGATTATCAGGTGCTTTGCGGAATTGAAGAGGAATTCTTAATTATTAATAAGAATGGAACATTGGCTAAAAAAGCAGACGATATAATGGTGAAATCTGCTGAAATCCTTGAGAGGGACCAGAATTTTCTGAATTCACTTCAAGTCAAAATAAGAGGATTAGATGCTGAACCGTCACCTTCACAAATAGAATATGTAACCTTACCATTACCCCCATCATCCTTAGAACAGGCCGTTTTTGAAGGTAGGAAATTGTTAACAGAAGCAGCTAAACAAATTGGAGTCAAAATACTTTCTCAGAGTCTTCATCCTGTACAGAGTGATCCCAATCCAATTTCTGGAACACATATAAATGTTTCTGTTCAAAGAAAAGGAAGCTTGATGACGCCTGAAGAAATGAAAGTAGTGTATAATTATTTATGGGATTATCTTCCTGAATTAATTGGAATTTCTGCAAATTCACATATATATAGAGGAAATTGGAATAATGTAGCGAGTAATCGATGTGCCAACAGTACCGTTCTAAAATCAAATGGATTTGCTCAGATACAAATTCCTGAAAATCGACCAGCATTGATACCTATGCGATATTATGGACGAATGAGATATAAATTGAAAATAGGATTTGAAGAGGATGAATTTTCTAAAAAAGTTATCACGAACAGTAGGGGAGATCGTTTAGTAGACATATCTCCTAGAGGTCCATTTACTAATATTAGCGACGACAATGATGAATTACCTTCAAGGAATCGTGTAGAAATTCGAACCATTGATGTACAATATAATAATGAGGATTTACTCGATATTGCTTACCTTTGCTGCTCTTCAGCACTTCATGCGATTGAGCTCCAAGCAACTGGAGAAATCATACAAGATCCATATCACAGAGCCAATGTGGAAAATGCAATTGCAAATGGTATTAAAGCTGTTTTCGAGAGAACAAATGGAGAAAGTGAACCTTTAGAAAATAGTTTATCAAGATGGATTCAAGAGACTAAAAATTATCAAGATTATTTAGGTATTCAAATTAAAAATCTGCCTGAAAAAAAAATTCAGACAAATCAATCTCAAAAAGAACTTAATATTGAGTATCAATCAAGAAAAATTGAAAAAATGAGGCAACAAGGAAAGACTTATGTTGTTATGGAGTTAGTAGAACCACGAATAGTATCAGATCGGAGGGGAAATCGTTATAAAATTACTGCGGGGACTCAAGTTCGGGGTACCATAGAGGCAAAATACAATTTTTCATATGAAGATATCGATGGGATGGTAACTAATTTCAATGGCATAAAAGTTGTAAATAATCTAGTTGTCCAAAATCTTAAGATTCCATTAAGAGAAAGCGATCGAGTCTTAAGAAGTCAGTCTGAATCACAATCATTAATAGATAGATTATTTGGAGATGTATTTTTCTAATTAAAATTTATTGTAGTTTCGAGAAAATGGAAAATAATAATCTTAAAGTCAATACAGTCTTTGTTTATGGTACTTTACAGCATGGCCAAAGTCGAAATTACGTCCTTAAAGGATTAAAGTATGATAAAGCTATTCTTTCTAATCATAGAAAATTAGAGCCTCCTTCCTTAGGATTTCCGTTTATTATTAAAGATAATAAATCCACTGTAAAAGGGGAAGTTTATTATGGTGTTAGTAGATCTCTTTTTAATCACCTCGATATGATTGAAGGAGAAGGCAGATTATATCATAGAATATTGGTAAATGTTAAATTAGAAGATGGTAATGAAATTAGGGCATATACATACTATCCCTCTGAAATTTTAATTAAAAACTATAAATAAAACATAGGAGATTATGTGTGAACGAAGAAAATAATCTAGAGAAGGAAGAAAAAAATCGAATACTTCTCATAGATAATTACTCTCGAGCTCTTCCTACAGATAGAATAACACGATTAGAATCGATCATAAACAATTCTTTAGCAGAAGTAGACTTAAAAACTATCCATTTTACGCAATTCAGACCCGAGATGGCAGAGGACAGCATTGGGATTATCCTTTCAGGATCCGAATTGAACGTCTCGAGTTTTTACTATGATGGAAGATTAAAAAAAAGGTTTAATCCTCAATTAGAATTAATTCAAAAAACTGATAGAATTCCAATTCTCGCTGTCTGCTTTGGAATCCACTTAGTAGCATATGCCTCTGGAGCACAAATATCAAGGATGAGGCTTTTTGGATTGGGTGGGAGAATTATATTTATCTTGCTTAAAGAAACGGATGAGTTAATAACTCAAAAAAACATTCCAGTTAATGTACACCATCTTGATTTTGTGTCTCCTAATGACTGTAAAATTCAGGAGAATTTCAATATTATTAGTACGTCCCGTACAATGGGTTATAGAATGATTCAATATATGAAACATAAAGAGAAACCAATTTTCGCAATTCAATTTCATCCGGAAACGCATGATCCATATTATTTTCATGCAAATGTATTTGATGAGAGAATCACAGAGAAAACAAGAATAATAGGTGAGAAAATTATTGATAATTTTATTTGGATGTGCATATACAAAAATAAAAATCTAGTTAGTTAACAGAGATTTTCTGTTCTGATTCTATACTAATCGATTCTATCTTAATAATTCGTTTATTGATAATTTCTTGTAATTCTAATTCATTTATCGTTCTTCCTTCATTTCTGAAGTCTTTACCACATAGTATTGAAGTTAGATTTATTATAGCATCAATAATAGGGGTTTGAACACCGAGAAATTTAGCTAAAGATGAAATCGGGACTAAACCAGTAGGTACATCCTCAGTGAAATATCTTGTAATTAACATTTTCGGTGCTATTATATTTTCATAAGCTTCTATACCTTGAATTGAATGATAAATACATTTCTTATTAACTCCATATGATTTATATGCCCAATTGCAAAATCTAAATTGTTTTAATCCTAAAATTTTGAAGATTTTATTCAACTCAATTTGAACCTGTTCTAGAACTTCACAAATTCGATTAGTTGCACCCTCTGCATAAAAGTTAAAATCAATTCCCGAATCCATGGCGCCAGCATTTAATAATGAAATAGTTGGATGTAAT
>JABAHP010007106.1_pt1 | contig 17272 bp, 16 predicted proteins | sample 7062081 | NCBI WGS metagenome assembly JABAHP01 (sample SAMN14534357, study PRJNA622989) | marine sediment metagenome | biome: marine biome [ENVO:00000428]; feature: marine pelagic biome [ENVO:01000023]; material: deep marine sediment [ENVO:00002113] | place: India: Gulf of Kutch | collected...
GAGTCACTATTTTCGACCCTGCATAATGTAAAAGGTTAGCGCCATCATCTGTAGAACCATGGCAAATCCGAGTGAAATTAATATCATGTCCGGGTTGGTCCGTCTCATTAACAGTACTATGGTTATCAGCAGGCAAAACGGCACAATAATTTGCAAAGTCCCGGCAATCAATCTCATGAAGGAAAATTCACCGAACATATCGGCTCGTTGCATCCCTTTTAGTTGCTCAAGAATGTTATTAAGCAATTGCATGGTCTTATCAGGGGAGACATCTTGCTCTACATTTTCGTGCTCTTGATTGGGTGGTTCGGTTATTTGTGGTGCCGGCTTGGCTTTTGGTTTCGTAGTAGGTTCGGTTTTAGACTTCGTAGTAGGTTCGGTTTTGGGCTTCGCAGTCCGTTTGGTTTTTTTCTTTTTAGCCGGCTTTGTTTTGAGCTTTGTAGCAATTTTTGTTTTGGACTTTTTAGCTGGCTTGGTTTCCGATTCCGGGACCATATTAGCCTCGGAATCTGGGACCGGTTGAGGTTCGGGTTCCGGAACTGGTTGTGATTCTGGCTCTGTGTCTGTCTTAAGTTCAGTATTTCTCTTTGACTGGGGTTCTGTTTCTGTAACTGTCTGTACTTTAGGTTCTGTAACCGGCTGGATTCGGACTTTCACATCGTTGGAAGAACGGTGATATTGTTTAATGATATTTACCGCTTCCTTCATGTTTACACTCTTATAGTCAGGTTTCGGCTCGTCCGGTTTGCCTAAGGTGGTTTTGTAGCGTGACATGCGGGTCACTAATATAGTTTTGCAGCCGGCCCGTAAACCAGCTTCAATGTCACGGCTGCTGTCGCCGATTTTCCAGGACTGGCTAAGATCGATATCCATGTCCTCACTTGCGGCAAGCAGCATTCCCGGATTAGGCTTACGCCATTCGCTTTCTTTACGGTATTTTGGAATAACACCATCCGGATGATAGGGACAGTAATAAATCTGGTCCAAATAGGCTCCTCTTTCGGTCAACAGTTGCCTTAGGCGATTATGGATCTCGCCGAGAATTTTCTCACTAACAATCCCCCGCGCAACAGCCGATTGATTAGTGACGACAATTAACATGTATCCCATATTTCGAAGCTCGATAAGTGCCTCGGCAACGCCTTCAAGAAGTTTTACCTGTTCGGGATGATTAAGATAGCCCGGGTCCTCAATTAGAGTGCCATCACGGTCTAAAAAAATTGCTTTGTTCGACATTTTTTATTTCTTTAATTAACTACTCACAAAAATTCTGTTCTACAAGTTTACAAATTATATGAAAACCAAGCTGGTGAATCTCCTGGACGCGGGCGGTAGGACCGTCTGCACAAAAACAAATATCAGAAATCCGTTCCAGCTTGCTATCAGTCTTGCCGGTGAAAGCCAGTATGCAGGCTCCTTTTTCTTTAGCTAACTGAGTTGCCTCGACGATGTTTGGCGAAGTCCCGCTGGTCGAAATGGCCCAAAAGATATCACCTTCATTAACCAGCGCTTCGACCTGCTTGACAAATACACTTTCATAGCCGAAATCGTTGGCAATCGATGTTATCACGGATGTATCGGTTGTCAGGGCAATAGCGGGTAGTCCTTTACGCTGGTGTTCGAATCTGCCTACAAGTTCGCCGGCTATGTGTTGAGCGTCTGCTGCCGAGCCTCCGTTGCCGCAAATATACACTCTGCCGCCTTGATTAAATGACTTTATTATGGCCTCTGCAGCCGATGCAAGTGTTTCAATACCGCTTTTACGAAGTTCGACAACCATCCTCTGGTGTGTTTCTATAACTTCTATAATCTGATTTTTTATACTTTCGTTCATCAGGAAATTATTCATAGGAACGTATTTAGTATCATTTTTCTATGTGTGAATTCTTCATAGTCTTCATTTTTTCGATTGTCGAAGTGGTGCTTTTCCCTTCGACAAGCGGTGCAAGAACAACTTTGCCGCCATAGGATTCAACAAAATCCTGACCGATGACACCTTTCTGGGCCCAATCCTCGCCTTTCACTAATATATTGGGCCTTATTTGTTTGATTAGGCTGAGCGGGTCCGGATCATCGAAGATTGTTATGTAATCGACAGTTTCCAGAGCAGCCAGGACAGCGGCTCTGTCATACTGATTGTTAATCGGCCGGTCGGGTCCTTTAATGGTTTTGACGGAACTGTCACTGTTGAGACCTACAACGACTAAATCGCCCTGAGACTTACAGAACTTCAAAAACTCCGTATGTCCTCTATGAACTACGTCGAAACAGCCATTGGTAAAAACAATACTAATATTTTGTTTGCGCAGTAAGGCAAGTTGATCTGCTATAAATTCAACCGACTGTACCTTGCTGCTCTTGCTGCGGTTCTCACTGATGATTTCATTTATAATTTCAGGAATAGTCACTGTCGCGGCACCAAATTTCTCAACTTCGATACCGGAGGTGATATTGGATAACTGTACGGCTTTTTGATAATCATAGCCGGCCGCAACAGTTATTGCAAGCGTCGCCAAAACCATATCACCGGCACCCGTGACGTCATATACACTGCGGGGACGGGCCGGTATTAATTCGCTAAATTCGTTTGTTTTAAGATACGCACCCTCCTTATCAAGCGTGATTACCACAGCCTCGAATTGAAAATCACATAGCAACTTCTCTGCTGCTCGACGGGCATCCTCTGTATTATTTATATCGAAACCAACCGCTGTTGATGCCTCCTGACGGTTCGGAGTAATGACGGTAGCGCCTCTGTATTTTGTATAGTCGGCAGCAAGGCACGGATCAACAAGGATTCTTTTTTTCGCTTTTTTTGCAAGCTGTACCATTTGTTGGCAAAGTGATGGGCTTAGTAAACCCTTATTATAATCCTGCAGGCAGACAACGTCAGACTTATTTAACTTTTCCTTGTACGACTGCAAAATCGCCTCATTCAATTCATCCGACAACGGTTCCGTAGATTCTTCATCAATTCTCATCAACTGTTGTCTATGACGATGCTGCGCAAGACCTATAAGTCTTTGTTTGCTGATGGTAGGGCGGTCAGCTACGGTAAGCATTCCGGTTAAATCGACATCAAGCGATGCAAGTTTGTCCCTGATCTCTTTGCCGTTGTTGTCTTCTCCGATAACACCCAGACAGGAAGGTAGTGCCCCTAAGGCGACAAGGTCGGCAACAACGGAGCCTGCACCTCCACAACGGCTTTCGGTCTCAGTTACTTTCAATACCGGCACCGGCGCTTCCGGGCTGATTCTGAGGGCATCGCCGTAAGTATAGACATCGAGCATAAAGTCGCCGACAAGTAAAATATTCGGCGAACCAAGGTTTGTTACCATCTCTAATAGTTCTTTATACATATTTATTATGGGACCATCTTCTTGTTACAACCGCCTTTTTATAATTCTTGGCTTACTTGATGTTTATTATTTTTAGATTCTAACCGACAGTGTGTTTATAATCAACTGTGTTATTTTATCTTCTCCACTAATAAAGCGAAATTCGATGGCCAGATACGCAAAATTTATATCCATGCTCGCATTTGTCATCGCCGATGACGAAAAGGAAGACCAGTCTTTCTGCGTTGTAAGTATTAAATCTGCATCCTGGCCTTTGGCCTGTTCATAAATATCAGCTATACAATCGTCCGAATAGTGATAATGGTCGTCGAAGACCTTCGAACCGGCAAGTTCTGCTCCAAGCCCGACAACCGTATTGAAAAAAGCATCAGGATTGCCTATACCGCAGAAAGCAAAGATTCTTTTGTTTTTCAGTTCTTCAAGGCTGATTTCTCTGTCATCAACAGATTTCGCACAAACAGGAGCATGAACCGACCTTGCAATAACCATTTCTGGATTCACCTGCCCCAGCTTTGCTTCAAGTTGGGTAAGCTCTGCTTCACAAACCTGGGCGCATCGGGTAATAACAGCAGCGTCAGCCCGCTTCAACGCAGTTACAGGCTCTCGAAGCAGACCCGCAGGAAGGAGCCTGCCGTAACCGAAAGGGATGGTTGCATCAATGGACACAATATCCAGATCTCTGCATAATCGGCGATGTTGAAAACCATCATCCATGATAAGCACCTTTGCGCCGAATCGGCTGATAGCCTCTGCAGCTCCTGCAATACGGTCAGGATTCACAACTACTTGGATCCCGGGACAACCCTGAGCAAGAACAGCCGGTTCATCTCCGTAACCGCCGGATTTACATCCTGAGTGTTTCGCTGCCTTATAGCCTCGTGTAAGAATCGCGCACTGAGAACTTGTGAGCTTGAATTGAGGAATTGATATGAGTAGATTGCACAGCCGAATGACAAGAGGCGTCTTGCCTGTCCCGCCGGTCGTTATGTTTCCTATACTTATAACCGGAACGTCCGCCTTATGTATCTTCAACCACTCTTTGGAATATAAAAAGTTACGCAATCCGATTATTAATCCGTATATTGTAGCGCCTATCGCTAATAAAAACCGCAAAAGTGCCGCTCCCGGCCCGGTACTTTCACCTGAAACCAATTTACGGTAAGCATTCTGGTCCAACGATAAAATCCTTTCACAAAGCCCTTGTTTTCCGCATTCATACATAACAGGGAACAAATTCGTGGCTTTAGCTCGAACAGATTACACTGGTTTTCATCTTTTTGCCACAAAAAATATAATCTACCCGAAAGCGTAAGTGTGAAGATAATGAATGGTGTTTTACGCGGAAAAGCTGTATCTTCGACTAAAAAGCCGGCTAATTCAAAGAGTCAAAAAACCTTTTCAATCGCGGCTGGTATTTGTCCGTAATATCAAAAGATACAATTACTCCCGTCGCCTTGCCTACGATTGCTCGTCTTTGCACGAATCCGAAATGTCTTGAGTCCTTGCTGTTGTCCCTGTTATCACCCATAACAAAATAATGGCCGTCAGGAACTACGACCGGCCCAAAATCCCGCATCGCCCGGATAGAAGGAACGCTCATGACCGCATGAGTACGACCATCAAGATTTTCTGTTGCAAATACGCTGCGATCTTTTAAACCGGATGACAGATATTCTGTATTTTCCGGCTCAAGTTTAGTATAGGTGGCAGGATGGCCATTTAAGTAAAGAACATTGCCCTTACTTTCGATTGTGTCTCCCGGCACAGCGATTATCCTTTTGACTAATCGTGTCTCATCTTCAGGGCAAAAACATACTACGATATCACCTCTTTGAGGAGTTGACCATTCGGCCAGCCGATAAAAAGTAAGAGGAAATCTCAGGTCGTATGCTAATTTATCTACATAAATCAAATCGCCTTCAAGGATAGTGGGATTCATCGAACCCGTAGGGACCCAGTTCCAGTCCGCAAGGCTTGACTTTATTGGGATTACCACAAAAACTATGAAAAATATTATGCCTCGCCACTGTTTCCACGTCCTGAAAACAAATTTTTTTATTCGCTGTCTTTTCATTGTATTCCTCAACAACAAAGTATTTTAGATTGGGAAGTACACTATTATACGACAGGAAACCCTACAATGTTCATTGATTCGGGATTCACCAGGTGGCCCTCGTAGCAGCCGACGTTTGAAAATCTTCGGGCGTAAGCTGACGTTTCGGCTGTAGATTCTCTGCGCTCGGCTGAATAGTCGAAGTACTGGCATCACGTTGCTGTAACTGTTCCACATCCGGCGATTTGGCAGGTCGGAGAACATAAATTCCAATAATGGCCGTCAGGAACTACGACCGGCCCAAAATCCCGCATCGCCCGGACCGAAGGAACGCTCATGACCGCATGAGTACGACCATCAAGATTTTCTGTCGCAAATATGCTTCGATCTTTCAACCTGGATGAAAGATATTCCGTGTTTTCTGGGTCGAGCTTCGTGTAGGTGTCCGGCTGACCGTTCAAATAAAGAACATTGCCCTTGCCTTCGATTGTATCCCCCGGCACAGCGATAATCCTCTTGACCAATCGGGTTTCATCTTCCGGGCAAAAACATACTACGATATCACCACGCTCCGGCTCTGACCATTCGGCAAATCGATAAAAAGTAAGAGGGAATCTCAGGTCATAAGCTAATTTATCTACATATATCAAATCGCCTTCAAGGATAGTGGGATTCATAGAGCCGGTAGGGACCCAGTTCCAATCCGCAAGACTTGATTTGACAGGGATTATCACAAAAACTATGAAAAATATAATGCCTCGCCATTGTTTCCACGTCCTGAAAATGAATCTTCTTATTTGCAGTTTTTTCATTTCATTCCTCAATAAAGTATTTTAGATTGGAAAGTACTCGCTTATACGTCAGCAAACCGGCCAATGTTCATTGATTTGAGATCTCTGTTGTTTGATGCAATAAGGATGTTTAAATAGGAATCTAAACAACGAAACATATTTCTTGAGAAACAGTGGAGGCTTTCATTCATCTTCTATTAATGAAATGATAGTCGCACGTGTCAATCTTAACTTCTTCCCTGTAGCACACAGCTTCTTCCACTGAGCTAAAACTTTCTGATTCGCCTGGATCAATTTTACAAGTTTGAGTAGCTTTGCTTCTTCGGGAAGTCCATCATTCTTATAAATATCATCCACGATGGCATTGAACTTTTGAACTTCCTCTTGTTTCACGAGATTTATTTTACCCTGAATTAATTCTTCCTTAGCCGCAATTTCCACCGCATCTTTAACTAACTTTACATTTTCGATACTTGGTCTTACAGCCTTAGCTTCAGCATATGCAGCAACGAGAACCTCACTCTTTTTCAACCAAGGACGAAGTAAAGACTTGACTCGTGCGAAACGTCCTTGCTCCGAGACTAGACCTGGATTATTAGGTTTGACCCTTATCTCAACGATTCCATGCTTCAAATTACCTTTACTATCTTGTTTCACTTTATACTGGCCTCCGAAGCATCTATGGTACTGAAATTAAGGCCGGATCCTCCTAACATCCGATAAAGGTGAGACAACTCTATGAAAAATTCAGAGAGTTCTTCCGAAGTCGCACGGCCAGGATTTATCGCCAAGCATAAGTGAGTAGACTCAGGCCGTATTTCTCCCTCTGAGGCCGGAAGCGGTTGACTTATCTGAAAGCTCGTTTTGGCCTCGCCGATCAAATAAAAACTGCCAGTTATACAAATCAGGTCTTCTTTATCGACATAGCCTTTAGCAAGCCTCATTGCCTCACCAAGAGTTGGAGCTACCTTGCACATCTTGCCGCAGATTTCCGTGTACATATCAGCCAGCTTTTGTGGGGACATCGCCTTAGCAGACTTACTGCGGGTAAAAATCACCTTATCGGCACCATATTGCAATTGATCTAGCATCCCTTTTATGTCTTTGTCGCTGTTGCAGCCAAATATCACCACCATGGAATCGTAGGGAATATTTTGTCCTATTGCATGCATCAGGGCCCGGATACTTGCCGCATTGTGAGCACCGTCGACCATAATCCTTGGGTCGTCACAAATCATCTCCATCCGGCCTTTTAGCGAGACATTATGGAGCCCCTCGGTAGCCTTATCATCGTCTATTTCGTAGCCGCTTGCTTTGAGTTTATCCAGCATGGCCAGAGCCAGGCCACAGTTAATGGCCTGATGTTTGCCGTGCAACGGCACCCGGAGGTGTTCAAATTTACTCAATGGTGTTGTCAGGCAGATTCTCGTATGTGGGCCGTGCTCTCGTGACGTTTCAAACCGCTGCGAAAAATCAATATCGCTGCCTGTTACGCTCAACGGCGCCTTGACAGCAGTGGCACATGATTTTAGAACACGCAGGGCCTCCGGGTCCTGCTGAACGGTGATAACGGGTACACCACGTTTGAAAACTCCTGCCTTCTCTTTTGCAATGCTGCCGATTGTTTCCCCGAGTTGGGATTGATGGTCAATACTCAAGCTGGTTATCCCAATGACTTCGGGCTTAATAACATTCGTGCTGTCCAGTCTGCCGCCCATGCCGGTCTCAATCACGGCAATATCGACATTCACATCCGCAAAGTGCATAAATGCAAGGGCCGTCATAATCTCGAAGAAAGTAATCCGTTCGCTTTTTGATATTTTTTCAACCGGAGCATAAATGCGATTCAGGAGGCCAAGCATTTCCGAATCGCTAATCATTTTTGAATTGACCATAATTCGCTCATGCAAGTGTACTACATGTGGCGAGGTGTACAACCCCACAGTATATCCATTCGCTTCGAGCATCTTAGCCAGCATCGTGGCAGCCGAACCCTTCCCTTTCGTACCGTCTATATGAACTGAACGAATTCTTTTATGAGGATTTCCTACTAAAGATATAAGCTTCTCCATCCTCGCAAGGCTGAACGTCTTGACGTCATATCGTAGATGCTTTTCACTTTCGTAATTTGTTTTCTCATACAGGTACTTAATAGCCATTTTGTAGTTTTTAAAAGCCTTTTTGATCCTGACTTTCGCCACTTTGAAGTGTATTTTTTTCGTTCGTTTTTTTCCGACTTTTTTTGTGTATTTCCCCATAATTGTCTCATTATAACATTGCGTATCTTTGGTAGCGAGTTAATTTTAATTTTCGAGCAGCCAAAGCACACTGACATGTGTTAATTATCCACACATTCTAACGTACATACAAGATATTTACCAATAGAAATTATAATTCTACTGTCCAGGATGTTGTTGTTCAGGATGATGCTTTTTGGCCCCCGAAGTGCAATTTTCTACCTCAAGTTTGCTTGATTTTTTCGATAATAGCGTCGGCCATCTCGCTTGTGCCCACGGCGGTCGGGTCATTTCGATCCGGCTTCATATCGTAGGTCACGTTTTTGCCCTCGGCAATCACCGCTGCAACGGCGGTCTCCAGTTTGTCTGACTCGGCCATCTTGCCTATATGTCTTAGCATCATAACGCCGCTCAGTATTAACGCCGTGGGATTGACCTTGTTTTGCCCTTTATATTTTGGAGCGCTGCCGTGCGTTGCTTCGAAGATGGCCCCTTTTTCCCCGATGTTTGCACCGGGAGCCACGCCGAGTCCCCCGACCAAACCTGCGCACAAATCGCTGATTATATCACCATAAAGATTCGGCAGCACAATCACATCATAAAGCTCCGGCTTTTGAATCAACTGCATACACATATTATCAACGATGCGGTCCTCAAATTCGATATCAGAATACCGCTTTGCAACCTCCCGGCTTACATCAAGCCACAATCCATCGCTGAACTTCATAATATTGGCTTTGTGGACGGACGTTACCTTTTTCCGCCCCATTTTACGGGCGTAATCAAACGCAAAACTCACTATCCGCTCAGTCGCCTTCACCGAAATAGGCTTGATGCTTATGCCGGCATCGTCTCCAATTTGTCGCTTGCTGTGCTTATTTATCCAGCTGACGATTTCAGCGGTATCTTCCGTTCCCTTTTCATATTCAATACCTGCGTAGAGGTCCTCGGTATTTTCGCGAACGACCACAAGGTCAATGCCCGAGTATCGGCTCCGCACGCCTTCATAGCTCTTGCTGGGCCTCAGGCACGCGTACAAATCAAGCGTCTGACGAAGATGTACATTGATACTTCTATAACCCGTTCCCACCGGCGTTGTAATCGGCGCTTTTAATGCTATGCCGTTTTTCTTGACCGACTCGACAGTGGCATCCGGCAGGGGGGTGCCAACCCGCTCCATCACCTCTACACCCGCTTCCACTATGTCCCAATTTATCCCGGCACCGGTAGCATCAATGCACCTGCGGGCAGCTTCTGCGATTTCCGGTCCGATTCCGTCACCTGTAATTAACGTTACATCAATCATATCTTAGTTCACCTAATTATTTGTAAAGCGGGTATATTATCGTTTAATGAAACATCTGTCAACGCTTCACATTCTAAATTGTGTTTTGTCCCAAATTAAACTGCACTTGCATCATCGTTAGTAAAATAGGATAATCAACCTATATTAAACCGATATATTTTGGAAAGGAGGTCGAAATGAAGCTATATCTTGTTCAACATGCAAAAGCAGCCTCAAAGGATGTAGACCCTGAACGCTCGCTGACACAAGAGGGCCGCCGGGATATACAGAAAGTTGCTGCATTCATTAAATCCTTGAACCTGTCTGTAGATAATTTATGGCACAGCACAAAGACAAGGGCTATTCAGACGGCTGAGATTTTGTCTGAAGTCATCAAAATGAATAAGGAAAAAATCGAGCGCGAAGGACTTGCTCCAAATGATGAAGTAACGGCGATAAAAGATGAGCTTGTAGCCGCCCAGCAGGATACAATGATTGTAAGCCACATGCCGTTTGTCAGTAAACTCGCTTCGCTGCTTTTGGCCGGCCGCGAATTCGCCGATACAGTGGCCTTCAGGCAGGGTGGTATCGTGGCTTTAAGCACTTCAGAGTCGAGCCAATGGCAAATCGAGTGGATGATAACGCCGGAACTTCTTATCTAAAAAGGATTTCATATTTAGCTGATCATGGCATTGCCTCCGACAAATACAGACTCTTTTAGCGATTCCGTGCAAAAGCTGTGGGATTTGATGAATCCCTGCACACTGTGTCCGCGCAATTGCAAAGTCGACCGCACCAATGGTCAGACCGGTTTTTGCGGAATCGCAGATATGCCGGTTGTCAGTTCTGTAGGCCCGCACTTCGGCGAGGAATCCGTCCTCGTCGGCAGGGGGGGCTCCGGCACAATATTTTTCGCAGGGTGTAACCTCGGCTGTATATTTTGCCAGAATTCCGATATCAGCCATCAACGGCACGGCAGTAAAGTAACAATTGAAGAAATAGCTGAAGCCATGCTCGGCCTGCAAAAGTTCGGCTGCTGCAATATCAATTTTGTTACCCCAACGCATGTCGTGCCGACTATTGCGGCGGCAATCGAAACGGCACGCAAAAAAGGCCTGGCACTGCCGACGGTTTATAATACCGGCGGTTACGATTCGGTAGAAACGCTGAAACTGCTCGACGGCTTCATCGATATCTATATGCCGGACATGAAATACTCGGATTCCGGCGTTGCCGATGAACTTTCCAGCGCGCCGGACTATCCGCAGATAAACCAGACGGCCGTCAGGGAGATGCATCGCCAGGTGGGCGATCTAACAACAAAAAACAGCGTCGCCACCCACGGCTTATTGGTTCGGCATTTGGTACTTCCGGAGAACCTGGCTGGGAGCATCGAGATTATTGACTTTTTAAGTGAGCAAATCAGCCCGAAAACCACAATAAATGTAATGGACCAGTATCGACCGTGCTTTCAAGCCTCTTCGCACACTAAAATAAACCGGCGCCCAAGCCGCGACGAATTCCAGTCCGCCCAACAATATGCCCTCCAAAAAGGACTGAACGTCCTTTTGTGATTCGCTTTCTCACCCTGAAATTGGGTTTGTTTGGCTTTGTAAGGGTAGCCCGGTAAGGTGCGATCTTTCACGCCAATTCTACCGCATTTCTACCTGCGGTTCGCATTTTCCTTAATCACTCCGCTGCTGACGTACCTCCAAATCCCTAACTGCCTGTAAGGCAGCAAATTATTTATGTGCCAAAATGGTACCCTCTAACGGATGTATTACACTTGAATGGCGTTGCTAAACATTTGAGAAACGGGTAAACTTGAACTGTAACTTTATTTGTAGGGTTGGTGTTTACTGATACCCCGATGCGGTTGGCCCCACTTTTGATAGACAGGTTGATCATGGGCATGGATTTGCGTTCAGAGACAGGCGCAGAATTTAGACTTTCGAGAAATGCTTGGCTTCACATTTTAGAACTGGCTAAAGAGTACGGCTGGGAGCCGCTGGGCACAATCCCCCCGACATTTGACGACCCACTTAGAAATTTAGAATATAAGGATTGGGAAGGCGGATATGATACAAACGAATATCAAATAGTTACAGACGTGGATAGTGCTGAAATGGCTTCAGCTTTGGAAAACGCCCTGCAGGATATAGCAAGCCGGGAAGAATCTGTTTTACTGGCTGGTTTTATAAGTTTTGCTAAGAAGGGTTCTTTCTCCATAGATTGAGGGTGGAAAATACAAAAAGCCCCTGCACACCAGTGAGGATTTGGAGGAGAATGCAGGGGTCCTGTTAAAAACACCGCTATTATTTATTATCGACCTTTTTGTTGGCGAGGTTAAGGAAGACAGTGGATTTAAAAGAAAACAATTAAAAAGCCCCTGCCGACATTACTGGAGTTAAAACTTGAATACAGGGGCTTATAGTTATTGGTTACTTTTAATTATATAATTACAAGTCAATGAAACCAAGAAAAAAAGTGGAATTAAAGTGATACAATAAAAAAGCCCCTGCAAGCTTCTTTGAGGGATTAGAAATGAGCAGGGGCTGCAATTATGTGTAAATATATTATTGAGTATTGAGATAAAAAACTCAAGAAAAAAATGAGGTGACCCAAGTGTGAGGCTGGCTTAGGCTGGCCTTTTTTTATCCCTGTTCAGCACAAAACTTATCGACAAAGCCCGGCAAATTTGATATTATTACTTGTAGCATAAAAAGAATTATTTTTTGGAGGAAGATAAATGCGGACGACATATCTTAACAGCTTGTCAGTAGTCTCGGCTATTCTTTTCACTATGGTGTTTACTATTGTTCCTGCGCGGGCGGACGTTAATATTACGGCTGCTCAGGTGGGAGAAACAAACGAAGTAATTATCAGTTTCGATGCAACCACAGAGACAAATCTGGTCCGTGCGTTTGCTCTGGATATTAGGCTTGATAACGAAGCCAATATTGTGGCGGTGACGGGGCTAAGTGCAGACTACTATATTTACCCGGGAACTATCCGCATTGATGCGCAGGGCAATGTGATCGACTTCGGCTCACCCGTCGCCGAATATAGCGATTTGCCGAGCGGCACGCTGCTTGGCCTTGACAGCAACGGCATTACAATCGAGATGGCTTCGCTCTATGCCCCGGTTGGCCCGGACTCTCCTAACGCCCCGGCTAAAAGTGGAGACCTGCTTTCAATCATTGTCAGCGACTACACTTGTATTAACATCACCCCTAATGTTGCCCGTATCGGCACAACAGGTGTGGTTATGGAAGATCCAAACCAGGTTGTCAATGTGTACATGCCCTCCAGCATATGTTATGAACCACCACCGGATTGTATGCCGTCCAGCGCTACGGAATATCCTATTTGGGTAGAGTGGGGCAAACCTGAATGCTGGTGTAATTGCAGGCATTGCCACGGTGATGCTGACGGCATCAAGACAGGTCCGTTTTGGGTAGCTATTCCTGATTTGATTATCTTTAGGAGCGCGTTCAATAAAATTGACACGGTGGTCGCTAATACGCCAAATGGCATATGCGCCGACTTCGACCACATTAAGTTCGGGCCGTTCCGTGTATCTATTTCTGACCTGAACATTTTCAGGCAATACTTCAACAAACCTGAATCGCAGGTGCCGGATGACTGCTACTTTTGGTGTTTCCATTGGCCTTTGGAAATTCCATAGCTTAGAAGCTTGCAGGGTGCGATCTTTCGCACCAATTCTATTGCATTTCTATCTGCAGTTCGCATTTCCCTTACTCACTCCGCTGCTGACGTGTCTCCAAATCCCTAACTGCCTGTAAGGGCGTGTTGCCCAAAGTGGGCATGGTTTATATTTGTGTTAGTCTTTAAGTAAGATTTTGCCGCTTCTGCAATATCGGGGGATTTGTTCTTTAGTAACCGCCTATTCGATCATATGCTGTACATCTGATTAGTAATCGGCGCCAGAGAACGCTAATGCATCCTGAGACAGAATCTATTGCACTAATCATCTCTTTCAGGCTGCCGTCGTCACAGCCGTATCGCAGCAGTTTACGCAAATTCTGGATCGACGCAATCATCAGGTTCTGTATCTCAATGCTCATCAAGCCTCGCCAGCGAGCACGCTTAAAGCCGTGATTGTTGGCCCCGTCGGCAAACGAACCTTCGACTTTGTACCTGCGACGAATCATCAGCCGACGACGCTGGCGTTTTGTCAGACAGCCGTCCGCCCAATGGTAGTACACGGCATTTGGATTACGCTGCACCAGACGTCCGGCCTTTTTGCCGGTTACGCATCTCTTGAGATAGCGGCACTTTTGACATGTCTTTCGCTTGGCACGGTATTGGCTTGTGCCCTGGGCCTTGCTGGTGGAGATTCGTCTGAGTCTTTCACCGGCAGGACAAATAAAGAAATCGCCGGTGCTGTCCCTGATATTCTGTTATCCTAAGTGGCAGGTTATCTCGTCAAAAGCATTCTTTTGCATAGGCCTTGATAAATCCCCAATCCGGGTCATTCTTTATCACCCATGAGAGATTATGCTCTGGATAATTCTGTTTGAAATGCGCCTTCGCCTTATCGGCGTCTGCATCTGTGGCTGCGTACATGTAATAATTTCGCTTTCCGCCAAATGTTTCAACTAATACGGTGATTCCTTGTTTTCTGTTCCTGAAGTAATTGACAACTTCGTAGTCAAAATCTGCCAGGCCTAAGTTATAATCGTCCTCAGGCAGACCGCTCGGTTTGGTTTTCGCGAACTGATGTGTAACTACAACTAAATTCGGGAAAGTGTCTTTTAGCAAATCATAATCCAGGTCTTTCGGCCGTCTAAGAAGAAGCGGAAAACCTTCATAATCCACCTGTCCCGTCAACCATTCTTGATTTGCCGATGTATAGTCTTCAGTCATATTTGGCTCCTGGTCTTTGCGTGAACATGACATAATCAGCAACACTGATACCAGCATTATATAAATCATATACTTCATTGTCTATACTCCCTAATAATAATCGTATCCTTGCTGCTCTCCAATCTTGTCACTACCGAAGTAGAGGTTTCTATTAAAAAAGAAGTCATTGCGAGCGAGGCGCAGCCGAGCGCGGCAATCTCAAACCCAAAACAAAACTGTTTCCCGTGCCCGGCCGATGAATATAATTCTTAATTCCCATTGTTCGTATTTCTACCTTCGGTTCCCATTTTTTACTCACTCCGGCCCTTTAGGGCCTACGTGTACCTGTACGATGCTAATCGCGGTCTCCGGTAGAAATGCTACCTTTTCCTAAACGCTACCCGATGTATGTTCTACGTTGCTTTTACTTGTCCCAAACATACTAATCCAAACCGGCTTTGTCAATGATAAATATCATCACTCATGGAATAAGAATCGAGCATCGAGAACCACGTTAAAATAGGTAAGAATTTCGCCAAATTTCAATCAAAAACGCACATACCTAAAGACAAAATCCGAAAAAAATAAAAAAATTTTTACTCACCTTCTATAAAAGAGTTACGTCAATCGCACATCGTAAATATGGTCCAAATTTCGTATCAAATGTAAACATTCGTGCATTAATAGAGGGACATATTTTTTTTGCCCTCCGGCCGAAAACTCGGCCAATCGGACAACTTGAAATGTGAAATCAGGCTATCAAGGAATCGCCACTGTAAGAGAGCGGAAAACTCAACAAACTAAATACTATTCACTAACAACTATTCACTATTCCACCTGGAGGGTGGAAATATTACCGAGTACGCATTCAAAATCAGGATTCCAAATCGGCTGGATTATATCCTCTCTGTGCCGCTGCTTTTATACCGGTTCCTCCGCTTTGGATATACGTTTCGCCGCATTCCCCTTACAAGAGGAAAGTACGCCATTGTCGACCCCGATGATTATTACCACCTCTCCAAACATAGATGGTACGCTGTCAGAGGAAAAGAAACCTTCTATGCGGTTCGATGCCTCGTGAACAAAGCCGGCCGAAAGTGCATCCAAATGCACCGTGCCATACTCAAAGTTCCTGATGGAACCTGGGTTGACCACATAAATCAAGATGGCCTCGACAACCGAAAGATAAATATAAGACCCGCTACACGAGCACAGAATATGCGTAATCGTTCTAAATACAAAAGCAGAAGCTTCAGTTCAAAATATAAGGGTGTAACCAGAATCAGAGGAAAAAAGCTATGGAAGGCACACATAACGGTCAACCGCAGAACAATATTGCTCGGCTCTTTTAAGGATGAAATCGCCGCCGCAAAGGCATACGACCGAGCTGCCAAAAAATACCACGGCCAATTCGCATCCATCAATTTCGTACAGCCCAAACCTTCGATATCCCGCCGCTTTCTCGCCTTTTCTCTTACACTTCTGTTCTACATTCGTTCACACCTTTCTTCGAGCATAAAGAATCCGTCATCGACTACCGAGTACTCCTTGACATCACCTCCCCCAGTCCGTAAATTGACCAATATGGCAAAGAAGCTCTACATTATCGACGGCCACGCCCACATCTACGCCGCATATTTTGCCCCGATGAGCCAGCGGCTGACGAGCCCCTCCGGCGAGCCGACAAAGGCCACCTATATCTTCACCGCCGCCGTCTTGGGTCTCATCCAGCGGCACAAGCCCGACATGCTTGCGGTTGCGTTGGACAGCAAGGCACCGACATTCAGGACCGAAATCTATACAGAGTACAAGGCAAACCGCCCGCCGATGCCCGATGATATGCCCGCCCAGATTGACCGCATCGAGCAGATTTTAGAGGCGATGAATATCCCAATCCTGCGCCTGGATGGCTTCGAAGCGGACGATATAATCGGCACCCTTGCCAAAAAGGCCGCAAAGAAAAGAATCGAGACCTACATCTGCGCAAAAGACAAGGACATGTATCAGCTTGTCGATGAGCATACTTACATTTTCGATATCAAAAAAGGTGAGGTTCTTGATGATGATGCACTCTTTGAAAAATATAAAATTCATCCCAAGGATTTTATCGATGTTCTGGCTTTACAGGGTGACTCTTCCGACAATGTTCCGGGTGTGCCGCTTATCGGCGAAATGAACGCTGTTAAGCTGATTCAGCAATATGGTTCCCTTGATAAACTCTATAAACACGCCGATGAAGTAAAAGGCAAGCGAGGCGAAAACCTCCGAAACTTTAAAGAGCAGGCCTACCTCAGCAAAGAGCTTGTAACCATCAATTGCCAAATCCCCCTCAAAGTTGATTACGAAGCTTTGGCCCTCAGTAAATTCAACGAGCCCGAACTCGCCCAAATCTTCACCGAGCTTGGATTCACTCGTTTTATCACCCAACTCGGTCTCTCACCAACAGAGGCCGCTAAACCAGCAGCAAAAAAAGCCCCGCCAACCACGCAGGATTTAACTAAACCTGCTTCTGCCAAAACCGTCGAACATGACTACCGGCTCGTAGACACGCAGAAAAAATTCGATACATTTTTAGCTAAGCTCAAAAAGCAAAAGCTGTTCGCTATAGACACCGAAACAACCTCTCTGGATGCCATGCGGGCCGACCTCGTCGGCATTAGCTTTTCATGGCAGCCGCA
>JABAHP010002278.1_pt1 | contig 17260 bp, 20 predicted proteins | sample 7062081 | NCBI WGS metagenome assembly JABAHP01 (sample SAMN14534357, study PRJNA622989) | marine sediment metagenome | biome: marine biome [ENVO:00000428]; feature: marine pelagic biome [ENVO:01000023]; material: deep marine sediment [ENVO:00002113] | place: India: Gulf of Kutch | collected...
AAGGCTTGAGCGAGCGCTCGGAGAACTTGACATGGGCAGGTACTTCGAAAAGGACGAGTGGGTGGCGGTCAAAACCCATTTCGGCTCGCATGGTGCCCATCGCATTGTTCGCCCGGTCTTCCTTCGGACCATTACGAACGGGATCAAGGCGGTGGGGGCGAATCCTTTTGTCACCGATACGGTCCGGATAAAAGGGCTTGATTATCTTGAAGTGGCCAATGCAAATGGCATTAATCATCTCTCCGTGGGGGCTCCCGTAGTCTTAGCGGATGGTCTTTACGGCAACGACAACCTGATGGTGAAGGCCGGAGAACTGCTGGGTGAAGTGGCTGTAGCCACGGCTATCCATGATGTGTCTGCTATGGTAGTAGTGAGCCATGTCAAGGGGCACATTCTTGCAGGGTATGCCGGAGCCGTCAAGAACCTGGCCATGGGTGGAGTGAGCGGCTCACACCGCACCTGTGGCTGGAAGTGCGGACGGGGAAGCATGCACGCCATAGGGCATGGCAGGCTTGCCTGGAACGGGGAACAGTGTGAATTATGCTATCAGTGTGAGGAGATATGCCCCCTGGACTGTATCGAGTTCTCTGAGGATGGGAAGAAGTTCACCTATGATGATGAGCGCTGCTGGAGGTGCGGCCGCTGTGTCCGTGTTTGCCCGGGAGATATCCTTGAACAGGAGGGTTCGGATGACGAGTCCTTCATGCGTTCTCTTACCGAGGCCGCTTCTGCTGTTTTAAGTACATTCGGGAAAAGAAAGGTTGTTTATGTGAATTTTCTTACGGAGATCCAACCCGAATGTGATTGTATGCCGGGCGCGGACGTCCCCATGGTACAGGATCTGGGCATTCTTGTATCGGATGACCTGGTGGCGGTGGAACAGGCATCAATGGACATGATCCGTTCAGCCAAACCACTTCCCGGCTCTGCTGCATCGGACAGAGGCATCGCATCCGGGCAGGATATTCTGGCAGAATTCCATAAAAAACCTTATTATTTACAGATTGAGGAGGCAGAACGGCTGGGGCTGGGCTCCAGAAAATACGATATTATAGACATCTAGACCGCATCATTTTTGTAACCTGTTGAATTATTTGTATTAATATCCGTTTTTTGCCGTTTAGTGCCAGAAGACGCGCCGCTGCCCGTGGGGGTTGGGCAGCAGCTTGGGGAGGTAACGAGGTATATTTATATTTATCAGACATTGACAGTATTGTCAAGAGAAAAATTAAGTTATCTTATATTTTTGAATTTAGATTACATTTATATTAAAAAATGCATGAACTTCAGGGCCTGTTCAACGTCCTCGTTGCTCGGCGAGAAAGCAATCGTTTATACTTTATATCTATGAGAAATCGCATACTATTTCTGCTGTGTCTTGTTGTACTGATGGCTATGCCTGGCGCAGCCCGTGCCTTTGAAGCAACCATAACCCCCGAGCGTGTAAAACAGGGCGATCCGTTCCTGGTAAAGATAACCGGAGCTTTTGAAAAGCCCCAGGCTGTTTTTCAGGGTGCTGACCTAAAGTTTTCAGCATGCGGGAAGGGATGTTTTTCAGCCATTGGCACTTCATTACTTAAGAGCAAGGCCGGTATCTATAGTCTTTTTGTTTATGACCGGAAGCAGGTGGTGTCCCTTCCCCTTGAAGTAACCGAGGGAGTTTTCCCGGTCACCCGGATCACCGTGGATGAAGAGAAAGTGAAGCTTAGTCCGGAAGACGAGAAACGTGCTGACCGTGAGGAGGCAAGGCTCAAGGCACTCTGGGAACTCAAGACCGAAAGGCTCTGGAGCGGTGGTTTCCTGATCCCGCTTCGTAATAGTTACTCTACACTGTTTGGCACCAAACGGATATTCAATAATGAAAAGGAAAGTGTTCACTCAGGCCTTGATATTCGGGGTCGGCACGGTGAGTCCGTCTGGGCTTCCAACCGGGGCCGGGTAGTGGTGGCCGAAGAGCTGTTCTTTGGAGGAAATACGGTCGTTCTGGACCACGGTCTCGGGATTTATACCATTTATATGCACCTTTCCGAGATAAAAGTCGCGGTTGACGATATCGTGGAAAAGGGCAAGGTGGTGGGCCTTGTGGGCTCCACGGGCCGGTCCACCGGACCGCACCTGCACTTCAGCGTCAAGATAGGTTCTACCAGTACCAATCCTCTTGCCATGACCAAGCTGCCGCTTTTTGGCCTTTAGCCTGATTTTTCGTATAACTCTTGCAGTTACAGCGCTTGGCCCTCTATTTCTCCTGATGGCGTTATTGACACCCGCCCTCCTGCAATGCTACAAAAGGCAGAAGCAGTTCATCCAGGGAGGTTTATGTTATGAAGGTAGTAGCCTTTAACGGAAGCGCCCGCAAGGGCGGAAATACCGCAGTGCTGATCAAGACCGTTTTCGGTGAACTCGAAAAAGAAGGTATAGAGTGCGAACTGGTGGAGCTTGCCGGTAAGCCCGTACAGGGTTGTATCGCCTGTTACAAGTGTTTCGAGAACAAGGACAGGCGCTGCGCTGTGACCAAAGACTCTCTCAATAACTGTATCGAGAAGATGCTTGAGTCCGACGGTATTATCTTGGGGTCGCCAACCTATTTTGCCGATGTCAGCGCATCCATGAAGGGGCTTATCGAACGCGCCGGGATGGTGGCACGAGCCAACGATAATATGTTCCGCCGCAAGGCGGGGGCGGGGGTGATTGCGGTGCGGAGGGCAGGGGCCGCGCATGTGTTGAGTTCCATTAATTATTTCTTCCTCATCGGTGAGATGGTGATTCCCGGTGCCAGTTACTGGAACCTTGGCATGGGGCGCGAGCCCGGCGAGGTCAGCAACGATGCTGAGGGCATGGATACCATGCGTAACCTCGGGCAGAACATGGCCTGGCTGCTGAAGAGGACGTCAGGGTAAGAAGGCTTTCTTTACATATGAGCTGTTTTCTGATAGAATTTCATTACCCTGTTTGAACGGTGTGTCACAGGGCGTTGACCTGTTGTGGCGTGAGTTCTTGTTAAATTCTGTATCAAAAGGGAGGCGCTATGGGAAACAATCCGCTTGTTGCGCTGAACGAGCTGGGGCAGAGCATCTGGCTCGATACCATAAGCCGGGAGCTTATTGATTCCGGTAAATTAAGGAGTATGGTCGAACAGGACGCTTTGACCGGGGTGACGTCCAATCCTACCATCTTCCAGAAGGCCATATCGGGAAGCTCGGACTATGACTCCCGTATGAAAAAACTGCGGGCAGAGGGGGTGACCGATCCGAAAGAGCTTTTCATCGGTATCGCCGTGGATGATATCGGTGATGCCGCTGATATCTTAAAGCCTGTGTATGAACGCACAGGAGGGATGGACGGTTATGTGAGTATTGAGGTCTCACCAGACTTGGCGTATGACACTCAGGCGACCATTGAGGAGGCGGTACGCCTTTTCGATACTCTGAAGCGGGACAATGTGCTTGTGAAGGTGCCCGCGACAAAAGAAGGTGTTCCCGCGATCGAAGAGTTGATTGCGCGTGGTGTGAACGTCAACGTGACCCTCCTTTTCTCTGTGGACAGATACCGTGATGTCATGGACGTGTACCTGAAAGGGCTTGAGCGAAGGGCCGAAAAAGGTGAATCCATCTCGTCTGTGGCTTCGGTGGCGAGCTTTTTCGTAAGCCGTGTGGACACGCTGGTGGACAAGAAACTTGACAGCGTCGACGACCGGGAACGTGCTGGAAGGCTGAGAGGGAAGATAGCAGTTGCGAATTCGAAAATAGCATTTCAGGCTTTCCGTGAAGTGTTCGGCTCCGAACGGTTCCGGGCGCTTGAAGCAAAGGGCGCGAAGGTGCAACGTCTTCTGTGGGGAAGCACGGGGACGAAGGACCCGGACTACAGCGATATTAAATATGTCGAGGAGCTGATGGCTCCCGTTACGATCAATACCCTCCCGATGGATACCATCAATGCGTTCCGTGACCACGGCAATCCCCACATTTCTATCGAGGACGGTCTTGATGAGGTTCCCGCAATGATGGACGAGCTCAGGTCCCTTGGTATCGATATTGATCAGGTGACCGGCCAGCTGGAGGACGAGGGAGTGAAGAAGTTCGCCGATTCCTTCAACGAGCTTCTGGGTGAGATCAAACGCAAGAGCACCGAACTTGCCTGAACAGGGAAAGGACGCTTTCATGCAGATAGGAATCGTAGGGCTTGGGAAAATGGGCTTCAATATGGCGCTGAGGCTGAAAAAAGGCCGTCATCAGGTTATCGGATATAACCGCAGTCCTGGCAAGGTGAAGGAGCTTATAAAGAAGGGCCCGAGGGGAGCCTTCTCCCTTGAGGAACTGGTGGACATGCTCCGGCCCCCGCGCACCGTCTGGCTCATGCTTCCGGCGGGAGGGCCGACCGATACGGCCATCGGAACACTCAAGGGCCTTCTGAAACGTGGCGATACCATTATAGAAGGGGGCAATTCCTACTATCAGGACGATATCCGGCGTGCGGCGGAACTGAAGCCTCTTGGCATCCGATATGTAGATGCCGGAGTGAGTGGCGGAATCTGGGGGCTCAAGGTTGGTTACTGCACGATGGTAGGCGGGGAGAAACGTGATTTCAACCGTCTCCGCCCCATCTTCAAAACCCTTGCGCCGAAGGACGGGTATCTGTATTGCGGTCCCACAGGGGCCGGGCATTTCGTCAAGATGGTCCACAATGGCATAGAATACGGCATGATGGCAGCATATGGCGAAGGTTTTGAGATTATGCAGGCCTCACCATATGGGGAACAGCTGGATTTTGCCAAAGTGGCGCATCTGTGGAACCAGGGAAGCGTTATCCGCTCATGGCTCCTGGAGCTTGCCGTGGATGCGTTCAGGAAGGACGGAAAGCTTCTGGATCTGGAGGGGTATGTGTCGGATTCGGGAGAGGGACGCTGGACGGTTCAGCAGGCTGTAGATACTGCCGTGCCCGCGCCGGTGATAACCGCCTCACTGTTCCAGCGGTTTGCCTCACGTGGTAACGGTGATTTTTCGAACCGACTCCTGGCCGCCCTGAGAAACGAATTTGGCGGACACGCGGTGAAGACAAAAAACCCGAAAAAGACCGCAGCGAAAAGGAAGGGGAAATAGGCCATGGGCGAGCTTGAGGTTACCGGCCAGGTCGTTACCCCTGAGACGTCATGCGCGCTGGACTTGCCCGGCCCTTTTGCTCTTGTCGTCTTCGGGGCGTCAGGAGATCTGACCCGTCGAAAGGTCATGCCCTCAGCTTATCGCCTGGCACTCAACGAATTTCTTCCCGATGAGTTCATGGTACTGGGCGCGGCCCGGACTGAGATGAGCGACGAAGAGTTCCGTGAACAGATGCGGGAGGCTGTCAGGGAAGAGCTGGGGGACGGTTTCGATAAAGATGCCTGGGAAGCATTTGCCAAAAGGCTATTTTATACGACCATTGACTATGTCGATCCCAAAAGCTTCGTAAGACTGGGCGAACGCCTGAAGCCCCTTGAGGAAAAACATAGCACGAGGGGGAACCGTATCTTCTATCTGGCTGTCCCCCCTGTGGTATATGTGGACGTTATCAGCAACCTTGGTGAATCAGGGCTCTCAAAGGAGGAAAAGGGCTATACCCATGTGGTCATCGAAAAGCCCTTCGGCCATGACCTTGAGAGCGCTGAGGAACTCAACGAGGTCGTGCGAAAATCGTTTCGGGAAAAACAGATCTACCGGATGGACCACTACCTTGCCAAGGAAACCGTACAGAACATCCTGATGTTCCGTTTTGCGAACTCGATATTCGAGCCGCTGTGGAATCAGCGCTATATCGACCATGTGCAGATAACCGTGGCCGAGACGCTGGGGGTGGAAAAGCGTGCCGGATATTACGAGCGGGCAGGAGTGCTGCGAGATATGTTCCAGAACCACATCATGCAGCTTTTAGCCCTGACGGCAATGGAGCCCCCAGCGGTGTTTGCAGCAGACAGAGTGCGTGACGAGAAGGTCAAGGTCTTCCGTTCCATTCGGCCCTTCGATATGGAACGTCTCGATGAACTGGTGGTCCTGGGGCAGTACACGGAAGGAACGGCGGGAGGAGATTCAGTCCCTGCTTACCGCCAGGAGGAAAAGGTTGATCCCGACTCAAAAACTCCTACGTATGCTGCCCTTAAAGTGCTTATTGATAACTGGCGCTGGAAGGGGGTGCCCTTTTATCTGCGTTCAGGGAAGCGGCTTGCAAGAAAAACGGCGGAGATATCCATCCGGTTCCGCAGGGTGCCGCACATGATGTTCTCGACCGCCATGCCGGAGAAGATAGAGCCTAACAACCTTGTGCTCAGGGTACAGCCCAATGAAGGTATCGAACTATTATTTCAGACCAAACGGCCGGGCTCGCGCATGTGCCTCAATCCGGTGAGAATGGATTTCTCCTATCCCGGGGAGGTCACTCTTACTGCGTATGAGCGGGTGTTGCTTGACTGCATGCAGGGCGACCAGATGCTGTTTGTGCGCGATGATGGGGTGTATGAGACCTGGCGACTGCTCAGTCCTGTGATAAAGCACCTTGAAGAACATGAAGGGGCGGGGCGCCTGTTTTTCTATCCTGCGGGTTCCGATGGTCCTGCTGAGGCAGAAGACCTGCTGGCCCATGAGGGACACCAGTGGCGGAGCCTGTAGTTCTTATATTTTCTGATTCCGGTGCCATGAGCCGCCACGCGGCCAAGCTTTTTGTGCAGTCTGCTCAGGATGCTGTTTCATCCCGTGGGCGGTTCATTGTTGCCCTCTCCGGGGGATCTACTCCGAAATCGCTGTACAGCCTTCTGTCCGGCCCCGGCTATTTAAGCAAAGTGGACTGGGAGAAAACAGACCTGTTCTGGGGGGATGAGCGCATGGTGCCCCCAACGGACACGCGCAGTAATTTCCGGATGGCGGAGGAAACGCTCTTGCATAAGGTCTCAGCGAACATTCATCGTATCCGGGGTGAGGATGAACCGGAAGACGCCGCCCTTGCCTGTGAGGATGAACTGCGCGGTACTTTTATGCTTGAAAGGTCCGGGGATATCCCTCGATTTGACCTTGTGCTTCTGGGTGTGGGAGACGATGGGCATACGGCTTCTCTCTTCCCGGGCTCTCCGTCCCTGCTTGAGCGAAACAGGCTTGCTGTGCCTGTTAGAGAGAAGGACCCTCCCAGGGTTACGCTTTCATTTCCGGTCCTGAATAATGCCTCGTCCGTGGTGTTCCTGGTTGCCGGGGAAGGCAAGGCGGAGGTGGTTGCCCATATTATTGAGGAGAACAACACCCGCGGATACCCGGCAGGGATGGTAAGCCCCGTTCGGGGAAAGTCGATATGGCTTCTGGACCGTGCGGCGGCCTCCCGGCTCAGGCATACAGGTGTTGAATTATAACCGGAACCGTTCTTTTGGAAATGCGCATGCCAGCCTGTTCTGGTACAATAAGAGTCTCAACCTTTAAGGAGGCATGATATGGCGGAATTTTCCATCATGGAGGTCATTGAGATGGCCGTCCAGACAGAAAAAAAAGGATATGAGTTTTATACCGAGATGGCGGAGAAGTTCAAGGAAGTTCCTGATGTGAACGAGCTGTTTTCCAAGCTTGCGACCCGTGAACAGGTCCATGAGAAACGGTTTGAGGAGCTCAAGGAGATAGTCGGGGAGAATCCGGCCGAGAACTGGGAAGAGGTGTCCAATTACATGCGCTCCCTTGTGGAGTCTGCTTTTTTCCTTGGCAAGGAAAAGTCTACGGCCCATATGCAGAGCATCCAGGACTACCGGGCGGCGGTGGGCTTCGCGCTTGCCTTTGAAAAGGAGACTTTACTATACTTCTACAGCATGCGTGATGCGGTCCAGGAAAAGGATATTGTGGACGAGATCATCAACGAGGAGCAAAGCCATATCATGTGGCTGACCCGATTCAAGATATAACGCAGGACAGGCTGGCAAGGGGCGGTCTGTAAGACCTAAAGAGATTTTGCAGGGGGCAATGACAGAAGAATCTGTCGGCCCCCTTTATTTTGAGGGGGAGAATAATACTCTTCGAAAGGGGACATGAGGGAATGAACTGCTGGGAGTTTATGAAGTGCGGAAGAGAAAAAAACGGACACAGGGAATCCGAACTTGGGACATGTCCGGCCTACCCCTCACACGGTGTGCACTGCGCCAGAGTGGCCGGGACCATGTGCGGAGGACAGATCCAGGGGACTTTTGCGGTGAAGCTGGCAAGCTGTCTGAAATGTGATTTTTACAAGAGCAGTCATTATGACCGGAACTATAAGGGTGCACTGAAAACCGAGGCCTGATAATTTAAACGTCTGTCAGAGGGGAGCGGGGAATGAGGAGCCCGCTCCCCTCTGACATTTCACTGCCATATGATTCTCCAGTCCTGATATCTGGCTTTTTCAATTGAAATAACTGTTTCTTCCTGAAACCCACTGGAGGGCTTGTCATACGATCAGGTCCTTCTTTAGTTTATGGTCGAAATGTATTGTTCCTTGCTTTTCAATACCCTGATTAATTGATATAATCTCTTTACCGTCATGTTTGGTTTGTAATAACGACCGACCGGGGGTTCGGTTCACAACCACTTTACAGGAGATCCTTGAGCAATATTCTGGCAGCGGACATCGGGGGCACAAACAGCAGGTTTGCACATTTTACCGCAGACAGGGACGGCCTGCTGCGCCTTGTGGAAACGCTTTGGCTTGATACTACCCGCGTGAAGAGCTTCCCCGAGCTTCTGCAGAAGTTGTGGGATTCAGAGTTTCCCCTGAAGCCGGAAGAAGTGCATGCCGCGGCTTTTGCCATCGCCGGGCCTGTGGAGCGAGGAGGAGTGTATTCCAATCCACCGCTAATTTCCTGGGATGTTGATGTCAGTGAGCCGGCGAAGCTCGGTCTTTCACATGCGGTGCTTGTCAATGACTTTGTGGCCCAGGCATATGCCTGCCGTACCGAGCCGGGTGAGCACGCGCTGGAAATACTTCCGGGACGTGTTGACCCTGACGGCTCGCTGGGAGTCATGGGGGCAGGGACAGGGCTCGGCAAAGCGATACTTACTCCAGACGGCAGGGGAGGTTTTCTTGCCGTGCCATCGGAAGGAGGCCATGCGGCGTTCCCGTTCCTTTCGGGGCCGGAATACGAGTATCAGACATTTCTGCAGAAGTCTACCGGGTTTTCGTACCTTACCGGCAATGTGGTGCTTTCCGGACGGGGCCTGAGACTGTTACAGATGTTTCTGAAAGGAGAGGAGCTTTCTCCTGCCGATGTGGCCAGCAAAGAGTTTAACGACCCCTCGAGCAGGACCCTTGAATGGTTCTCCCGGTTTTACGGACGCGCTGCGCGCAACTTTGCCCTTGAGGCGTTAAGCGTGGGAGGACTTTATATTGCCGGGGGCATTGCTGCCAGAAATCCCGTAATCCTCAGCCATCCGGCCTTTGAGGAGGAGTTCAGAAGCTCTCCCGAGCATCAGGTACTCATGGGGCGGATTCCGGTATTCCTGGTGACCGATGAACAGAGCGGACTTTGGGGGGCGGCACTTCGTGGCCTGCTGGAACTGAAGGAGGTACAGTGATGAAACAACACATGAAGAAGATCGTTATCCTGGTGCTTATCGCTGCAGCGGTGGGCGCCTTTTTCTTCTTCGACCTGAACCAGTATCTTACGCTCGATTATATCAAGAGCCAGCAGGAGCGGTTCAACGCCTACTATGCCCAGAACCGTCCGCTGGTGATCGGTGCATATATGGGCGTCTATATTACAGTAACCGCCCTGAGCCTTCCGGGAGCTGCCATCATGACGCTCCTGGGTGGAGCGCTGTTTGGCCTGCTTGTCGGGACGGTGGTGGTGTCTTTTGCCTCGACCATCGGGGCGACACTCGCCTGCGCGGTGTCCCGGTTCCTGCTTCGCGATATGGTGCAGAGAAAGTTCGCTGACAGGCTCAAGGCGGTCAATCGGGGGGTTGAACGCGAGGGATCACTGTATCTGTTCACCCTGAGGCTCATCCCGGTAATACCGTTTTTTGTGATTAATCTGGTAATGGGACTTACGAAAATGCCGCTCAGAAGGTTCTTCTGGGTCTCGCAGGTCGGCATGTTTGCGGGAACCATTGTCTACGTGAACGCGGGAGTGCAGCTTGGGCAACTCGAGTCAGCCTCCGGGATACTTTCCCCGGGACTCATTGGCGCCTTTGTCCTGCTGGGCATATTCCCGCTTGCGGCGAAGAAGCTCATGACCCTTTACCGTAAGAAAAAAGGCATTGAACCCCTGAAGGTGGAACCCCGGACCGATAATGCCGATGCCAAAGGAGGAGATGATGGCTAATACGTATGATTATGATATTGGCATTCTGGGTGGAGGCTCCGCCGGACTTACTGTCGCTTCGGGAGCAGCCCAGTTGGGGGCGAAAGCCCTGCTGGTGGAGAAGGAAGAGGCACTTGGAGGTGACTGCCTGCATTTTGGCTGCGTCCCCTCCAAAACGCTTATCAAGACGGCACACGTATACCACCTGATGAAGAACGCCAGGGAGTTCGGTCTGCCCGAGGTGGATGTAAAGCCTGTAGACTTTCGTGATGTCGCCGCCCGTATCCGCTCGGTAATAGAAACGATCCAGGAGCATGACAGCGTTGAGCGATTCTGCAAGCTTGGGGCGAAGGTCATGTTTGGTTCTCCCGAGTTTGTGGACGAGCATTCCATTCGATTGAATGGCCAGACCTTTTCAGCCAAAACCTGGGTAATTTCCACGGGTTCGTCCCCGGCGATCCCGCAGGTGGAAGGCATCAGGAACACCCCGTTCATTACCAACAAGGAGATATTCAGCCTCGACCGGCTGCCGTCTTCGATGATCGTGCTGGGTGGCGGTCCCATTGCGATAGAGATGGCGCAGGCCTTTCAGCGCCTAGGCACGGAGGTCAGCGTGGTGCAGCGAAGCGGCCAGATACTTTCGAAGGAAGACCCTGACATGGCTGGTCTTGCCCTTGAGAGCCTGACTGCCGAGGGAATGAAGTTCTATCTCAATGCCAGGATCAAAAGTGTGCGCGATTTCGGCCCGGACCGAGAGGTGGTCTTCGAGCAGGGAGACGATACTATTTCCCTGAAAGCGGAGGCGATTTTCATTGCCCTTGGCCGAAAGATTAATATTGACGGACTTGGTCTTGAAGGTATCGGCCTGAAGTCCGACGCCCGTGGCATCCCTACCGATAAACGCCTCCGCACCAACCACCGGCATATCTACGCTGCAGGGGACGTTACCGGGAAATATCAGTTCACTCATGCTGCCGGATATGAGGGGGGGATTGTTGTGAGCAATGCAATATTCCACCTTCCCCGCAGTACCGATTACACCTATATGCCCTGGTGCACCTATACCGACCCTGAACTGGCAAGTATAGGGATGAATGAAAAACGTGCTTCTGACTCGGGCATTCAGTATTCGGTATGGACGTCTGATTTCGCCGGCAATGACCGCTCTCTTGCTGAGGGTGAGCGGGTCGGCAAGGTCAAGCTACTCCTGGACGAGAAGGAGAATCCCGTCGGGGTGCAGATCTACGGGCCACAGGCGGGAGAGCTTATCAGTGAGTGGGTAGCCGCATTGAACGGGAAAGTAAAACTTTCCAAGTTGGTAGGGGCCGTGCATCCCTATCCAACACTTGCCGAGATAAACAAACGTGTGGTGGGCGATGTGTTCTCCGAAAAGATATTTTCGGAGAAGGTCCGCAAGGGACTCAAATTCTTTTTCAATTTCAAGGGAAGGGCCTGCGGATAATTCCCTTTTCTGTGTTGGTGAGCAGCCTGTAAAATTGACCTTCTCCTCCCTGACGGGATAAAATCAGGTAGCACATTTCATCTTATGGCTGCCCGGGAAGAAAAGGACGACCTCTGGAGGAGGTATTTCGAACTGGTGCTTGACAACAAACACCGTGCGGCGTTCGATTGTCTTCAGGAGCTTGCCGATTTCGATCCCAATGACCCGCGTGTGCATGCAGAGATCAGCGCCCTTATTGTGGAACTCGGAGATATCCCCCTGGGGGATCCCAACGACGAACCTGGCTCTCAGTCCGAGGAGGGCGAAGAAGAGATAGAGGTTGTATGTTTCGACCGCATCCCCGAAATATTTGCTTCACTTCCCGAAGAAGATATTGAACTGTTGGAGAGAAGCGGCACGTACAGGACCATAGGTGTTGGCGAGACGGTCTTCCGGGAAGGGGACATGGGCGACAGTATGTTCATTATAAAGAGCGGCAAGGCACTGGTGACGGTCGATACCGGTGGGGATCCTCTGGTGGTGGCGACCCTTGAGGATGGCGATTTCTTTGGAGAGATGGCGCTTCTGAGCCGCAGACCGCGTACCGCTACGGTGACCGCGCTTGGAGAGCTCATGGTTATGGAGATCCCCCGTGATGGGCTCAAAAGTCTGGTGGAACGTCATCCCGATATTCCCCGCAGCCTTGCCGATTACTTCAACGAACGGGCGCAGGACTCGAAACAGAAACTGGAACAAGAGAAAAGCACCCCCTCCGGAGTGGACGACCTCCAGGAAGAGTAGGCCTTTGTCCTTCGTCCACCCTGTTGTCAGGCAATCCTACACGTTATAAAATGTATGTAGCTTTTTGGAGGTGAAACGGCATATGTATTTTCTTCCCATATCGATTGCGCTGTTTCTGCTATTCATCCTGCTTATCCCGGTGCTTATTATCATGGCGCCAGCCGTGGCGTTTGCGAAGCTCGGGCTCCCGCCCATATTGGGATATGCCTTCTTTATCTTCTGCCTCATAGGCGGGGGCATGAACATTCCGGTCTACCGTGAGGAAGTGGACGAGCCTGTGCTTCTTGACGAACAGTCAGAGCTGTTCCGCAGATTCTTCGGGCTCAGGATCCCCCGGATGCAGGAACGCGTCATAGCCATAAACGTGGGCGGCGCTGTTCTTCCGGGTCTGCTGAGCATGTATATTTTATCGTTCATCCCGCTGCAAAGTATCATCATCCCACTGGTCATCACCACTGTCGTGGCCTACGCTCTGAGCCGTCCGGTCAAAGGGGTGGGCATCACCATGCCCGCCTTCGTTCCGCCTGTTGTCGCTGCTTTTGCAGCGGTGCTTTTCGCCCGTGAATACGCTCCCCCGGTCGCCTATGTTTCAGGGGTGCTGGGCACGCTTATCGGGGCCGACCTGCTGCGACTGCCCCAGATACGCAGCCTGGGCTCGCCATTTCTCAGCATCGGCGGCGCAGGGGTCTTCGACGGCATCTACCTGGTGGGACTGGTGGCGGTATTGTTGGCGTAGGGCCAACAGAAATCTGATCGTGCAAAGGAGAACTATGAAACAGGCAAGGACCATCACTGTAATTTTTTTACTCTCACTGGCAGCACTTGCCTTCTCTGTCCCAGCCAGGGCCATGGACGAAGCGGAAATGCAGGAACTGGAAGAGGCTATTTCCAGAGAAACCACTTTTGTGAAAGAGCAGCTTCCCGCAGCCGAACGGGGAGACACGGAGGCTATCAAGTCTATCATCGGGCTAGCCACCGGTGAGTACCTGTGGACCGCCGAGGGTGGTGAAAGGCTGAACGAGATTTACCTCGACCTGATGGTTTTACATCCCGAACAGTTCTTCGGGGCGCTTGCGGATTCCGGCGAAACGAACATCAAGATCGTGGTACAGCAGCTCCTGAATCCGGTCACGGATAAATACACAAACGCCGAACTCAAAGACGCCGTTGAGAAAGGCCGGAAGAAGGGACTGGATTACCCGTTCCTCCAGGAACTCCTTGGGTTCTACTCGACGAACAAGCCTACTTCGTCGGACACTCCTTGAGCGGCTGTTTCTTAAGTACATAGCGGGCCGTCTCAAGCACCGTATCACGCTGTTCCGGCGGCAGGCCGTAGGAGTCTATCTCCTTTTCAATCTGTGAGAAATATCCGTATCCGCCCAGGAAACCGTTGAGCCGGGTCACGGCGGTGGAATTGACGAAATCCTCGATATCAGGGTAGTAGCCGTTCATTGTCCCGAGCACCTGCTGATAGCGCCGAAGGGCGTGCTTCTGGTGATAGCCTTCGGCCAGAGTGAATCCGGTAAAGGGCAGGATCTTTGTTTTGACGGATTTCCCTCGTCGCTCCTCCTCTCGCTTCATGGTCTCAAGCGCAAGCCGCTTCTGCTCGTCGTTGCGATAGAACACGGCGTTCATGTACTGGCGCGACCAGGTGCTTGATGTGGGATTATGAGCCTGCCAGAACTCGTCCAGCAGCTCCCTGTATGAAATTACCGTGGGATCGAAATCTATTTCGATGGTCTCGGTATGGTCGCCCAGATCGTGGTATGTCGGGTTTTTCTTCTCGCCCCCGGAATAACCTACACGTGTCCTGACGACACCCGGAATACTCCCAAACTGGGAGTCAGGACCCCAGAATCAGCCAAGGGCGAATGTTGCTGTTTCTGTCCGCCCGGGCTGTTGTTTATCAATTGTTGGAGCATGCATATTGCCTCCTTGAGCAGAAGCGGCCCATCCGCCTAGCAGAAGCGCCGCAACGATAACTACAATGTTAAATGGTTTGTACATTGTCTGACCTCCTGTTTTCATTATCCCAGAAAATCGGGAGACAGGATGTAAGCAACCTTACAAACAGGCACGGGGCGTTCACCCATGAAAGGGACGCCCCGTGTGCTTATGGGTACTGCCGTATAAAAGGTTTGCGTCTAGATGGCTGTTTTGACTTGTGCAGTCCATTGGCGAGACAGCAGGCATAGTTACTATGGATGACATGCTTCATAAGATTTGCCGGACTTTTGCATAGAGAAATAAACGCCCCCTCTGCTTAGTGCAGAAGGGGCGTTTTAGACTTAGAGCGCCTCTATCCCTCTTTCTCCTGTCCGGATCCTTATAGTGTCTTCCAGATCGTAGACGAAAATCTTACCGTCGCCGATATTGCCTGTCTTTGCGTTTTCCTCAACGACCTTCAGTGCTTCATCCAGTTGTTTGGCGGGCAGGGCAACTTCAATCTTGACCTTTGGAAGAAACTGCACTTCGTACTCTACACCTCTGTATACTTCCATGTGGCCTTTTTGCCTTCCAAAACCTTTGACCTCAGTCACGGTCATGCCCATAATACCTATTCCGTTAAGGGCATCCCTGACTTTATCGAGTTGCATGTGCTTGATGATGGCTTCTACTTTTTTCATGATGTCTCCATTTTCCTCTTGAAGCAACAACAGAGAGCACAGAGAAGCTTGTATCACTGTAGAGGATGGTAATCAAGAAGCTCTGTGCTCTCCGCGTGCTGATTATTAAATGCTGCTTCCTTTGTTTGCCAGGTTGATGTCCGGATATGCCTCAAGGCCGTGCTCTCCCACATCGAGTCCTTCGAACTCTTCTTCTTCTGACACCCGGAGGCCCATAGTTGCCTTAACGATAGCGAATATGATGCCTGCGGCTATGGCTGTTGTGGCCCCATATGCGCCAACTCCTATCAGCTGCGTCATGAACTGCTTGGCTCCCGCCATGGCTCCGAACAGACCGACCGCCAGAGTCCCCCAGATACCGCATACCAGGTGAACCGATATCGCACCGACCGGATCGTCGATCTTCAGTTTGTCTATGGCCATAACGGATACTACAACCAGGCCACCGGCGATGAACCCTATCATGATAGAGGAACTCAACCCCATCTGGTCTGCCCCGGCAGTGATACCCACAAGACCGGCCAGGCATCCGTTGAGTACCATCGAGAGGTCAGGTTTTTTGGAGATGGCCCAGGTTACGATCATCGCTCCTACAATACCTGCGGCTGCTGCCATACAGGTCGTTACGAGTGTCAGCGATACCAGAGCCGGATCAGCGCTTAAGACAGAGCCGCCGTTGAATCCGAACCATCCCAGCCAGAGCAGAAACACACCGATGGTTGCCAGCGGCAGGCTGTGTCCCGGGATAGGCTTGATCTTGCCTTCAACATATTTGCCTTTCCTTGCTCCCAGTATAATGGCGCCCATTAATGCTCCCCATCCGCCTACGGAGTGCACCAGCGTCGAGCCTGCGAAATCATAGAACCCCATGGCGTCCAGCCAGCCGCCGCCCCATTTCCAGGAGCCCAGGATCGGATAAACGAGTCCTACAAACACTGCTGAAAAGACGAGGAAAGAACTGAGCTTGATCCTCTCGGCAACGGCGCCTGATACGATCGTGGCCGCTGTTGCCGCGAACATGCCCTGGAAGAGGAAGTCCGTCCAGTAGGTGTAACCTTCGTTGTAACTCAGGTCAAGAAAACCGCCCTCAACTGTCGGGAAGGGCAGTCCGAAACCTGCAAATCCGAAAAAGCCGTTGAACTCTCCGGGATACATAAGGTTAAATCCGAACCATGCGTATGTCAAAAGGCCTATGGCTGGTACCATAGTGTTCTTGAACAATATGTTTACCGTGTTTTTTGACTGTGTCAGACCTGCCTCAAGACTGGCAAAACCCAGATGCATGATGAAAACCAGAAACGTGGCGACCATCATCCATATGTTGCTGGCGGTCAGGCCTATTGACGCGGCTGGGGCTACTGCTTCCTCAGCAAAAGCCACGGAACTGCTTAGCGTCAATGCTAAAAGTGTTAACAGTGATATCCTTTTCATTTGGTCCTCCGTTTAAATCTCCTTTTTGAATTTCTGACATCTTTAATTGTCCTGTTGAGCATCTTCATTTAGACTTCTTGCCCTTGCTTCACCATAAACCTCCTCCTTTATCTCCGTTATTCCTGTCTCTGCTTTTTTCAATGTATCTCTATTACGGTTGATGGTTATTAATTACTGTTGCTTTAAAACATCGTTTCGCCTGATGCCGTATTTCTTCATCTTGTAGTACATCATGCGTTCCGTAATTCCGAGCTTCAGCGATGCGTGTGAGATCACTCCCTTGGTCTCTTCCAGTGACCTGATGATTTCAGCCCTTTCGAGCTTCTCTATTTTTTTCAGCAGTGTCATAGTGTTGTTGTTCATGCAGATGAAATAGCGAATTCCATGCCAACTTGTAACTGCTTGAGTTATAAGAATTATCATTAGGAGGGGTCCGACATAAATTGTAGGCTCCTACAAAAATGCATGACAATTTTGAATGGTCGTACAGTTTCCTGAGCAAGGAGAGTGTTGTTTGATCTGTCTCTTCAATCATCTTCGAAAGGGTGCAGACAAATACAGTTTCAATCAGCACCCGGGGGAAGGGAGGCCCAATGGCCCCACCAATTGTCAGGATTTCGGTAAGCACATCAACATTGAAATAGTGCTTACAGTGCTGTACGAGAGGTTCCTCCGGAGTATGTCCGTCAT
>JABAHP010002226.1_pt3 | contig 17223 bp, 18 predicted proteins | sample 7062081 | NCBI WGS metagenome assembly JABAHP01 (sample SAMN14534357, study PRJNA622989) | marine sediment metagenome | biome: marine biome [ENVO:00000428]; feature: marine pelagic biome [ENVO:01000023]; material: deep marine sediment [ENVO:00002113] | place: India: Gulf of Kutch | collected...
AGTGCTCGTAAAGCTTGCCCTGCAGGTTGGCGACGGGCTGGCCGTCCAGGAACAGCTCGGCGGTGGTCTCGGTGGTCGCCTCGACCACGATGAGGCGCTGGGTGGTGCGGGTGCCGTCCAGGGGTTGCAGGACCTCCAGGTCGGGGCCCCGCAGGTCCAGCTGGAAGTCCACGTGGGTAACGTTGACGTTGCCGGACCGGTCCCGGGCCTTGGCGTAGATGCGCGCCTCGCCGTGCTCCAGCCCCTCGAACCGCGACTCCCAGATCTGGGTGGTCTCCACCTCCTTCCACGTCCTCCCGTCGAGGGATACCCACGCGCCGTCCAGGCCCGAGCCCACCTCCTGGAGGAAGCCCTTGACCGTCAGGTCGGCGGAGTTGACGCGGGCACCGTCGTAGGGCTTCTCCACCGAGACCAGCGGCAGGGCCCAGTCGATGACGGGGACCGAGGCCTGGTGGTCCTCCTCCACCTTTAGGGTGGTGTGGGTCAGCAGGCCCGAGGCGGTGATCTCCAGGTTGTAGGGGGAGACCCTGTCCACGTGCCCCTGGTCGATGCGCCAGCTGGGAAGCAGGTCTGGGGGAAGGTTGCCGCGAGCGTCCGCTATGCGGGAGTTCAGGTACTGGCCCGTGCTCTTCTTGAAAACCACCAGGGCGTCGCCTGCGGGGAGGCCGCTGTCCACCCCCGTGGCGTTGGCCCAGGTCAGGTTGATGCCCACCCGGTAGAACACCTCGATGAGTCCCTCGGACCCGGTGCTCCCTGACAGGAAGGGCACGTTGGTGGATATGGCGGTGATGCTGCCCTGGGCGGCCACCAGCGCCCTCCGTCCCTTGAGGGTGGAGTTGGTGATGACCAGGTCCAGGTTGCGCACCGAGAGGGCGGTCTCGTTGACCTCCCAGGTGATGTTGTCCATGTGGATCTTCAGGCGAAGGCCGTCGGTGGGCGGCATGGCCTCCAGGTACAGGCCGTTCTCGGCCCGCTCGATGATGTTCGCGCCCACGTAGGGCAGCTTGGTGAAGCCCCGCAGGGCTATGGCGAAGCCCTGGCAGTCGGAGAGGTTGTTGTCCTCCACGTTGAAGCTGGTTCCAACAAGGTCGATGGCGTTGCCGCCCAGGCCCACCAGCAGGTTGTCCGTCACCGTGAGGGACCTGGGTCCCACGTTGCCGGTGGAGATCACGCCCCCGCAGGTGCTGTCGGTGGCCACGTTGCCGGTGACGGTGACGGTGGAGCCACCGTCGTCGCTTATGAGGACCACCGCGGAGGTGGCCTGGCCCGTGCCGTTCACCATCCTGTTGCCGCTCACCGATGTCTTTGCGGAGGAGTACGAGTTCGCGATGGAGACCCCCGAGCCGCCGATGCCGTCGAACAGGTTGTCCTTGATGTACAGCGTGCCCTTGCCCCGGGCCTTGAAGGTGGTGACGGCGTTGCCGTCGATGCCCCTCATCACGTTGTCGACCACCCGCATGCTGCCGTCCCCCGAGGAGGAGTCTATGACCACCGCTCCGTCGGAGGGGTTTGCGCCGTTGGAGCAGTCCTCGAAGGTGTTCTCGTACACCTGGACCCAGTCGCTGTAATTGCCCAGGTTGGGATTGGGTCGTTTCATGCCGTACGCGAAGACGCGGACCATGGTCCTGTGGGAGTCCCCCTTCCAGTAGTTGCCCGCCACCACCGACTGTGTGAAGTACACCAGGTCCAGGGAGGTGGTGCCCCCTCCCCCGCCGTTGTCGATGAAGCGGTTGTCCTCCACCAGGGCCTCGCCCACGTTGCCCGACATGCCCTCGAAGCCCAGGGCCCGGTCGGCCCCGTTCCCCTTGACCACGTTGTCGGAGCACCGGAGGGCCACGTTGGTGGTCTGCTTGTACGAGTAGCCGTACGTGCGGGCGTGGATGCCCCCCGCGTCGTTGTCCTCAAGCCGGTTGCCCTCGAAGGTGTAGGTCCCCGTCCGGCTGAATGTGTACTGCCAGTCGTAGCCGTACATGTAGAAGTACGCGTATCCGCCCAGACCCGTGTTGTTGTGGATGCGGGAGCGTAGTATCTTGAGGTCGCCCCTAAAGCCCATGGTACCGTGGTAGTACATGTAGCCCGAGGTCTGGATGTCGAACCCGTTGCGGCCGTTCTCCCCGATGACCGAGTCCTGGATGTCGAAGTTGAGCCTGTAGTCCACCCCCGACCGGTCACCGTAGTAGAGGCGCTCGTAGAGGTACGAGTACAGGCCGTCCTCGCCGTTGCTGGCGATCTCGGAGCCCCGGAGCTGGACCGTCTTGTACCATATGAACTTGCCCTTGGTCCCGTAGCAGTAGGGGTTGTCGTACATGTAAACGCCGTAGTCACCGTTCCGCTTCACGTCGGTGTCGGTGAGGTACAGGTAGTCCTTGCGGGTCTTGGGGGAGGTGCCGTACACGTAGTAGATGGTCACCGGCTTCTTCACCCACACCCCGGACATGGTGTTCCCGTTCGCCTCGCACCGGGTCATCCTAAGGGACTGGGTGTGGTCGATGGTGGGGGCGTTGCCCCGGTCCTGGTAGAGGGTGTCCTCCACCGTCACGCCGTCGCCGCCGTTTTCGTTCAGCTTGACGTCGGTGAGCTCGATCTGGTCCCTGCAGGTAACCTTGGCGTTCAGGTAGTAGGGTTTGATGTAGTGGTAGACCCACAGGCCCGAGCCCCCGTTGTTCGAGGAGGAGCCCCCGGACCACTTGACGTCGAACAGCTCGTCCACCGCGCCCGTGCCCTTGTTGACGTAGAGGTCCACGTAAAGGTACACACCGGCGTTGGTGGAGCGACTGATGGTCACGTTGTTCAAGTTGGTGATGAAGTCCAGGTCCAGCACGCCGGTCAGGGACTTCTTCCAGTACTTGTAGATGCCGTAGGACTTGGCGTTGATGACGGTGTCGGAGATGTCCACCGACCAGCCGTCCACCAGCATCACCCCGTCCTCCAGCTCGAGGGTCTCGATGGACACCGACGAGATGCCCACGTCCACGTCCTCGATGAGGCAGCCCGACACGGTGACGTCGTGGCCCCAGAGCTCGATGGCCGGACCTCGGCAGTCGTGGATGTGGCTGCCGGTGACCATCAGGTCGTCGGAGCGGGCCTGGATGCCGCCCACGAGGCCGGAGACGTCGCTGTCGGCCACCAGGGTGGACCCGAAGGTCTCCAGGGTGTACCAAGTTCCCCGGACCGCCCTCAGGGTGGTCCCGCGAAGGACCAGGCTGGCCCCCTGCTCGACCAGGATCGCGGGCTCCCCATCCCCGGCCATGACCAGGGTGGTTCCCTCGATGGTCAGTGTGGTGCCCGCCTTGACCGTCAGGTCGCCCGGGAGGACCAGCTCCTCCCCGGTGACGCTGGTGTCGGTGACCACGGTCCAGTCCGCCCCGTCCCCCGTCGGGGGCGGGGTACCGGTCCACTCGGCGGAGGCCAGGGAGGCGACCGCGAGGACGGCGAGGAGGCTCGCCAGGAGAAGGGTCCCACGCCTCACGGGGCAGCACCCCCGTTGCCGTTCCCGTTCCGGGGCCTGCCGTTGCCGTTCCTCCGCCTCGGAGGGCCTCGACGCTTTGACATCCTCTTGACCAGCGACTTGTACCGGGCCACCATGACGACTATGGCCACCAGGAGGGCCAGGATGACGATGGTCGAGAGCAGGGAGATCAAGTCGAGGGAGGAGGCCTCGGACCCAGCTTCCTCGTAGACGATGGTGTAGCGGAGCTCCTCCGAGTTGCCCAGGTCGTCCACGACCAGGATGGTCACCACCGTCTCGCCCTCCTCGTCCAGCGTCACGTCCACGTTGGCGGTGCCGTCCTTCCCCACCAGCACGTAGACGCCGTTCAGCGTGATGCTGGCCCCTGGCTCGGAGACCACCTGGACGGTGACGGTGCGCGTGTCCGCGCGCCAGGTCCCGTTGCCCGTCTCGGTCATGCCCGGCAGCACCAGACGCAGGAACGGTGCGGTGGAGTCCAGCACCACCTTTGCGGAGGCCTTGTCCTCGTGGCCGACACCGTCGCGGCAGACAAGGTCGATGGTGTTCGGACCCTCCTCCAGGGTCATGTTGACCGAGAACGCCCCCTCGTCCCCGATGGGCACAGGGGTGTCGCCCAGGAACAGGTGGGTGGCCCCCTCCACGGTGCCGGTCACGGTGAGCTGGGGGTCACGCGTCCGCTCAGGGAGCGGGTCCAGGGTCAGCACCGGGTCGATGGTGTCCACGGTGACCTGGACGGCGCGGGTGTGCAGGTTGCCCGCCGCGTCCACGACCTCGATGGTGATGGTGGACATGCCCTCGGGGAGGATGAGCAGCTCGTCCACCAGGCCCTGCTTTATGGTGACCTGGCGTCCGTTCACGGTGACGGACGAGCCCTGTTGCACCGAGGCGAGGACCCGCACCTCCCGCTGGTCGTAGATGGCACCGTCCTCGGGCGACTGGAGGTTGAGCCATGGCTCGTCGGTGGAGACGTGGAGGTTGAGCACCTGGATGAAGACGTTGCCGGCGGGGTCCACGGCCCTGAAGGTCACCTCGTTGTCGCCGGACCTGAGGTTGGTCCAGGCGGAGAAGTTCTGCCCCTCCACCACCACCTGGTGGCCGTCGACGGTGAGGGTGCAGCCCGCCTCGACGACGCCCGTGAAGGTCACGTCGTTGGTGGACACCCAGTCCCCGTCCTGATGGCTCTGGATGTCTAGGAAGGGCTCCACGGTGTCCAAGGTGGCGATGAACCTGACGGTGGCCACGTTGGACAGGCGGTCCATGGAGACCACGGTGACGGTGTTGGGGCCCTCCTGGAGCCGCACCTCGGCGATGAAAAGACCGTGGAGGGTCTCCACATCCTCGCCGTTGATGGAAACGACGGCCCCGTCCTCCGTCTCGCCCCGGACCACCAGGTCGGGGTCTCGGGTGAGGATGTCACCCTCGGGGCTCACCACCGAGAGCCAGGGAGGCTGGTTGTCGATCTCGATGGAGACGGACTCGCTGGCCACGTTCCCAGCCCTGTCGATCACGTCCACTTCCAGCACGTGGGGTCCTGGCTCCACGCCCTCGACGGTGGTGCGGAAGGGCGATTCGTCGCCGATCTCCACCCACTCGCCCTTGTCCAGCCGGTAGCGTATCTGATGGAGGCCGGCGTGGGCGTCGAAGGCCGAGCCGCGGAGCTCGAAGTAGGAGGCCCGCTGGGCGGCCCCGTCGTCGGGCTCGAGGATCACAACCGAGGGCGCCACGCGGTCGTGGACCACGATGCGCACGGTGGCGGGCTCGTCCAGGGAGCAGACGCCCGTCTGCTCCAGGTCGAGGAAGGTGATGTTGACGATGAAGGGGCTACGGGACCGGAACTCGGAGGAGTCCAGGATGTAGGCCAGCAGCTCCACGGGGTCCATGCCTTGCTCGCCCTCCACGTGGCCCACGGCCACCACCTGGAAGGTGCGGTCCTGGACCTGCACCCCGGCGCCCAGGGCGGCCATGCCGTTCTGCCACTCCACCTTGACGGAGAGCTCGTTGAAGACCCACAGGGAGCCCGCGCCCACCACCTTGACCTTCTTGCGGTCCATCGAGGCCGAGTGGAGCTCCAGTATGCCCGTCTCGTCGGCGGGCAGCCGGTTGTCCACCTTGTGCATGTCGAAGTCCAGGGAGCCCTTGATGGTCAGGTCGGTGATCTCCCCGGTGTGCTCGTACAGGACGAGACCGCCCACCTCCTGGTCCAGGAGGGTGATGTTCTCCCCGGTCAGGTGGCCCCAGAGGGGCTGGGACCGGTCGGAGGTGTACGAGAGGGAGAGGGCGGTGCCGTTGGTCCCCCTGGTGTAGATGTCGCGTAGCACGGTGTCCATGCGGGCGGACTGGTAGGGATGGACGGAGACGTCGATGGCGTCGCCCCGGGTGCTGGTCGCGTTGACCCTCTCCAGCGTCAGCCGGTAGTAGTCCTCGGAGGCGTAGCCGTCCAGGTAGATGTGGAGCCCGGTGGTGTTGTGGGCCCGGACGCGACGCACCGTCACCCTCTGGTCGTCGCCCGTGGAGCCGGGCCGGCCGGGCCAGAGGTAGTAGGCGTAGCCGCCCAGGTCGGTCATTGTGCAGTCCAGCAGGCGTGCCACCACGTTGCCCACGTAGGGGGACGAGGAGGTGGTGAGGAGCGCGCCGTGGTAGCCCAGGTCGGTGAAGGTGCTGTTGCGCACGTCGAAGGTTATTGCGGCGGAGTCCGCCCGGCGGACGTCCACGTAGACGCCGCTGTGGGACAGGTCCCGGAAGGTGCAGCCGGACACGTGCCACTGCGCGCTGGTCCTCCCGCCGTTGACCGTGGTCATGGAGTCCACCTTCTCGTAGTAGCCGTGGCCCGAGTTGTTCATGAAGGTGCTGTCGGTCAGGTGGCCCTCGGTGCCGTAGTTGGTGTACTGGAGCGAGGCGGTCGGGGTCACCATGACCGCGGACTTGGTGTGGTTGCGGATGGTGGAGTCGATGACGTTCACGGCGGCGTAAAGGGTGGCCTTCTCCTGGGCCCACGAGTAGTAGGACTTGAGGTACCGGGTGTCGTATATTCCGTAGCCCCCGTTGTCTGCGATCAGGCTACCCCTAACCGTGAGGTTGGAGGTGACCCCGGGGGCCTCCAGGTAGCTGAAGTACGTCAGGCTGTACTCCTGGCGGATGCCCTCGTAGCGGGCGCCGGTGACCTCCGAGTCTATGAGGGTGAGGTTGAACATGGCGTAGGACTGGGAGATCTTGGTGTAGATGCCGTACGAGGCGGGGTCGGTGAGCTTGGTGCCCACCAGCTTCATGTGGTACGCCGAGGTCTTGCCGTCGCTGTCGGTGGTGAAGTAGAGGCCGGTCCCGCCCACGGAGACGAAGGAGCTGTCCCGCAGCGTCACGTTCAGGCTCTGGGTGCAGCCGCTGGCGGTGACGGAGGTGCCGTGGCCGGTGGTGTCGGTGATGGTGCACCGGTCCAGCTGGAGGGTGGCCCCTCCCCTGGCGTTGACGGCGTCCACGTGGAAGGCGGTGCCGCTGATGCTGTATATGCGGGTCTGGCGCAGGTCCAGCCGGGCATGGCCTCCCGAGGCGGACTTGCGGACCCAGAGCACCCCATGGTCGGTGCTGTGGTGGATGTCGTTGATGTCCCCCTCCACCGTCAGGTTCCCGTGGCTGTTGACCTCGTACACCACCAGGCCCGAGGCCCCGCTGGTGGAGATCTCGGTGCCCTCGATGGTGATCTTGGCGTCGTAGCCCGTGGCGGCGGAGGCCACCAGGAGGCCGTGGTTGTAGGACGTCTGGACCTTGGAGCCGTTGATGACGGCGGTGCGCAGGGTCGAGGCGCCGGGGGGAACCCCCAGGTAGGTGATGGCCACCGCGGCGCACTGGTCGGTGCCGGTGTAGGCGGCGCACGCGTCCCTGGTGCCCAGGGAGAAGACGTCCAGGTCGCAGTCCTGCGCGTAGAGGGCGGTGGCAGGGGCGCCCGTAATGTCCAGGTTGAACACCGAGACCTTGGAGGAGTAGAACATGAAGCCCCCGTGGGCGGTCATGGGCAGGCCCCTGGCCCTGAGGCTCGAGTTGGCCCGGGCGCCCAGGCCCGTGGCGGTCACGTTGCGGATCACGCTGTCGCCGTGGGACCAGACTATGAAGCCGGCCCCCTCCCCAACAATGTCGGTATCGAGTATCTCCAGCGAGCCGTGGACCACCCGGAGGTACAGGGGAACGGTGCCGTTCGGCCTGAAGGTCACGTCGCAGGATTTGAGCGTCAGCTTGGCGCCGCCCGACACCTCCACATCCTCGGTGAATACCAGGTTCTCGTTGCGGTACTCGGTGTCGGAGGTGATCTGCTCGGCCCCCGCCGATGACGCGGCCAGCAGCAGGGCCGCCGCGAACAGGCTGAGGGCGAGCAGGACGGTCGCCGAAGTCCATCTCCCCATAGGGGTCTGGATTAGAGACATGGCTGCACCATCTTCCCCTTCGCCCTGGGTTAATAAAAGGCAACCCCTCCAGGTATTGTAGCTAATAATCAAACTAAGGGAATAACGGGGGTGCCAGCACCCATTCTCACGGTTTTTTCGACCACTGGCACCATATGGGTCTGGCCCATATCTCCGGGTGCTCGGGACCGAATCCGGGATGAGAAAAACGAAACTCCCGGGACGCCTAGAAACCGCCGCAGTAGGGGAACACGGCGTCGTGCCCTAGCAGGATGTCGACCACCTCGGCGAAGGGCAGGACGGTGACCCCGTCGACGATGTCGTCCAGGCCGATGTCACGCTCCTCCAGGGACTCGGCGTCGGCGTACACCCGCGACCCCGCGGCCAGGACGTCGAGGATGGACGCCTCGTTCGACGGGAGGTCCAGCGACCCGGACCGCTGGTCCAGGACCAGGTTCCACACCCCGTCGCCGGTGACGACGGCGTCGGTGGGAATGCCCCTGGTGGTCGCTACCACCGCGGTCCTTATGCCGGCGAAGGCGTCCTCCCGACCGTATGGCGGGTGGCTGATGACCACGCACAGGTTGGTTAACGGCATCTTCCTTCCCTCCTAGAACGATATGTGCACCAGCCGGTCGGACCGGCCAGCCCACTCGATGAACTGCATCGACAGTCCGCCGAAGACGGCGCCGTCGATCAGGTCCTCCTCGGTGTACCCCCGGGCCTTCAGGCATGTCTGGCAGGCGGCCACCTCCATTCCCCTCCCGATGAGCCGGGAGATGAGGTCCGACACGTCGGGGAAGCGCTTGGGCGCTTGGCCCCGCTTGAGGACGGTGATNNCGGTGATGCCCTCCCCGTAGCAGAACAGGTTGACCTTGTGGCCCCGGTCCATTGCGGCCTCGGCCAGCTTGGCGGCCTTGTAGGCACCGGTGCCCATCATGGCCCCGGTGGTCAGCACTATGGTAAGCTCTCCCATTTGTCCACCTCACAGCACCAGGTCGTACTCGTCCATGATGAGGTCCACCCACCTCTCGTAGTCGATGAGCTCCACGTCAGGGTCGACCCGCCCGGTCAGCCCGCGGGCCTCCACGGAGTCGCGGAGGGCGTAGAGGACCACGCCGGCCCCCTTCAATGGTCCCAGGTGGTCTCCGGCGGTCAGGTATGCCCCGTCGCCCATGGCGACCGCGGCGGCGGCCTGGGCCCTTCCGGCGATGGCGGCATGGCGTGCCAGGTCGCAGTGCTCGGGGCCTTGGGTCAGCGTGAACAGGACGCGTCTTTCGGACATCTCAGTCACCTCTCTTCCCGCCTAGTGGCGGGTCTCGCACTCTCCCTCGTGCATCTGGGCGCACGAGTCGCAGGGGTTGGCCTGGGTGCCCTCAGCGGAGTTCGCGGGCACCTCTCCCGACATCCGCTTCTCCCAGTCCTCTATGGCGGCCCTGAGGCCGTCGGCGGCCAGGTTGGAGCAGTGCATCTTCACCTTCGGCAGGCCGTCCAGCTCGTTGGCCACGTCGTCGCGGGAGATCTCCAGGGCCTCGTCGATGGTCTTGTTCTTGGCCATCTCCGTTATCATCGACGACGTGGCGATGGCCGCCGCGCAGCCGAAGGTCTGGAACTTGATGTCGGTGATGCGGCCGTCCTCGACGCGGATGAATATCTTCATCACGTCGCCGCAGACGGGGTTGCCCACCACGCCTATGCCGTCGGGGCTCTCCAACTCCCCCATGTTGCGGGGGTTCATGAAGTGGTCCTTCACCTTATCTGAGTACATTGCGATACCTCTTGAGCGTCAGATCTCCCCCCTCTCCATAGCGTCGGCGTAGAGGGGTGACATTGCGTGCAGCTGCTTGACCACACCGGGCAGGGCCTCGATGAACGCGTCGACCTCCTCGGGTCGGGTCCATCTCCCCAGGGTGCATCGGAGGGAGCCGTGGGCGTCCTCGTGGGCGAGGCCGATGGCGATGAGGGTGCGGGAGGGCTCGAGGCTGGTGGAGGAGCAGGCGGAGCCGGTGGAGACCTGGAAGCCCAGGGCGTCCAGGCGCAGCATCAGGGACTCGCCCTCGATGTACCGGATGCCGAAGTGGGCGTTGTTGGGCAGCCTACGTTCGTCCCTGGGACCGTTGAGGTAGGCCGTGGGGGTCCCCTCGAGGACGCCGTCGATGAGCCTGTCCCGGAGCGGCCTCAGCCTCTCGCACTCCTCCCCCATACCCTCGCGGCAGAGCTCCACGGCCTTGGCGAGGCCCACGATGCCGGTGATGTTCTCCGTGCCCGCCCTGAGCTTGGCCTCGTGGTCGCCACCGTGCATCAGGGGCGTGGGCTTGACGCCCTTCCTCACGTAGAGCACGCCCACCCCCTTGGGCCCGTAGATCTTGTGGCTCGACGCGGCCAGCAGGTCCACGTTGAAGGTGTTCACGTCGATGGGGACCTTGCCGAAGGTCTGGACGGCGTCGGTGTGGAAGATGACGTCGTGCTCCTTGCAGACGGCGCCTATCTCCACCACGGGCTCTATGGTGCCTATCTCGTTGTTGCCGTGGATGACGGACACCAGGGTGGTGTCCTCGCGAATCGCGGACTCCACGTCGGCCGGGTCCACGAAGCCCTCCCGGTCCACGGGCAGGACCGTTACGTCGAAGCCCTCCTCCCTCTTGAGGAACATGGCGGAGTTGTAGACGGCCGCGTGCTCCACCGACGATATGATGATGTGCTTGCCCCGCCTCCTTTGGCGGTAGGCGATCCCCTTGACGGCCAGGTTGTCCGACTCGGTGCCCCCGGAGGTGAACACGATCTCCTCGGGCCGGGCGCCGATGAAGTCGGCCACCAGCTGTCGGGAGTCCTCCAGGGCCTCCTTGGCCTCGAGGCCCTTCTGGTGGAGCTCGGAGGCGTTGCCGTACGATGTGTCGAAGTACGGCATCATGGCCTCCACCACCCGCGGGTCCGTCCGCGTCGATGCCGCGTGGTCGAAGTAGGAGATGTCCATCAAAGCGCACCCCTGGGCCTGAGGTCGTCCGTTGGGGTCGGGTATTAGGCATCTTGGTAATAACCCTTTAGGCGGAGCTAATGAAGTACATCCTGTCGCGCGCGCGATGGCCCCTACCTCACCATGAGATACATCAATCTCTCCAGGACGGACTCGATGGTGAACCAGGCCAAGAAGGCACAGAAACCTATCGTCCACGACGCTGTGAACAACCACAGCGTACCGGCCATGTAGAGGTCAAGGGAGAGCATGACTAAAGTGCCGACCAGGATGAAGTGGAGGAACCCGCGGTAGTCCACGCAGAAGTCCGAGACGTAGGTCCGCAGCCTCAAGTCGACCCCTCTTCAGGTACATCGTTGTCGGTCCTGGTTGATGAATTTTGCTGACCCGTCGGCCTGGATGTGCCATCACAGCTCCGGCGGGCGGGACCCTTCGTCCGACCGGAAGACGGGGGCGCTGCAGTGGGGGCAGTTGAGCCGCCCGTAGAATAGGGTCCCGCCGCACGTGGGGCAGGTGCCGGGCCCGTCCTCGAGGTCGAACTGGTCCGGGTCAAGTTCCAGCGAGTCCTCATCCAGGACTGCCGAGGGCTCGATGACCCAGTAATCGTCCTGCCTCCCCTCCTTGAGCAGGTAGTAAGCGGCGACCAGCAGAGGAACGGCCACCGCACCGGCCCCCAGGGCGATGACCCAGGGGTTGTCGATGTACAGGCCGAACACGATTGTCGGGAGGCCCATCGCTATGTACAGCAGCTCCATGTCGTTGAGCCGGAAACGGCCCCTCCGCCTCCCAGCCATGATGGGGTCTCAATGGTGGAGAAGCTACAAATCGGTATCGAGACGCGCCTACCGGAACCTTTATCGTCCCCGCGCCCACTCACAGCGCGGGATTGACATGGCGGACCTGGAAGAGACCCTGGTGCCCCTGGTGCGCAGCACCCTTTCTGAGGTTCTGCAGGCCGAGGGGCTCGTCACCGAGGCCATGCGCGACCTGGTGCGCGACGAGATCAAGGCCTACATGAAGGCCAAGCTGGAGGAGGACCCGGCCCTCAAGCAGGAGATCAAGGAGGCCCTGGAGATGTACCTGGAGTCCCGGGCGAAGGAGATGCTCGCCACCGTCCGTCTCGCCAAGGCGGGCACGAAGATGTCCTTCGCCATGCTCCCCGAGGACCTCAAGGACGAGATCAAGGAGGAGGTCCTCAAGATCTTCGAGTCGGAGATCGCCTCATTCCTGGAGCGTATGTGAGGCCTCACTCCGCCTGGACCATCCTGCTCTTGACCAGCGGCAGCCCCAAAAGGGCGGTCACCACCGCGGCCACCGCCAGGACCCAGTAGGCGTTGAGGAAGGAGCCCGTGGAGTCGGCGACGAAGCCCACGAAGAGGGGCGCGAAGGCGCCGATGCCGTCGCGGGTGAGGAAGGTTATGCCGAAGAAGGTGCCCCTCACCTGGGGCGGTGTCACGTCGGCGATGGTGGCGTTCACCACCGACATCAGGAGGAGGAAGCAGAAGCCGAAGGTGGTGACGGCCACCGTCAGCATGAGGGGCGTGGTGGCGTAGATGAGGAGGACCAGGGAGCCCGCGTTGGCCAGGGAGGCGAAGAAGATGGGGCNNGCCCATCATGTACAGGAGCGACAGGAAGCCCCCGGCGAGGATGAGCTTGACCCCCGGGTCGTCGGAGACCAGCAGCTCGGGCTTCTCCACCTGCAGGAAGGTGGGGAGGGTGTCGGTGAGGCCGTGGAAGTAGAAGCCTCGGAAGATGGTGATGAGCATGACGATGAGGGCGAGGAAGGTGAGCATGCGGCGCAGGCTGACCTTGTAGTCCGCCGCCGATGTGGGGGCCACCGTCTCCTCCGACTCCGCCTCCAGCCTCTTCCTGTCCACCCTGCCGTTCTTGGAACGCCTCCTGCGCTTACCCTCCTCCTCTGGCTCCTCCTTGGCGTCGTTGTTGCCCGTGAGGGTGCCCGACCCGAAGAGGTACAGGACCAGGATGATGAAGGCCAGGCCCAGGATGCCCCAGGCCACGTAGGCCCACCGCCAGCCGAAGGCGACGGCGATGGAGGCGGTGGCGATGGGGGAAAGGAGCCATCCCGAGTTGCCGCCGATGCCGTTGATCCCCAGGGCCTTGCCCCGGTTCTTGGGCCCGAAGACCTTGGAGATGTAGGACAGGCCCACAGGGTGGTAGAAGCCCAGGCCCACGCCCAGTACGCCCATGAAGGCCAGGAGCATCCAGTAGTTTAGGGAGGCGGCGATGCCGAAGGAGGCGGCGGTGGCGATGGCGATGCCCACCGTCAGCATCTTGAGGGCGTCGTAGCGGTCGGCCAGGTAGCCGGTGGCCACGGCGACGGCCCCGTACACGAAGAGGGTCAGCGTGATGGGGAGCAGACGCTGGGCGTTGGTGTCCAGGTCGAACTCGTCGCCCACCTCCAAGGTGATGGCGTTGTACGCGACGAGCATCACGTGGACCATGAAGTGGGCTCCCGTCAGGAACGCCAGGAGTATCGCCTTGTCCCTCGTGAACACCGCCGCGGAACCACCACCCAGGGCCAAGGCTGAATCGTCGTCGAGCTATAATAATGGAATTGAGGGGAACGCCGGCGTCTTCCGGGGCTTCAAGCATGCGCTAGGCCGGACCGGGCGCATCCCGGCGGGTGCTTGCCGGTCCGGCGGGACCGGCGTCCTTAGGGGTCGGGAGGTCAACGGGAAGGTCGCCTAGCCGAACAGGGCGGAAAGCCCAGCGGCGGCGTCCTCCTCGGAGACCTTGTCCTCCTCCTCCTTCTTCTCCTCTTCCTTGGCGGGCTCGTCGCCACCCTCGGCGGCCGCGGTTGCGGCGGCGGCGGGGGCGCCGGCGGCGGGAACGGCGACGGCCGTGGCGACGGCCTCGTCGATGTTCACACCCTCCAGGGAGGTGGTCAAAGCCTTGACGCGGGCCGCGTCGACGGAAACGTCGGCGGCCTTGAGGACCTTCGTTATGGCGTCCTCGGTCACTTCTTTGCCAGCGGAGTGGAGGAGCAGGGCGCTGTATACGTACTCCATATTCTTTCCCTCCATGTTTGTTCGATCGTCAGTTTTCGGTTATCGTCAGCCGAAGAGGGCCGATAGGCCGGCGGCGGCGTCCTCCTCGGACACCTTCTCCTCCTCGTCGTCCTTCTTCTCGTCGTCATCGGCGGGGGCGGTCCCCTCGACGGGCGCCTCGGCGGCGGTGGGGGCGGCCTCGGCGGCGGCGCCCAGGGCCTCCTTGAGCTCGTCGTCCAGGGCGTCGGGTATCCGGGACGCCAGGGCGAGCATCCTGCCGTGGGCACGGGCCAGGATGGGCTTCACCGTCTCTGAGGTCGTGATGCCCGCCTCCACGGCCAGGTTGAAGCCGTAGGAGTGGCCCTTCGACAGGAGCGGCATGATCGTGGCCTCGTTGAACACGTGGGCGTTGACCGCCAGGTTGAAGGCGGCGGCGGCGCCTGCGGCGAACTGCCCCAGCACCTCGCCCACGTCCACGTCCAGGACCTCGGGCTGGTAGACCATGCCGTCCTCGAAGGCGGCCTTGAGGTCCAACCCCAGCTCCAGGGGCAGGATGTCCAGCCGGGGGAGGACGGTGGCCAGGTCCTTGGGGATGGGCTCGCCCTCCTTGACAAGGACGGCGTCCTTCTTGACTACCACCTTGCCCCGCTCGATGGCGGCGGGGATGCCAACCTTCTGGAACTCGCGGACGACGGGACCCGGCTTGAAATTCGTGTCGCCCGCCTTGATGACGATGTCGTTGGGGGCCAGCTCGCCTCCCTTTGCGGGGGACGGGGTCTTGGTCCGCTCCATCATCTTGTAGAGCTTGAACGGGTTCTCCTGGGTGGTCACCACGCCCACCTGGCCGGTGATTACCTCCTTGAGTCCCTCCAGGCCCGGGCGCGACTCGGAGGCCTTGTCGATGGCGCGATGGATGAGGGTCACCTTGGACACGTGCAGTCCCACGGTGCCGCGCAGGCGGGCCCGCATCTTCGAGAACTGCTTGGCGGGGATGCCGTGGATGTTCACTATGCCCACCACGGGGGACTCGGCTATGGCGATGGTCAGCTCCTCGACCTTTTCTACCTTCCACGGGGCTACGTCGGTCATTCCTCACACCTCCTAGTTGAGCCTCACAGAGGGCCCCATGGTGGTCTTGACGTAGACCGACGCGATGTTCCCGCGACCCCTGGGGGTCTTGGACTCTATCCTGCGCATGATCTCGAGGATGTTGGTCGTCACGTCCTCGGGCTTCATGGTGGTGGTGCCCACGGGGACGTGGACGACGTTCTTGTCCCGGGACCTGACGCGGACGGTGTTCCTGAGGTTGTCCACCAGCCCCGAGGGGTCGGAGCCTGGGGGAACGGGCCTGGGCATCTTGCCCGGGGGACCCAGGAACACGCCGAGCCGCTTGCCTATGACGGGCATCAGCGGGGCCTCGGCGATGAAGAAGTCTATGCCCCGGACGATCTTCCGGGCATTGCGCTTGTCGTCGGCGATCGACTCGATCTCGTCGGGCTGTATGACCACGTCGGCCACGCCCTTGGCCTTGAGCACCATCTCGCCGGAGCCGATGACGGCTATCTTCTGCTTCTTCCCGCGGCCCCTGGGGAGGATGACCTCCTCGTTGATACGGTTCTTCGGGACCGACATGTCCACATCGCGCAGGTTCACTGCTATCTCGATGGTCTCCGAGAACTTGCGCGGGGGCGCCTTCTCCAGCGCCTCCTGGACCTTCTCATTTACGGATCTATCATCCATCCACGTCACCTCGGTAGTGCACGCGGGACCCGGTGGGTCCCTCCTACGCGTGGAGTGGCGGCCTAGATGCCGCCGGGAATGAGCGTAATACAGGGGTCGTTAATAAGCCTTGCCCTACTGGCTACACGCCCTCGAAGTAGGCATCGCCCTGCTCGTGGAGGAGTCGCTGGGCCTCCTTGGGGGGCCTGCCGTCGATGTAGATGCCCATGGAGACGCAGGAGCCGGTGACCTCAAGGGCCTTGTTGACCAGGTCCTTTCCGAGGAGGTTGTCCCACTTCATCTTGCAGACCCGCTTGAGCTGGGCCTTGCTCATGTTGCCCGCCTGCTCGGTGCGGGGGTTGTGGGCGCCGGACTCGATGCCCAGCTCCTCCTTGATGAGGGCCGATATCGGGGGGGTGCCCACCTCGATGTCGTACGACTTGTCGTCCGCTATGGTGATCTTCACGGGCACCTTCATGCCCTTGAACTCGCCCGTCTTCTCGTTGATGTCCTTGGCGATGTTCATGATGTTGACGCCCAGGGGGCCCAGCGCGGGTCCCAGGGGCGGGCCGGGGGAGGCCTCGCCTCCGTCGACCAGTACCTCGACGATCTCTGGCATCTCACTTCAGCTCCTTCTCGATGACGCGCACGTGGTCGCCGCGCACGGTGATGGGTATGGATATCATGGCCTCGAAGAGCTCCACGGTGATCTCCTCCTTGGCCTCGTCGATGTTCTGCACCCGGGCCTTCTCGCCCTTGAAGGGGCCCGCGATGAGCTCGACGATGTTGCCCTCCACGATGCCCGAGACCAGGGGCTTGGGGGCCAGGAAGTGCTCGATCTCCTCCATGGAGATGTTGCCCGCCTCGCCGCGCACGATGCCGCGGACCTTCTTGACGCCCTTCAGCAGCTCCTGCAGGGCGTCGGGGTTGGTGGCCTCGATGAAGATGTAGCCCCTCATGGGCTGGGGGCAGAGGATGGCGAAGAGCTCGGCGCCCTTCCTGATGGTCTTGTTCTCGATGGCGTCGGCGACGATGCGCTCGTGACCGATCGAGGTCTTGACCGCGTAGATGGTGTTCTCGTAGACGGGCTCGTCCGGGTCGAACGCGATCTCGTCGGGGAGCTCCTCCGCCTCCATGTCGGGCGCGGCCTCGAGGGTGTCGGGCACCTCCTCCGGGGATTCCGGATTCAGGTCGTCCAGACTGGGCTCCTTTCCCTCTTGGTCTTTTTCGTCTTCGAGGGTCATGATGACCTACCTCACCATTCCATCATATATGAGGTTTATGCAGCCCCGGCCTTCCCGGGTCACCACCACGTCCACAGCAGGTCCGGGGTGAGCCAAGGGTCCAGGAGGTCCAGCATGCCCGTCCAGAGCTTGTAGATCCCGAACCCGAGGGCGCCGATGAGCAGCATGCCGATGAACGTGACCTGGAGGGTCTTGAGGAACTCGTCAGGGGTGGGCTTGACCGCCATCTTGAGGACGCGGCTGTACTTGTTCGAGCGCAGCCGCTCGGTCACTCCCTTCTCCATCCGGTCCTGCATCTCCCAGGTACGGTCCAGTATGTCCATGCGCATCTACCTCGGGGGTGTCCCCCGCGCGGGGCCGCTCATCGTACGAAGTCCACGTCCAGGTGCTCCGGTCTCCCGCTGCGGCGGGCGGCCGG
>JABAHP010003706.1_pt5 | contig 17223 bp, 17 predicted proteins | sample 7062081 | NCBI WGS metagenome assembly JABAHP01 (sample SAMN14534357, study PRJNA622989) | marine sediment metagenome | biome: marine biome [ENVO:00000428]; feature: marine pelagic biome [ENVO:01000023]; material: deep marine sediment [ENVO:00002113] | place: India: Gulf of Kutch | collected...
TCTGGCTCTATTGATGCGACCCATCCTTCACCGTAAGGATCCTCATTAATCTTGTCCGGCTTTTCTAAAACTGCTTCATTAAGCTCGATTATCTTTCCTGAGACTGGAGCCCTTAGAGGCCCCACCCATTTTCCGCTTTCCACACTTCCCAAAGTTTTTCCTTGTTTAACACTTCGCCCAACAGGACGAGTTTTAATGCTAACTAATTTGCCCGCTGCTTCCTGAGCCCAGTCGTTGTATCCTACTATTACTTTTCCGTTCTCAATCCTTATCCACATATGATCTTTATGGAAGTAAAGGTGATCAGGAAAATCATTACCATTTATTTTTACCATACCGATGCACCTGCTCTTAACACATTTTCTATTTTGTTGTATATGAAATACTTTTCTTTAAAAAATACTTGCTTTACAAAGCTGTAAGAAATAAATATAATGACAATCATTAAGGAAAGATCGTGACTAAGTTTGGATGGGTTTGTTTCAGTTCTTTATGCCTTTTTTGTTGAAAAACTACCGTATATAACGATAGCTGTTTTTCTTGTTGGTGTAATTGTGAGGTTGAACAGATGGTTTTCAGCAAATAAAGGTCCTCAGAGGCAGAGTTTAGACACAATTTCTTCAATAAAGTACATTGTTTTGGATGTCGTGTTATTTAGGAAGACGTTTAGAACCGACAAATTCATGTGGATTACTTTAGTGCTATTCCATCTTGGTGCGGCTGGAATAATTTTTGGTCATATGAGAGGTTTTTATTTATGGTCAATTGCATGGTTTGAGCCATTGGGCTTAGGGTTTGCTGAGTTTATGGTTCATACATTTCCGGTTTATGTGGGGTGGGTGTTTCTAGCAACTCAATTTGTTCTCATAATCCGTAGAGGATTCTATGAAGATAAACAACTTAGTTCTCTAGTGAATGACTATGCATCTCTGATAATTCTTTTTATTACGAGCATACTGGGGCAGGGAATGCGGATATTTCCACCTGAAGCAATCCCAACTGAAGTTTATGACGTAGTGTTCATTCCCAGATTAATTGTTTTGCATCTAGAAAAAGTACCTAGCCATCATTGGTTTTTTTGGCATGTCTTGTTCACTCAGCTATTCTTCATGTACATTCCATGGAGCAAGCTAATTCACGTTATTAGTGGAGTTATTACCGCGGGCTTATACGGTTCAAGAAGGAAAGAGTATGGCATCTAAAATCGACGTTAATAAAGCGAGAACATCGCTCAAAAAATTTGACAGGCGTCAAATATTGGAGTTGGATACTTGTGCCCATTGTGCCTTATGCAGTGATAGTTGTCCAACATATTTTGATTCAAAAGAATCAAACTACGCCCCAGGAGTGAGATCCAGCAAGGCTATTAAACTTTATAATAAGCAATTCGACATCTGGGCACGACTCTTTTTAAAAAGGGATATTTTGACAGATGAGGTGAAGGAACTCGCTGAAAGTGCGTTTAATTGCACTCTTTGTGGGCGATGCATGGAAACATGCCCCTTTGGAATACAAACCCACGAACTTTGGATAAGGGTGAGAGAGATAGTCCATGACCTTGGTGGGAGTATGCCAAATGTTATGTTACTGGAGAGCATGCTTAATGAAACCCAGAACCCATATGGATTGGATTCTGATATGAGGTTAGATTGGGCAGATTACTCCGGACTTGAAGAAATCCCTGTTGACGAATCTGCAGATGTAGCTTACTTTGTTGGATGTACAACTGCCTTTAAAGGAGCAATCCATGATGTTGCTTTCTCAATGGCATCAATATTGAATCATCTTGGTATAAACTGGACTTTACTTGGAGATGATGAATGGTGTTGTGGGAACCCATTGATGTTGGCAGGAGACGAGGAGGGAGCGAAAAAATATGCAGAACACAATATTAATGCGCTTCAAGATAGGGGGGTAAAAAAAGTAATTACTAGTTGTGCTGGTTGCTATAGGGTTTTCAAATGGGAATATCCTAAACTTTTGAAAAAGAAAAATAATCTTGAGGTGGTTCACTCAGTTGAGTTCTTGAGGGATAAAATTCGGTCAGGAGAATTGAGTTTCAAGCCTTCAAACATAAAAATGGCGTACCATGATCCATGTGAGCTTTCTAGACTTGGGGGAGTTATTGATCCTCCAAGAGAGATTATGAAACATGTGACATCAAACTACTTAGAATTTCCAGAATATGGAGTAGATGTACGGTGCTGTGGAGGAGGGGGACTTCTTCAAACAGTTAACAACGATCTTAGAACTGCCATAGTTCAACGAAGGATTGACCAAGCCAAAGCTATGGGGGTAGAAGTCATTACATCGGCGTGCCCTTCATGTAAATTGGCTTTTATAGATGGGGTTAAAGCTTCTGAAAGCGGGATCGAGGTTTTTGACATCCTTGAGCTGGTTGCTAAACAGTTAGATATCCTTTGAAAGGAATTAAGATGGAAACAGCATTTGAGTATGGGGTGCTTCTAAAGCCAAAGGTGTTAGTAGCGATGCTTATGCTTTATTTGGCATCATTTTTCAGCTCATATTCTATGAATAGTTTCAAAGGATCTAGCTTGGATTCATTTTTACTAGGGGTATTTTGTATTGTTTCCGCGGTAAGTGGAGCCAACACGTTGAACTGCTATTTTGATAGAGATATTGACAAATTAATGTTGAGAACCTGGGGTCGTCCATTGGTACAAGGGACTATTGGAGTGGAGAATGCATTAATGTTCGGTTATTCTTTATTGGGTTTAGCAGCTTTGCTAGCATTAACATTGGGTGTGATCCCCTTTCTGCTCTTTATTGAGGGGACTGTATCATACATAATTGTCTATACAATTTTATTAAAAAGGAAAAGTAGCATGAATGTTATAACTACTGCTCCGAGTGTGGCTGCACCCGTGTGGTTCGGATGGTTTCTAGGAGGGTCTTCGTTGATTCCTGTGGGTCTATTATCAGGTATAATTGTGTCCATCTGGGGGCCCCTTCATTTGTGGAGCCTCGCTTATGCTTTCACAAAAGACTATGAACGTGTAGGAGTGCCGATGTTACCAGTCGTGGTGTCTCGGGAGAAAGCGACCACTGGAATATTTTTTTCTTTGTGTTTAATGATTGCATCTTCATATTCATTGGTACCCTGGACAAAATCCTTTGTTTACTTGATTATAGTTTCAATTGTGAATGTTCCATTAGTAGTATCAGGTTTTCTTTTTTATAAAAATCGTAGAAATATAGAGGGATGGCGGATTTTTAAGTTTACAGCACCATACATTGTTATAGTTTTGTCGTCTTTTATGATTGATCAAATTTTGATATTTTAAAAAAAATTGTTTTGCCTTTAAGGAAAATAATTTGGATTGATTAGATTTCTGGTGGTTGGTTTATGAAATTCTGAGCCATTAGGACTTTAACTATTTCCTGGCTTCTCTTTATTATTGATTCAGCGTTTTCGTAAAGTTCATTTCTACTTAGCTTTTTCCTTGCTAATCCTTGTTCTATAGCCTTCATTCCTGTTGCGGTAGCTTGTAAAGGATATATCTCCCATTCATCCATTGAAGGTAGAATATAATCCTTGGTTAATCCTTTCTCCTCAGCGTAGCCAGCTAAAGAATTTGCGGAAGCGATGCACATTTCATCCGTTATTGTTTTAGCTCTCACATCTAGTGCACCTCGGAATATTGCTGGAAATACGAGGCTGTTATTAACTTGATTTGGGAAATCACTTCGGCCCGTTGCGATTATCTTTGCTCCTGCTTCCTNNGTATAGGGTTGGCACAGGCAAAAATAATCGAATCATCAGCCATAGCCTTGATATCCTCTTTTGTGATCACGTTTGGTCCGGGTTTTGAGGCTGCGATCATTATGTCACTGCCTTCGGCTGCCTCTTTTATCTTTCCTTCAATATTATCGCGGTTGGTTCTTTCAGCAAGATCCCATTTGTAAGTACCTTCAAGTTCATCCCTGGTCGTTGAAATCACCCCTTGGCTATCTGTAATGATAACGTTCTTTGGATTCACTCCTGCAGCTTCCATCACATAGAATGTTCGGGTATTCGCGGCTCCAGCGCCGACGATGGTGAATTTTGCTTCCTCTAACTTTTTTCCAACGATTTTTAATGCATTTATTGCACCTGCAAGTACTACAGCAGCGGTGCCTTGCTGGTCATCATGCCAAACAGGAATGGGCATCTCTGTCCGTAACCTATCTAGTATATCAAAGCATTTGGGTTTCGAAAAATCTTCAAGGTTTATTCCTCCAAAACTTGGTTCTATCCATTTAACCGCTTGAACAATCTCGTCGGGGTCCTTAGTTGACAGACATATTGGGAACGCGTCTACACCACCCAAGTACTTAAAGATTAAAGCTTTGCCCTCCATTACTGGCATCCCAGCCTGTCCCCCTATGTCACCTAAACCGAGCACCCGGGTCCCGTCGCTTACAACAGCTATGTAATTCCATTTGCTTGTCAGTTCGTAAGCTTCTTCAGGATTTTCAGCAATTTCACGGCAAACCTGTGCTACACCAGGTGTATACCATATGGAAAAATCTTGAAGACTCGTAATGGAACATTTCGGCATTACCTCGACCTTACCACCATAAAAGCGATGAAAATCAGGAGCAATGCCACGCCATTGTGAAGCTTTTTTTAAAAGCTCTTCTGTATCTACACTCAATCAATTTGCCTCCATTGATTCTTATATAAAATAAGGGTTCAGTTATATTTATTTGGGAAATATTTCGTCTTTAATCGACTGACGAATCTCCTCATCAAGAGGCCCCTCATCCTCTACCATTTGATGAAATGTATTAAAAACGATTTCAAGCTTACGCCAGTCTGGAACGTAAACTCGACTAAACCAGAACCTTGTGCTGTCCACGTCGTAATCCTCAATATCCCACCTGTATTCATCCGCCCTTTTCTCGGAGATTATATGAGCTTCTCCATATGGTCCCTCATGCTCAGGAGCCTCGAGGAGCATTACCCCGTCAGCACCATAAGCAAAAGCATAGAGTATGTGTTCCTTTTTCATTCTAGATAGGCTTGGTAGAGGAATTATTCGGATGCTGCTTGGGTAGTTTAATCTTGCCAAGCCCGCTAGGTCAACAGCCGTGTACGCCACTTCTTTCTCAACAAAAGCCAATATTTTTAGAGGGGCGCTGCTTTCTGCTATTGCACCCTTTATCTGAGCTTTTATTTGGTCTTCTGTTAAGCCATATTGGTCTAGTGCCTCTTTTGGGCATTCAGGTATGCATGCTCCACAGCCACTGCAAAGTATGCCATTTATTTCCGGTTTTCCTTCCTTGATATTGATGGCATTCTCGGGGCATACCTCCTCACAGGCACCACATCCATCACACAGTTCTGGGTAAGCTAAAAACACTTTATCGGGGGCAATTGTTCTTTCTCCAGATAAAAAGTTTACAGCTTTCATTGCGGCACCTTCAGCTTCAGCTGTTGTTGATTGAATGTCTTTTGGCCCAAGCACCATTCCCGCGGCGTAAATACCCTCCCTTTTTGTTGCCATTGGGTCAAGTTTTGGATGAGCTTCGAGGATGAACTGATCTTCGTCAACCGGTACTCTAAGCATCTCGGCGAGTTTTAATGAGTCCTCACCGGGAATTATAGGTGGTGCTAGCACTACCAAGTCAACGGGGTATTCCACCATCCTGTTAAGCATCATGTCTTCACTCTGAACAAGTATCTGTTCTGCTTCTGGCATAAGCTCGGTTACTTTACCTTTTATGAAAACAGCCCCTTTGTCTTGGGTAGTGTTATAGAACTCCTCATACCTCCTTCCTGGAGTTCTGATATCAATATAATGGATATAAACATCCACCCCTCTATCAAGTAGTAGTTGTGCTTGTTTTAATGAATAAAGACAGCAGACTCGGCTACAATGGGGCCGACCTACATCCGAGTCCCTGCTTCCGGCACATAGGACATATGTAACTTTTTTTACTTCTTGACCTGTTTCTGGGACAATGAGTTGACTCTGTGTTGGACCATTTACGTCCAGAATTCGCTCCATCTCCAAACTTGTTATTACGTTTGGATAACGACCATAACCGTAATCCTCTAGATGTGTCAAGTCGTAGAGTACGAATCCTGTTGTAATCACTATTGCTCCCACTTTTTTGATTAGTTCCGCTCCTTCATCATCTAGATTTATTGCATCAGCAGGGCATATTTTTGCACATTGACCGCATTTTATGCAAGCATCAAAGTCTATCGTATAAACGCTTGGAACAGCCTGTGGGAAGGGAATGTAAGCTGCTTTTCGAGTATCTAAGTTCTCATTGTATTCGCTTTTCACTCTGGTGGGACATACCCGGCTACATTCCCCACACATCGTGCATTTTTCAAGGTCAACGCCTCGGGGCTTGAGGCGAATTTTTGCATTAAAGTCTCCGGGAACTCCATTGATCTCTGATATATTAGCATATGTGATAAGATCGATGTTTCTGCTTTGAGCAACTTGTGCCATTTTAGGGGTTAGTATGCATTGACTGCAATCCAAGGTGGGGAAAACTTTGGGAAACTGGATCATGTGACCACCAATACTGGGGTTTTTCTCCAGTAGGTTAACTTTAATTCCATTTTCTGCAAGGCGAAGGGAAGTAGTTATACCGGCAACACCACCGCCAACCACAAGCACTTCTGGATGAACGTTCATAGTTTGAGCGTGAAGTTCCACCGATCTCTTGGTTCGTGAGATTGCAGCGTTTATCAAGTCAATGGATTTAACTGTAGCTCCTTCAGGATCTTCTTTGTGAACCCAACTGCATTGTTCTCTAATGTTAACCATCTCAAGAAAAGCAGGATTAATTCCAGCTTTTTCCAGATTGAATAAAAATGTCTCTCTATGCATTTTTGGTGTGCAACAAGCAAGAATTACCCTATCAAGCTTCTCTGTTTCAACTTTTTCAATAATTCTATCTACACTTGGACTGCTGCAGAGATATGTTTCCTGTTCGACATATTCAACCTGAGGCTTGATGGCTTCAACAACACCCCCGACATTTACAACGTCTCCAATATTTCCTCCGCATTCACACACCCATACACCTATTTTAAGATCAGCCATGGTTAGTCCCTTATAGCAATTTTATCTGATGTTCTATGATTGCGTCCCCACGATACTCAGGTAACAAAATAGGTGCCCTTCTACATGTTTGGACACCAGAATCTTTGAGCCATTTCTCGTAGCGTTCAAGATGCTCTAAAGTAAGCTTGCCAATTTTTGCCTTTTCCGCTCTCTCAGCTGCGTATATGCCTGATTTCCTTCCAAAAACATAAAGATCAAGCTGACTGTTACCCATTAAACGGTTCTTACCATGCACACCACCACAAACCTCTCCAGCAGCAAAAAGCCCCGGTATATTTGTCTCAGTTCTTAAGTTTATCTCAACCCCACCGTTCTGGTAGTGGAGTGTAGGGAATACCAAAATCGGTTCTTTCCTGATATCTATTCCAAACTTGTTGAAGTTTCGGTACATTGCAGCAAACTCATCTTCGATTGTACCCTCTCCATTAATCACGTCAATGAGGGGCGTATCTAACCAAAGCCCTTTCATACCAGAGGGTGTTGTGATCCCATTATCTCTACCATAACATTCCCTGATAATCGAGCTGGCTTCAACATCTCTTGTCTCAAGGGGGTAAACGAAAAGATTACCATCTTTGTTAACGGGCTGTGCACCTCTCCCCCTCAGTTTTTCAGTGCAGAGCTGCCCAACCATTTGCTCCGGATAAGCTGCCCCTGTAGGATGGAACTGAGTTGAATCCAAATCAATTAAATTGGCACCCACATGGTACGCCATCGCAATTCCATCTCCAGTTGCTCCGTAATGGTTGGTGGTTTCAAAACCTTGAATATGGAGTCTACCAAAACCTCCGGTAGCTAAAATTGTTGATTTTGCCCGTGCAATTGAGTATTCTCCATTATCAATGTCGTATAGAACGGCACCAGCTACTTGTCCAAACTCATCCATTACGAATTCTAAAGCACAGGTAAACTCTACATAGCTAATCTCCCTATTAAGGAACTCATCTACAAGTACTCTGGTGATTTCCATACCAGTATAGTCTTTACAGCTCAACATTCTACGACGGCTAGTACCTCCCCCAGCTTCTAATTGTAAAGACCCATCAGGAAGTTTATCATAGATTATCCCAAGCTCTTCATGCCATTTGATAACATCTGGTCCTTCTAATACAAGAGCCTCAGCTAACTCTGGTATGTTTGCGTAATGCCCTCCACCAATAACATCCAGATAGTGAATATCAGGGCTATCGATCGGTGAAACAGCTGCTTGGATTCCCCCTTGACTCATTTTGCTATTGGCGTCCCCTAACCTAAGTTTCTGAACCATAAGGATTTGATCGGGGTCAACTCCATTATCGTGGGCAGTAAGGGCTGCACTTAGCCCAGCTCCTCCGGCACCGATGATCATTATATCTACATCATGGGTTACATAGTTCAGATCAACATCAGATGTTTTGATTGACGGATGAGCTTCGAGGATGTCAGCAACCTCGTGAGGCATAAGAGCTCCGGCGCTGGGTCCGAAATTAATNNGCTTGGTCCGAAATTAATAGCTCTTTTCTGTTCAACTTTCCAGTCAGGATGATATTCACGTAAGACTTCTTCCTTCTCTTCAGCCGTCATTGAGGGGAAGACTGTTGTGAGCCTTTTAGACCTAGTTTCCTCTACTTTTCGTAGAGATTCTTGCATATATTCGGGATATCCACTCAATCCAACACCATCTCCCGGTTTTCGTATAGTTCCTTAAGGAAATTTTCATCAGATTCTTTTAGTTTCTGGATCTTGTCGTTGAAATTTCCTTCAGCAACCTGTTCAGCTTTCTCAAGCACATCATTTGTTGGTCCTACAACATGTCTACTGTAAATCCTCCGGGCGAGTTGCCCGATATTGTAGGGAACTATTTCCGCAGGGCATCTCACCGCACATAATCCACAGCTTAAACAGTCAAAGCTCAGCTGTGCAACCTGCTCTACGTCTCCCCTTAGAGCAGCTTGGACATAGTCCATCACCATGATGTCTTGGGGACATGCCTTAGTGCAAGTATTGCAACTTAAACATCTGGAGATTTCTGGGTAAAATTCCATAAACGTGCTTGCATCTGGCCTTAAATTATCAATTCTATAAGTCTTCTTTTCAGAAGGAGTAAAAGGTATCTGAGCTATATACATGCCATCTTCAACAATTTTTTGGCATGCTAAAGCTCCTAGGAGCTTGTAACTTCCCTTTGTTCTATAGATTGTTGCACAGGCACCGCAGAACCCTCCACGGCATCCAGCTCCTCTAGTAAATTGATGCCCAGCATACTCCATTGCTTTCATTATAGTAAAGCTGGAGGGTACACTGTGTTTCTTACCCATCACGAAGATGGTTACTTTTTCATTGTTATCTGTCAATTTTGTTTCCTCCTAAAGCAACCCACGCTCCTTAAGTAAGGGCCGTGGATCAGGGTTGTTCCCCTCAAAACCATTAGCTTCCTCATCTAATCCGAGAGCGAGTGACATGAGCTGAGTGAAGTAGACTACCGGTATAGTTTCGAAATCTGGGTATTTTTCCTCTATCAATTGATGTCTTTCACCAAGATTGAATTCACACAGGGGACAAGCAGTTGCTATAATATCAGCCCCTGCCTCTTTTGAGTATTTGAGAACCCGGTAGCTTAGATCAGAAGCAACCTCTTTTAATTGAATAGTATGATAGCTTCCACAACATTTTTGTTTGTATGGTGAGTCGATAACCTCCGCCCCCAGTACTTCCAGCAGATCTTCCATTATAGTTGGATGATCAGTATCATCAATACCCATGCCCCTTGGCCGAAGAAGAAGGCAGCCATAGTAAGGTGCCACCTTTAAGTTCTTAAGAGGTTTCTGAATGCGTTCTTTGATTTTATCCCATCCAAGTTCTCTGAGAACTTCTAGGAAATGAAAGACCTCCACATTTCCGCTGTATTTGATTTCTTCATTTTCCATGACATCCTTGATTTTCGTCAATTTCTCCTCGTCATTTAAAGCGTCCATATTTGCTCGTTTCAACGTGTTGTAACACATTGCACAAAGAGTCAGGAAGCGCTTATCATCGACAAGTTCATCTCTCTTTAGCTCGTCCACCCTTATCAAGTTTCTAATCGGAGCAAGGTAATGCATTACGTCATCCTTTACTAGGGCATGAACTGTCCCACAACAGTTCCATCTCTCTGGCTCAACAAAGTTAATGTTTAAAAATTTTGCTGAAGCTATGGCTGAAGATTCGAAGTTCTTAGCGTTTGTTCGAAGAGTACATCCAGGATAATATGCTATATTCAAAGGCTGTTCACCCAGTCAGTTTTCGCATATTACTGACGATGGCTATCTGAGGTAATTCTCTCAACTCCTCGGGAGTAAGCTCATCAAGGCTGACTCGATCATATTTCTTGCGTAAAACAATTTGTCTTAGAGCCTCCATCACGTTGGCTACATCAATACTTCTTGGGCAACGTACTTCACAGTTAAAACAGGTGCTACACACCCAGATGGTATTTGTATCAAGTACCTCTTCTAACCCTATTTGAGACATTCGGATAATTTTTGAAGGGAGGAAATCCATCTCCTGCGCCATTGGGCAGCCACTGCTACAAGCTCCACATTGGAAGCACAGGTCAAGATTTTCACCGCTCATCTCCTCAATTAAAGCTTTAAATGTCCTATTCTCTGGGTCAAATTTGAGAGGAATCATTGTTTTTGAAGCCATCACCATACACATACAGCAATACTTATTACCTTTACTAAGGATACTCGTAGGCGATTTTTGTGTTCAGGGTTTATATCTGATTGCGCTAAATTTGATGAGAGGTTTATCTTGGAATATCATCTTTCAACACCAGTAAAAGAGAAAGATATTAGGAAACTCAGGAAAGGAGACGTAGTTTATATCTCGGGAGTTATCGTGACAGCAAGAGATGAAGCACATTTAAAGGCTTTAGAACTAGCAAAGGAAGATGAACAAATACCTGTTGATTTCAAGGGATTAGGAGTTTTCCACTGCGGCCCCATAATGACGAAGCAAAACGATAAATGGAAAACAGTTGCAGCGGGCCCCACGACAAGTGCAAGAATGGAGATATTTGAGGATATGTTCATAGAGGCTTTCCGTCCAGCAATCATTATAGGAAAAGGAGGAATGGGAAATAGAACTGCTGAGGCCTGTAAAGAGTTTGGATGCATTTATGGAATTTTTACAGGGGGAGCAGCGCTTCTGNNTGAAGAATTAGGTATGCCAGAGTGTCTATGGGTTTATAAAGTAAAGGATTTTGGCCCCCTAATAGTATCAATCGATACACATGGCAATAATTTAACAGCGGAGGTAGCTGAAAAAGTGGACTCAAATCTAAAAGCCTTATTAGGTGATGACAATGATGCTTGAAAAAATTGTTGAAGATACAGCAGTTGAACTTTTAAGAAAAGCCGCAACCAGTGTTCCAGAAGGATATCTTAAAGCTTTCAACGAAGAGCTGTCTAAGATTGAGGGCTCGGTCGGGAAAGCCCAACTGGGAAACATAATACAGAACATCGAGTTAGCGGAAAAAGACTTAAAACCAATGTGCCAAGACACGGGTATCGTAGCATTCATAGTAGAGGTGGGAGATAAGTTCCCAATAAGATCAAAAATCAAGAAAATACTCACCAAGGCGACCAAACGGGCAACAAAAGAGATACCCCTTCGACCAAATGCCGTTGATATGTTTCAAGGTAACACAGGTAACAATGTAGGATTGATGGGGTATGTGCCAATTTTTTACATCGATTTAATTGAGGGAGAACATCTAAAATTAACAGCCTTTCCAAAAGGCGGAGGAAGTAGTAATGTCGCCAATTTCCAGATGTTAAAACCTGGACTCGGGATAAACGGTGTTAAAGAGTTCGTGCTAAAAGCAGTTGCCGAAGCTGGCTCCCTAGGATGTCCCCCTTACTTCGTAGGCGTGGGAGTCGGGGGGGGCGAGGATCAATGCATGAACCTGGCTAAAAAAGCCCTACTGAAACCCTTCAGAAAAAGAAGTGATAACCCTAAGATAGCTCAAATTGAGAAGGAGCTCCTTGAAAAAATCAACCGACTTGGAATCGGAGTCATGGGTTTGGGAGAGGGCATCACAACGATGGACATTCATGTGGAAATGGCCGCGAGGCATCCCGCTTCACTACCAGTAGGAATCGTATTCAGCTGTTGGGCAATCAGACACGCGAGTGCAACGATAAATGAAAATGGACTTGTAGAAATGCTATAACGTGATTATCATTTCGTGCACTTTTCGCGTATTTACTGAAAATATACTTGATGGAGAACAAAAGAGAACATTGACAGAGAGAATTTAGAGTATGCAGCCGCCAAAAAAAACTAAATCAAGTCAAAGCTTGACTTCAAATGGATATAAATTAGATAAAACACTGAAATTGTTCTATGAATATCAGAGAAAAATGGCTAAAAAGGTAGTAAAAACAGATCAATTTGATAAAAAAGAATTAATTTCTGGCATCGACGTTGCTTATGATGAAAATCTCAGTTATTCAGCTTGCATTGTATTAACAACGGAAAAAAAATTAATTGAAAAAGCTCACGCGTGTTTAATAACAAGATTTCCTTATGTTTCCGGGTATTTCGCCTTGAGAGAAGCACCAGCAGTTAAAGCGGTGATTAAAAAAACATCAGAATTCGATATAGCAATGATTAACGGACATGGTATAGCACATCCGAGGGGTTTCGGACTGGCTTCCCAAGTAGGAGTAGAACTCAATATTCCTACGATAGGTATTGCCAGAAGAATATTGGTTGGAAAACCTGATTATACTTGTTCGAAAAAATTAGAATATACTCCAATTATTCATAACGATCAAACTGTTGGAGCACAGTTGACAAATATGGAAGGGAGAAAACTATTTGTTTCTGTTGATCACCGAATTTCACTTGAGTCATGTATTCGGGTTACAAGGGATATGATGGTTAATGGTTCTTTACCAGAACCTTTATTGATGGCCCATAAAGAGGCGAGTAACTTTGTGCGCACGCAAAAAATGTGAAAAAGTGGGGAGAGATTAGGTGTTATCTTCTCATGTCTTCGTAAATCTTTACCCCTTTATCAGAACTCCAAATTGGAGTTAGTTTAAGGCTCATTCCTGAAATTAAGTATTCAGTCAAGTAACGGGTCAGCTCCTCCTCGCTATCCGTTTCAATTACAAGGAATCCCTTTATGCCGTCTTTTGTCTCGGCAAACGTATGTGGGGGAAAAACTGTGTTAACAGCCCTTCCTCTTGAGGTTCTTGTCCTCCATGTGGATATAGACTCGGCAAGATTTTCTTTGCTAATCTCGAATTCTGCAAGATATCTCAAATCATGCACCATAGCATTCTTGTTTTCTAATAAGATAAATTTTGGTACTTTTTTGCACTCACGAATAATATATACGGTTTTTAAGTGTTCAATTCAGAAAATTTACCAAATGTATGATTTAAGGGTTCTAATTATGAGGGCTCTCAAAATTTACGCTTTACTTGCAGTCATAAGTCTATTAACTAGTTTATTTTTAGGAAGTTTTTTTGGTGGAGTATTTAATTTTTTAGGTAACTTAACGATTATAGAGTCTGCAGTTTTTTTCATAATTGGAGGTTTTAGATCTATTTTCCACTCCGCTTCGACATATAGTCTGGGAAAGCTATTGAAGATTAGTTCGAAGGATTGGAGCATAGAAGAGTTGAGAAAGGCTGAACAATCGGGGCTTGTTTATATTTTTGTTGCCATTGCTTTTTTGCTTGAAACATTTGCAATAGCCTTTATTCATACTAGAATTACTTAAAAAAAATTGAAAAAAGAATAGTTTAGCTTTTCCTCATGTAGATAAAGGCTGCGATGATGATCGCTAGAATAGCGATGATTATAGCACCGTATGTTAATGAACTCTGTGAACTTATTGTACTCTTCAAATCAGAGACTTCTGCTGATAAGGCAGCTATCTCTGAAGATATTGCTGTTGTATCTTCCTTCGTGGCTGTGTCTTCTAGGGCGTCTGTTAGAATGTCACTCATCTCTTTTGTTGTAATTTTAATTGAGTCTGATGTCTGAGGTGCCATGACGATTGGAAGAGTGCCATTAGCAATGGCATCATCGTAGTAAAGTTTGTCTAGTCCAGTAACCAATCCAACAGGGTTGAATGAAGCTAAAGGAGCTGTAATACCTGTGAAGTAGGTTCGCAGATATACGTCCCCTAGTACGGAAGGAGTAACCAGTACGTCGAATTCACCTTTCGCGTCTGTAACTACAGCTCCAAGATCTGTCCAAGTGGTCTCATCGACACTTTCTTGCACATATCCGATCATGCCCTCAACAGGTTTATCTGATATNNAAGAGGACGTTTTCCGCGAATTCTTGAGCTGGTTGTTCAGGAGTAATCGGGCTCACACCAGTTTCGTATCCTGCAGCTGCAAGTTCTGCTCTTGCTAACATTGTATCATATGGGTCAGGTTTTATGTTTTCGTCTGAGTAGGCAGGTCCAAAAGCGTGAAGGGTTGTTCTACCCGGTCTGCCTGCACCATCTAATAGTTGCTGAACAATTAGGTCTCTTGGAACCAGATAACTTATAGCTTGACGAACGTGTCTAGCTGCCTCTGCAGCTCTGCTTGGATCGCTTTTTCCTAGTGGAGTGTCTACGCCTGTACCAACTACAGGGTGCATCATATTGAAGGCAAAGAACTGCCAGCCAATCTGTGGTTTAAGGATAACATTAGCACCCAGACCCCTTAAGACGTCACGATCTGTAGCTAATTGATAGTTAACGTCTAAAGAGTTTACCTCTCCTGTCCTGAATGCTGCTATTGCAGCGTCTTTCTCTACGATAACAGCTACATAGTATTCTTCAACCGTGTACATTCCTTCAGCTTCCAAAGCGTCTTTGTTCCAGTAATCCTGGAATTTTACTAGAGAAGCTAACCTTTTCACTGGGTCGTATCCCATGTATACGTATGGACCAGCACCAAATGGACCATAAGCAGTATAAGAACCGCTTCCGCCATACTCAGCTGTGTCCCATGTGAAGGTGTATGCACCACTTAAACCAGTGGCGAAGGGTAATTGATTCCATTCGCTGGTTGGAAATTGCTCAAGATAATGTTTAGGAAAAGGTCCCATTGTTGTAGTTGTTAAGTTTAAGAATGGGTATGGTGGTGATGGTACTTCGAATTCGAAGGTGTATTTGTCAATTGCCTTCCAAGATCCAGGTCTAACTTCGCCACCTCCTGAGTTATCTGCGACAGTAGTTGAACCGTTTAGCCAAGTGAAAGAGACTTGGTTTCCTAATCGGTCCATATCGTCAGCAAGACCTACTGAAGCTATTGCAGGTTGGAGTATTGCCCATCTTGTGAATAAGTAGTCATCAGCTGTTACTTCTACACCGGAATGGAATTTTATTCCTTCATGTATTTCTACAGTCCATTTGGTCCCGTCTTCACTGCTTGTTATACTTTTAGCTTCGTTTAAGAAGAATGTATCAGTTCGAGGATCGATTAACTGTAGGCCTCCTCCCCCTCCTGTTGGTCCATATACAAACAAGGAATAAAATGAGTTAGAATCTGAATTCGCCCATGGTGCAAGACTCGTCCAATCGCCTGCTTCTGCAAAAACGAGTGTGTCTACACCACTTATTAACTGGATATCTGTGATTGAATTTGACATAGTGCTGAAAACATTTGAGTCACCAAGAATCTTGATATCAGGGTCTCTGGCATGGACATCTGTGGCATAGTAGATTACACAATATGGTTTATCTTTCATCAATAATCTGGATAGCTCTTTGAATAATTCTTGTTGTAATGTTGTATCACTTGTAGAATATATTTCAAATAGGAGATCGTTGGCTTCGCTGCTATTGTAGGTCGCAAAGTTGTTTCCTCCTGGTGGAAATGCTTCCTCTGTTCCATAGTAGATGCTTTTTATGTCTGGTACTGGAGCAGTAAAACCAAATCCAATGAATCCTATATCATATCCTCCTTCTTCAAAGGTTTTACCAATATCTTCCTTTTCAGGCCAGAAGCGAGGAATAAGGTCAGACCATGTAACGTAAACAACTTTGGCGTCAATTCCAACGGATTGCATAGCATTTCCGATTAATGCTGCGTGTTGTCTTCTGACAGGATTGGTGGTTGGTGCCATCAAGGTGATAGAGAATAACGGTTCGTCTTGCGCGACTGCAAATGGTGATAAACTTAATGTACTTAAAACAGTTGTTAGCATTATTAGGCTTATTAGAAAAGCTTTAGCTTTGTTTGTGTTTATTTGAGATTTTTTTTTCATTTAAATCCCAAGAATTATATTATTAGTAAATATTTAAATTTCACTGGAAAAAAGAGTTTAAAAAACTAAGGAGTTTTAAATTGTCTTATATGTTCTTGATGGAGTTCTGAGGGATTTAATGTGAAAGGTTTAACGAAATATTTGATAAGACGAATGTTATTTATGGTTCCAGTTTTTTTAGGAGTTACGATAATTACGTTTGTTGTTTCTAATGCAGCTGGAAATCCCATTGATTTAATTCGTGTGGGTTTGAGGAGGCTGACTCCTGAACTTCTAGCGGCTTTGGAGCAATATTATCACATAGATAAGCCAATCTACATTAGGTACCTATACTGGATTTGGGATCTACTTCATTTTGATTTGGGTGTGAGCCTCTCCGGAACTAGAGTAATTGATAGGATTGGTCCATGGGTTGGGACCACTCTTGAATTGCAGATACCTGCAATTCTTATCTCTTTAGGAATCGGAATACCTATTGGTGTATACTCTGCAGTTCATCAATATTCTAAAGGGGATATGGCACTTACCACTCTTGCCCTGTTCGGGTATTCGATGCCCACTTTCTGGCTTGGGTTAATGGCAATAATTGTTTTTTCCTTAAATCTAGGATGGCTGCCAAGTGCTGGAGCAAGGGGATTGATTAGAATGTGGTGGGGAAGTGAAATAGGAGACGCTTTAGCACACCTCATCCTACCTTTGACTGTTCTTGTTTATGTACAGATGGCTACATTTGTTAGGCTAATAAGGGGTAACATGCTTCAAGTTCTTAGGGAAGATTATATTCTAGCTGCCAGGGCAAGTGGGTTGAGTGAGCGAACTGTGATTTATAAGCATGCCCTTAGAAACGCAATCACTCCTATTGTTACGGTTGTTGGTCTGTATTTTG
>JABAHP010000018.1_pt1 | contig 17222 bp, 23 predicted proteins | sample 7062081 | NCBI WGS metagenome assembly JABAHP01 (sample SAMN14534357, study PRJNA622989) | marine sediment metagenome | biome: marine biome [ENVO:00000428]; feature: marine pelagic biome [ENVO:01000023]; material: deep marine sediment [ENVO:00002113] | place: India: Gulf of Kutch | collected...
GTCTAGCCCGGTCCAGGAACATCCCGCTTTTCAAGCGGGACGACAGGAGAACGTAACTGGGCTACGAGTGGAATAAAAGATCATTTACATAGGAAATTCAGCGTCCCCATCGTCTAGCCCGGTCCAGGACACCGGCCTTTCACGCCGGCGACAGGGGTTCAAATCCCCTTGGGGACGCCATAGGATGTTTCAAAAGGTCTCGGTCTTCTCCGGGGCCTTTTGTCTTTTTGGAGAATGTCGGCGGGAGATATTGGATTTTTATCTTGTCAAGATGGACAGTTATCCCATTGGTGAAGATATGAAAAACATACCTAAAATATTTCCTAATGACCGAGAGTAAACATATATAGCAGCTATGTGAAGTAACAGGGCAGATGAGAATCTTACATAATCCGGTATTTCTTGTTGCCGTAGTCCTACAAAAAACGGCCACAAGATGCTGAACGTACGGTCATGGCCAAATAAATGAAAGAAAAGCCTAGTCCACATTTCCTCAGCGATTCAATAGTGTTGCATATAATAAAGATCCATATGCACTCTCCTCATCTTCTTCCGGCCCAGACGGGAAAGCCGTTTTGATCCCTTAACTTTAGAACGGTATTTTCCTTCTTCACCTCCGCCGCAATAATCGTAGGCTTTCCTTCGTATGTTATTTTTGAACCCTTTACCTGAATAGTATCGCTCTCTCCAATTTTTATATCCTGCCTGTCAATAAACCATGCCGGGCCAAGATGTACAGATAGCGTTCCAGAATCGGTTCTTAGCTCTAAATGGATGCCATAGGATGTACCTGTTGCTGGAGGCATCTGCTCAACTGTTTCCACAACACCCTTAACCGTTGTAATGGTCTTAGGGTCATACTTCCCTTGGTATTCACCCCTATAACCCTGGCCAACACTATCTCTCCAGTACTTCTGTTCTTGTGCATCTGCTTCTGAAAATGCTATTGAGTTTGTTAAAGTGAATACAACTAACATTCCAATAATCTTAAGGCCCTTCATGGTTATCTCCTGTATGAGATTTTTTAAGGTTTAAAAATAGCATGAAAAGACAAAGGGTTATTTCTCTCTATTTTAGCTGCCCAACTTCTTTCAGCTTTTCAGTTTACAATCCAAACCGCCATTTCTTTGGCCAGCTGCATTACTTTATTACTAACGCGACCCATAAAGAATTCCTCTACGCGAGAAAGCCCTCTTCGTCCCAATACAATAGTGCCATAGCCATCTTTCTTGGCCCCCTCAACGATGGCCTTAGCCCGACTCGGCATTTTGGTGACGGTCTTCATCGTAATTAGATCACTTTTCAGGCCGGCCTTTTCCAGACGAGCAATAGACTGCTCGAATAAGTCGATAACGGCTTGCTCAGCCTGACGAAATTCCGCTTGGGTTTCTGTTGTCAAATCCTCAAATCCCCTTATGACATGAAAGAGGGTAACCTTCCAGTTCGAACCCTCCACCATGGATCCCACATAATCAACCACTCGTATAGCTTCTTCGGAAGCATCTAGAGCAACCAGTATCGTTCCAGTATATGGAGTACCTCCCACCACCCAAAGGGGAACATGGAAGAGATGCCCAACAAGCTTACTGGCAACGCTTCCCCAGATGAGATCTTTGACCTTACTTACTCCCCAGCGTCCAACAACCAGCGCGTCATAATCGCCTCGTGCTTCTCGAGCGATATCTCTCGCGATGCCTTGCTGCCTGTCTTGAATCTTTATGGTCACCGCTTTCTCCGGAATCCCCCGATCTACAAAAAGCTGTCGTGACTTCTCCATAAATTCCTGAATTTCTGTCTTTTGCTGTGTCGCCCAGGCTGCCACATGAGCCAATTTTTGTCTGAACGCTGGGTTTTTTCTGATGTCCCAGTAGCTTTCAGGTATCTCATTCATTACGTGGAAGAGAACTACTGTCATGCGATTCGGAGGGAACAATTGGCTCACGTAACGAACCGCATCTAGGGCCTGGTCCGAGCCATCCACCGCAAGTAGAATCTTTCTTTTATACTTACTCATGAGATACTCCTTCTCTAAAATATGGTTCCTTCTTTTTCTGATGACTTCGTATCCAGAGTTTCCAATCTCTTTGAAATGGATAGATAAAATGTTGCTCCCCTGTAGGGCAGGGATTCGACCCACACATCACCCAGGTGCTTTTTCGCCGCCTCCTTGGCAATGGCCAGCCCCATACCAGAACCCTCTGTGTCGCTTGAGGTCTCCAAACGTTGAAAGAAGTGAAACAGCTTGTTGATATCTTCCTCTCTTATCCCCACCCCATTGTCAGAGACGGAGAAAATATGATGGTATTCGCTTTCTTCGTAAGCAAAACGGATTTCGCTGAGTCCCTCTCCCCCGTATTTCAGAGCATTGTCCAGCAGATTTCTAAAAGCCCTGGTCAGACGGAGTTCGTCACCCAAGATTACGGGGAAGAAAGATGGTTCCAGCAAGGCCACATTCCGCTCCTGTAAAGAGTCGTCGAATTCTTGCCGGAGCTGAGTCAACATTTCCTCCATATTCACCTTACCAATGCTTAACGGTACTTCTCTGGTGGCGATGAAGGAGTTTATCTGTTCGGCCAGAGTGGCTATTTGGCCTGCTGTCTTCAGAATCGTCTTGCAGTAAAGTCTTCCCGTGTCATCCAGCAAGTCGCCATACTGCCTATAGAACCTCTCCATCAGACCACACAAACCGATGGCAGGGCTCTTCAGATCGTGGGAGGCGGAGTAAGCAAAATATTTGATGGTCTCCTTTTTTTCCTGAACTTCTCTTAGTTTTTCTTGTAGGTCTTGATAAATGCGGGCATTACAGCTTGCCACTCCGATCTGGTGTCCCATGGTCATGAGCAAATCTATCTCTTCTGGACCCAGCTTGATCACTTTCTTTGATCCTAAATTCATCACTCCCTCCACACGGTCCATTACGATGAAAGGGACACAAATTATGATCTGGAGCCCCTTGCGCGCCAGTAGATCTGTACGTTTCTTGTCCACTAGTTCTGAAACATGCTGAGCCATAAAGGACTTGGTTCGCACCGATTTTCCTGAAAAGCCTTCATCCAAATGCACTCTTTCCAGTCCCCAGATATCAAGTCCTTGGTGTGCCTCCAATACTAGGCATTGTTCCACCGAATCCCACAGGTAGATGCGGCCGGCATCCAGGCTGAAATGTCGCAAGATAATGGTCAGAGCTCCTTGCAGAAGGGACTCCAGCTCCATGGCGCTTGCCAAGAAATTGCTAAGCTCCAGCAGAATAGACAGAGCCTCATTGCGCGTTCGCAGCCTTGATTCGCTGAACCTAACGGTCACATGTTTTTCAACTAAACGCATGAGTCCATCAACTCTACAAATCTCCCAACCGATAAAGAATAAGTGGAGCAAATCACGGCACGATCCAGACGGCAAATCTCTTAGCTCGATAGCCCTTCCTCGAGACCTAGAGCTACTACTCATTACAGGGCAATTCCTCAACTTCACTACGCTGCAATATCCTCATGTTGACAAGGACGCTTTTCGTTCTCTGTATCCCTCCTTAAGGTTCTCTTTCCTATGGCTGAAACATCAGTAATCCTATGCGCTACATCGCTATCAATTGACAATTTTGCTGCCAATGCTTCGAGAAACTGGTTCCTCTCATCTGTTAAGATCCCATTTTCAACCGCCATATCAGCAGCCCATGCCAAAGCTTTTTCTTTTAGCTCTAACGGTAAGGACGTTATAGCTAAGTCCACAAACTTCTTCTGATTGCCTACAGTTATGGCATTGACGAGGTGATAAACTCTTTTTTTGAGGCTCTCAATGTTGCCCGAAATGTGTGAAAACAGTGGGTCTGCAATTGCTAAAGAGAAAATTCTGGGAATATAACTAAAACCGGCCTTCTTACCGGATTCGGCAGTACATACAGCAATTGTCAAAAGAGCATCTTCGATCGGCAACTTACCTCTATGTCCCATTCCAAGCATATCCAGCGGTTCCATTTCCCAAATCTCCTCTTTTATGTTGTTTTCTCGTAACTCCTTTAACCGTAAACTCCATATTCGTTCAGCACTGGTTGAGAGCAGCAACCACTTTGGAATCACTATGTTTGGAAACTAAGAGCATGCTTTATGGCACGATCCAGACGGCAAATCCCTCAGCCCGGTGGAGTACCTTGTTGGTGACCCGGCCCATGAGGAATTCGTGCACTTTGGACAGCCCTCTACGGCCCATTACGATGGTGCCGTATGCCCCCTCTCGGGCTTCTGTGAGGATATCCTTGGCGCGGCTTGCACTGTGGAGGTTAACTTGGCTTGAGATTCTGGAACCTTTCACTCCCGCTTTTTCAAGCCTCTCCTTATATAAACCAACCATGCGCGGAATATCCTTCTTGACCTCTTCCCAAAACCCCTCGATCTCATGATCTCTCAGGGTTGGATCATCTAGGAATCCAAATTTTCGAACTACATGAAAAAGGGTAATTTCTACATCGGATGCCTTAGCAACTTTGCCAACATAATCCACGGCTTTTAATGCATTTCCCGAGGCATCCACAGCAAGAAGTATCCTCTCGGAGTTGATATTATTCCCCACTACCCATACGGAGGTGTCTTTCACCACCTCAACGATCTTATTGGCGACACTGCCGAGAAAATGGTTTCCTAATTCACTTAAACCTGTTCGTCCCACCACAACTGCGTCATAACCTCGCGCAGACCGCACAACAATGTCTCTGGCAATACCGATCTCCCTGTCCTGAAGGATTGCCCTAATATCATTTTCTGGAACCCCTGTTTCGATCAGGACATTTCTGGCATCGTTCAGAAAGCGCTGGGCCGTCGCCTCTATATTCTTTTGCCATTCAGTGTACTCAGGCTGAATCTTCTCTTTGAAATGGGCCTCTTTTTCTATATCCCATAAGGTCTCAGGTGCTGTGGGCATAACATGCAGGAGTTCCACCTTCAGGCTCCGGGGATTACAGGTTCGTGTCACATACTCGGCCGCATTGAGTGAATGTTTCGATCCATCCAGGGCAATCAGAATATTTTTCTTCTTCGCCACTTACGTTTCCTCCCTCATAACTCTTGCCTAGACAACGCTCCTTTAGCCTCGACCCATTTGCCCTAGACAATACCCGAGCAGCAGATAAACAGATTTATGTCATCAGGCACGGCCACCGGTGATATAAATGTCCATTACTTTTATCCCGGGAGGGCGGTAATAACCGTCGGCGTGTGCACCATCCCATGAACACTTCTTTTGGCAAATTTGTACCGCTCAAAATAGACTTGAGCAATTCTGAGCATCAGCCTGTATCCCAAAGCAGGGTCCTTTTCGCACAAATCAGACAGCTTATCGGCATCGATCGCTAATACCTCTGAATCTTCAAGGCAAACAGCTGTCAGCGTATAATGCTGCGGATGCATGAAAGAGGCGGCACCGAACAACTCGCCGCTCTCACGCATCTCAAAGGTAATCCCCACCTCAGCATCCCCGAGTTCAAACCTTCGTAGGCTCACCAAACCTTCCTTCACCACAAACAGATATTTGGCACGGTCTCCACCTTCATAAATATGATCTTTTTGCTTGTAGGTTTTCTTCTCGGTGATTTCGGCGAGTTCTTCTAATTGCTCCTCGGTAAATATTTTGAATAGATAGAACTTTGCCAGTTCGTTTGTTTCTAACATGGCATTCCCTCCAATCATTTTGTGAATTTGTCTCAGCTGTTTGTGGTATCGGCGGCCGTGCCGACACAGTTACAGTCCAATCCTTCGCTCATGCTCTACGAGCCGCTAGACTTCAACTTTGAAGATGGTCATAGCCGGCTCATATTTTTTCTTAAACTCAGGATATATTTGCGCCATAAGTTGATAGTAAGGCTCGACATATCTCATTTTCTGGAGAACTGCTTTCAGCTTGAGATTTGTACAATGGTCGCAGCTCCAGGTTTTCCAATTTGATTTGGCTGCCCTCATCAGACAATCCCCGTAGAGAGGGCAGTCAATGTACTTGATCCCTTTTCTGTTTACCGGCTGGGGTGAATGCAGTTGCACCACGACTCTCCTTTTACTCATTCAAACCTCAAACTCATGTGTTTAGATTCGCAACATTTCTTCTGAACACAGATATTGAAATATTTGTGCCATACGATCACTTTACATATTCTATTGAAATTAATAGATATTTATTAATGGCAAGTTGTGGAGATATAGTGAGAAACTTTACAGATTGTAAAAATAGCTGGCAGGTACCCTATTTGGACTTTTGTAGAAAATCCCGTTGCTCAAACAGAAAAATAGCGAAGAGTATACATCGTCTGAGAAACAAAGAAGAAAGATTTGTAACGATAATCGGGGAAAAAACTTTCAGGATATTTCCCGGGGCAAATTGGTGCAGGGCATTGTTCGTCATGTTGGAATCATCAACAAGCATAAGGAAAGCACAAAAGATGCTTCGGTTTTGGCGCTTAAATTGTCTCGGTAAGCACGTGCAACGCAGGCCGGTTCTCCGGTGTGCAGACTAACTCGGTCATGCTCTGTTCAGACTTTGACATCTTTCTAGGATCCCACCCGGCATTTGGTCACCGGCAGGGCTAGCATACACCAAAGACTTTGATTACGGAGATGATATTCTCCTCGGCTCCTATGACCTCCACTCTTTGAAAAAGCCTTGCCTGGTCTCTGATAATCCTGGCGAGCCTGGCAACTGCAGAGTATTTAAAACGGAAAACACTTCCTAAATCGATAGAGAGCATCTGCCTGTTCCCTTGAAAACTCAGGGTGACTATAGCTTCCTCTATTGCTTTTGCCGAGTCAGTGGTGAGCGCTCCCCTGGCTCTAATGACAAGGATTTCCTGTTTTTTTCTTATATCGAGCTCAAAAAAAGGGTATGTTCCTGGCATTGTAAATTCTCACCCAATATAATTCTCTGTCGAAATGTCCTCATCATCATTCACTACAAGGATTCTTACCAGGGTACTCATTCATTCAGCGATCAAAGCGGTTATCTTTACCGCAGACAATCATGCCGGAAGAGACAACCTGTCTGATCGCAGTACTCGATGGCTGTGCCAAAGCAGTCAAAATTCCCCTCTGCTTTCTGAATCTCCCTGATCAGCTCGGCCTTTTTTAGACCAGCAGCCTTGATACCTAGCCCTTTTGCCACCTTCTGCAGTTCTTTTACTGTCATTTCCTTTTCCCTCCGTCATTTAGATCAATCTGTGACTTCCTTCAGCAATTTCCTTACTCACAACAGAGGCGGCTGAGAAATTCGTGGACAAGCCGCCTACTTGTCAGGACGCTATGTCTATCGGTAGAAAAGGACAGTCACTGGAGAGTGTCGAAACATTCTTTCGGCCACTGAGCCCACCAGCAAGCGAGGATGATCGCTCCGTCCTTTCGATCCCATTACCACCAGATCGATTTTCTCTTCTTCTATCACCCTGATCAGTTCCTCAAGGGGGTGTCCCACGCTGAAGAAAGACTTGATTTTCTTTTCAGGAAATACAGAGTCAACTATCATATCCTGCAGCTGACTCTTGCGTTCTTCTTTAACGGCCTTCACGTAGTTTTCGGCACTGACCGCATAACCCATGGATTCAATGGTGCTGATGGCATGGACATCCCGCACATTAATCACGTTTGCCACCATGAGTTCGGCTTGTAATTGGAGNNTGCCACCAATATCCTCTTTACCTTAGGCATGACTACTTTTACCTTACTTTGTCCCATTCATCGGCTGTCGCTTTCAACCCACTTTGAGTAACAAATCTCAGAGATAGTCCGGAAGCCGGGTTTTCTCATCTATGGTCGCCGACTCAACTTGTTTTTTGGTCAGACCGATGATGTTTGTAAGATCGGCACCACGGAGGTTAGCACCATCGAGATCAGCTTCTCGCAGATCAGCTCCGCGCAGATCAGCCCGTGAGAAGTTGGCCTGCGTGAGGATGGCATGCTGCAAATTGGCCCTCATTAAGTCTGCCCGCCGCAGGTTCGCCCCTCGAAGGTAAGCTCCAAGGAGCTTAGCTTTCCGCAGGTCGGCATCTTGGAGATTAGCGGAGCGCATGTTCGCTCGGCTCAGATCAACTTCTTCAAGGTCAGCCCAGCGAAGATCAGCCCTTTTAAGGTCAGCTTTTTGGAGATTGGCTTCATTGAGGCAAGCCCTCTCTCCCTCTTTTCCCTCTGAGGCCAGCCAGTCTCCGTGTACCTCAAGAATTGTCTTTAATTCTTCAGCAGAGATTTCGACCATGACACTACCAATCTTCCCTCAGAGTTGGGCCATGTTTGACGAATAACGAGTCCAGTGATGCTTTACTGGGTCATCCCTTTTTCTTCTGCATCCAGATCGGCAAATTCGGACAACATATACAGGGTAGTGCTTCCGCTGGACCAATATTTCAACTTGCCTTCATCGACCATCTCATTGACAATCTTCTTGGTTTGCCGCATTTTCATATCGGGAACCGCTTTGCAGAGCTCATTGAAATAGTGCTTCTTCTTCCCCTTTTTATGCGCCATGAAGTCAAGAATTGCCTGTTTTGCTTCCTCGTTCATTTTTTTCCTCCTTGATTTAAGTGGGGTTGTAGAGATCACAATTTTTAACCAGTGGTAATCCGTTGCGCCCTAAACTCACATTGTAAGGTCAAATATCTATAATCGATTTCCTTAAGGGCAGGGAGAAGCCACACATCATTATGCTCCTCCCTCATACTTAAACGACAAATTCACCCTCGTTCTGTAGGCGACAACTTTTCCTCCTTCAACTTTCATATCCAGTTTCGTAATCTCGGCGATCCTCAAGTCTCTGAGAGTCTTGCTTGCAGTCTCCACTGCGTTTTTGGCGGCCTCTTCCCAGGAGACCTCACTCGTGCCTACCAACTCGACTATTTTGTAAGTGCTTACAGACATGACCTTCCTCCCTGTTACCCGTCAAAATCAGTCCTCTTTTATTGTGATTCACGCCATCTCATTTATTATTCCAACATATTCTCAACACCGATATCTTCCTGCGGCACACATAGAACTGGGCAGGGCAGAAGACGCACTACCCTCTCCGCCGCACTACCAAAATAGATCTTATCGATCTGACCGTTTCCCACCCTGCCATGTCCACCCATGACAATCATATCTGCACCAAGTGTTTGCGCTCTGAGGGCAATAGTTTGAAATGGAGTTCCGACAGTCACGATTTTTTCAGCAACGAGTTTTTCCGAATCGTTGTCGGCCAAAAACCGCTCAATTTTTTTTTTGGCTTGCAAGCATAGCTTCTTGCTAATCACATCTTCTGACTCACCTTTGAGTTCAGCAATCTTCTCCACGTATCTCTTGTCTACAACGTGAACTATATTTATTCTTGCGGAGAATTTTGTTGCCATGAGTTTTGCATATCTCAGCGCTGTCTCAGAACACCTGGAGAAGTCAACCGGCACCAGAATTTTTCGCAGTTTCATCCAGCCATTCCTTTGTTAGCCTCTAAAATCTCCTACTATGGCACGATCCATAGAGCAAAATCGGCGGCGCGGTGCAGCACTTTCGTGGTCACTCGACCCAAAAAGAACTCGTGCACTTTGGACAACCCCCTCCGTCCCATAACGATGGTGCCGTAGTTCCCTTCCTTTGCTTCCTTGAGAATATCCCCTGCGCGGGTTCGGCTCTGCAGTGTATACTTCCTCGAGATTAGGTTTCTATTGACTCCAGCCCGCTCAAGCCTCCTTTTGTACGAAGTAAACATACTTTGCACATCCCTCTCCAATTCTTCCACTATCCTCGTTTCTATCTCCGCTCCCCGGGGGGTGGAAACATCCAGTAAGTCCAACCTGAATTCCCGCACCACGCTGAATAGTGTTACCTCGGCATCGTTGGCAGCGGCGAAGGCGGCAGCATAATCCAAAGCCTTGCGGGAATTTTCAGAACCATCCACCGCAAGTAGCATCTTTTTCGAGCGGATATCGCCCCCAACCACCCACACGGGAGTATTCTCAATTCCCTGAACCATCTTATAGGAAACGGAGCCGAGGAAAATGTCTCCCAGCTTGCTCAAACCCCTCCTTCCTACCACTACAGCGTCATAGCCTCGAGAGCCTTCTGCTATGATGTCGCGGGCAATGCCCACCTGCTGTCTCTGCATAATCACTCTCACATCACCTTCCCTGAAATTAGCTCTCAGCAGGAGATTCCTGGTTTTATGTAAGAACTCCTGGGCCGTCTTCTGCTCGCTCCTTTCCCACTCGCCGTGTCTCGTCCGCATTTTCTTCTTGAAAAATCCGGCTCTTTCAAAATCTCCGAATGGCTCAGGCACTGAGGGAATGATATACATCAAGTTCACCCTGAGGTCCGCTGAGCGAAGATTCAGGGCTACATAGCTCACCGCCTCGAGTGATTGCTGTGATCCATCTACAGCAATCAAGAGCTTCTTTGGATCAACCATAACTCCGCTCCATCTCGTGACCTTGCGCCACTCGTTCTTCTTTCTTACGCTTTAAGATTATGCAGATCATATTCATGCCGTGCAGGATACTGGCTGTTCCGGGTTGTCAAGAAAAAGGCGATCTAGAATCTTCTCGGCCCCCAGCTCGTAAAGAGCAGCAGTGTTCTTCTCCGACTGATCGATCAAACTGATGTAGGTATAGCGGTCCTGCAACCGGTGAAGAATCCCCAATAGCACCATAAGGCCTTGTGAGTCGCAATCATCGACGTTGCTGAGATTGATATAAAGAGGCATCGGCTTGTCCGATGTAAGATTTTTGAGATGCTCTTCAGCCATGGCCGCTTTTCTCGCGTCAAGGACCCCCTTGACATCCAAACGAATAATTCATCTGCCCATTCTAACTATGATCATTATTCACTCCATTGAGCTTCTCTTCACATCAAGGAGCCATTGCTAAGAGATAGAATATTCTGAAACGTACATTTCTGTTTTTCGCCATTTCATCGCATCGGAAACAATCCGTGGTGGATGTGGTGGACATGGATGATGTGGGCTTGGAGGTGGGATTTAGTGAAAAAATGTCTGGAGGATGGATCCGATGTCCACCACGTCTGTTCCACCACGCCCTTGGTTCTATGGTTACCTTAAATGATGTTGCTAAAAGCTTTTCAAGTTCTTTCCACAAAACCGTAATGAAACATCTGTGCCAAATGTCTGAACAGTATATATCTTTGAAATTGCACTATATTTTCAAATCGGAGAGTGCATCCAAATATCTAGAAATTTTACGGTCTGTAAAAAATACTGACAGTCATCAATAGTAGTCTGCTGTGGTAAATCAGCCTGTGCTTTTACGAATTTCTTTTAATTTCTCTTAGTTAACAGGGAACTTTATTAACGCATTCATCTTGGCATTACAGTTGCTCCTTTTTGGGACCAAACTGATCGTGGAGAAAACGCTTATGAGAAACGGATTTATAATCTTGATAGCAGACCGAAATCGAAACGTTCGAGACCTTCTCCGGCGGGAGCTTGAATCCGAAGGCTACCAAGTGCGACTAGCAAGTGATGGCAGGCGGGTGTTGAGGATAATTAATAGTGATGAGTCACCAGACCTCTTGATTTTAGATCTTGAGATGCCGTATGTGGACGGACTGGAGATATTGGAGCGGCTGGAAGATAGGGAAAGTCCTCTTCCAGTGGTTATTCATACTTTCTTTTCGGAGGCCCTAGACAACCCTGCGGTTAACAAAGCGAGTGCTTTTGTAGAGAAGACGGGAAATAATATTGATTACTTGAGGTCGGTGGTTGAAGAGGTATTACAGAAATATTATCCACGTCGGTTTGCACTCATAAAGGAGAGTAATAAAAGGACAGCAAAGACTTTCGTTTTGCAGACCCAAAATGCTACCGACTCGTCTCCATCATAAGGAATCTAAAAAAATAGATCCTATCTTGCCCTTCTCAGAAGTTGATCTCTTACCAGGACAAAAATATGGCTCTCCCTTGACAAAAATTATGTGCTAATTTACCCATATCAACACGTGACAATGGCTTCCTGGTACCCCAGTGAGTTATTGCCATCTGTGTCCGAGGCTGCATAATGACAGATAAGAGTAAAACAAAGACCCAATTGATTAATGAATTGGTTGAGTTGCGCCAACAGGTTGCTCAATTGGAGGCATTAGAAGACAAGCTCAAGCGGGTGGAGGAGAAACTGCAGCTGCAAACGCACGAGCTAAGCGAGCGAGTCAAAGAACTGAATTGTGTCTATGGCATTTCCAAGCTTAGGGAAAGAAAGGACATTTCTTGGGATGAATTATTTCAGGGGATCGTTGATCTAATTCCCCCTGCATTGCAATATCCTGAGATCACTGCCGCACGAGTTATCTTGGAAGGACAGAGATTTAGCACTGAAAGCTTCAGAGAAACCATCTGGAAACAGGAAAGGGACATCACTGTTAATGGCGAGCGAATAGGAGTTCTGGAGGTCTGCTACCTGGAAGAAAGACCAGAAATCGATGAGGGACCTTTCTTGAAGGAAGAAAGAAGTCTGCTAGATGCCATAGCCTCCAGATTCGGAAAAATCATTGAGCGAAAACGGGCAATGAAAGCACTTTCCCAACTGGCCGCCATTGTCAAGTCTTCTGATGACGCGATCATCGGTAAGACGCTGGATGGTCTCATTACTAGTTGGAACAAAGGTGCTGAGACTATCTATGGTTACTCTGCAGAGGAGGTACTAGGTCGCTCCATCTCTATCCTGGTTCCACCCGACCTTCCTGATCAGATTAAGCAGATTCTAAAAAAAATAGCACAGAGAGAAAGCGTGGATAACTATGAGACCGTACGCCTCAGGAAGGATGGGAAGCGTATAGATGTATCCTTAACAATATCCCCAATCGAGGACGAGGCCGGTAATATTATAGGCGCCTCAACCATCGCTCGCGACATTTCCGAGCGGAAACGTATCGAAGAAGCGTTGCGGGAGACGGATAAATTGGCCACTTTGGGCAGGCTAGCAGCCGGAGTGGCCCACAGTATCCGCAATCCTCTGACATCGGTGAAGATGAGGCTCTTCTCTATGGAGCGAAGTGTAGACCTTTCCGAAAACCAGAGAGAAGACTTGAAAGTCATCGCGGAAGAGATTCGCAATGTAAACAACATCGTTCAGAGTTTCTTAGATTTTTCCCGCCCACCTAAACTGAAAATGAAGAAGGTCAGTTTTTCAGATCAAGTGGACGTGGCTCTCAAGCTTCTTGAGCAAAGACTTGATTCGTACGATGTTGAGGTTAGGGTCAATCGTACAAAGAGGCTTCCGGAGAGTTGGGCTGACCCTGATCAGTTGAAAGAAGCCCTGGTCAACCTCCTGGTTAATTCATGTGAGGCCATTGGGAACGGTGGTTTGATTGAGATTCATGAGGAAGAGGTCGCTCAGGAACGATCCGGCAGGGAAGTGGTTATCCGCATAACCGACAATGGCCCTGGCATTCCGGAATCTATTCAAGACAAGTTGTTCAACCCCTTTTTTAGCACCAAAGAAGAGGGCACAGGTTTGGGACTCAGTATCACAGCACGGATCGTGGAAGAACATAGGGGTAAATTGGAGCTGAGATCCCGCGAGGGCAAGGGAGCAACTTTTATTATCACCCTCCCATGCAGGGAGAAGGAATCTTGAGCACAATCTTGATCGTTGACGACGATTCCCAGTTGCGGCAGAGTTTTGAGAAGCTGCTAGCTGCAGAGGGTTATACTGTCCGGACCGTTTCCACTGGCGAGGCGGGCTTGGCCGAGGTCCGGGAGAATGTTCCAGATCTGGTTGTCATGGACGTGCGCTTGCCGGGGATGAGCGGGCTGGAGGCCTTTGGGGTAATACATAAGATCGAGCCCAAGCTCCCTGTCATTATTATGACAGCTTTCAGCACCACCGATACCGCCATTGAGGCCACCAAGCTCGGGGCTTTCGACTACGTGCTCAAGCCCTTTGAAGTTCCGGATATACTGGTATTAATCGAGCAAGCTCTGGAGGCGGGTCGATTTATGCGCTCTCGGGTGGAGATGGCAGCCGTACCCAAGGAAATATCTGTGGATGCTATTATTGGCCAGAGCAACCCCATGCAGAAGATGTACAAGGCAATTGGCCGGGTGGCACCTACCGATGCCACCGTGCTTATTCGCGGCGAGTCCGGCACCGGCAAAGAGCTGGTTGCCCGCGCTATTTACCAGCACAGCCTTCGCGCAGATAGAGCTTTTGTAGTAATTAACTGCGTGGCCATCCCTGACACCTTGCTGGAAAGTGAACTTTTCGGATACGAGAAAGGAGCTTTTACCGGAGCGGTAAGTAGCCGGATGGGTAAGATNNGGCATTCAGGCCAAGATCCTTCGCTTGCTCCAAGAAAAAAGCATCGAGCGCTTGGGTGGCAGTAAACCCATCCCTGTTGATGTGCGCATCATAGCAGCCACCAACAGGGACCTCGAGACAGCTCTCGCTGAGGGTCGCTTACGAAAAGATCTTTACTATCGCCTCAAGGTGGTAACGATCTCGCTCCCCCCCCTGCGCGAGCGCATGAGCGATATTCCCTTGCTGGCCGAGTACTTCCTCTCCCGATTTACTAAAGAAATGCGCGTCGATAATCCGGGCATGACTGAAGAGGCCAAGGGTGTTCTTAACAACCGTGACTGGCCAGGCAATGTCCGGGAGTTGGCCAATACTATACAAAAGGCATTGATATTCAGCCGTGGCGGCCCCATTCGCCAGAAAGATATCACACAGGCCATCAGTGACGAGCGTCCCACACTGGCTGCAGACAAAGTAACTTTAGATGAAGCTGTCCGTCAATGGGTACAACAGTCCCTAAGCTCCGGCACAGGGACAGATTTGTTCACATCTTTGACTGATCGATTTGCCAAAATTCTCATAAGCGAGGCCCTCAATCTCACAGGCGGCAACCGAACTCGAGCTGCCAAGCTGCTAGGTGTGTCCCGCCCCACCCTTCTATCCAAAATCGCAAAGTACCACCTCAGGACAGAAACCTCAGTTAAGAACGACGACTCCTAATTCTCAAGGTCCACTAACCCTGGCAGTGTGAGCAGGCGCTCAAAGGAATTTTAGTGTCGCTCCATGCTAAGGAAATACTTGTCTCCTTCCTCTTTTTCTACGAATCGAGCATGCAAAGAATCACACCCTTAACGTTGTGTAGAATCTTGTTCGCACGGTTTCCCAGCAGAAAAGAGGGGTTTTTCTGAAAACTTCTCTTTCCGACCAGAACAATTTCATAGTGCGATTCACTAATTTCGTTCAGCAAGTCGCGAGCAATGCCTTCCTTAGTTGTCACTATGCTGGTTGTCACATTTTCTGACGGAACACCCTGTTGAAAAAGAAAGTCACGAGCCTCGGCCATATACTGCTCCGTTTGTTTAGTCCATTGCAGACGCCACTTTTCCACTTGGTCCCGCCTTACCCTTCTTTCTTCTGAGCTTAAGATGTGTCCATCATCCCAAAAGGCAGTGGGAACAGGTGGTATCAGGTGAAGGAGAGTATATTGTAGATCAGGGATGGATCCGAGAAACTCTCCAGCATAATTTGTGAGCACTTGGCAGTCTTGAACCCCTTCAACGGCTAGTAAGACTTTCCGTGATCGATGGACGGGAGTGTCTATAATCCAAACGGCACCATGACTACTGTAGCGAGCAACCTTGTCAGATACACTTCCCAACAAAAAGCTGTTGACCCTGCTTAAGCCTCGGCGGCCAAGCGCGATAGTCCCAATATCCTCAGCCTCTGCTTGTTTCAATACGTCTTCAGCTGGGTCCTCGCTGCCTAATGCCACTTTGAGTTGTATCCGATCTGAGGGAAATCCGTTCTTTAAAAGGACGCGATTAGATTCCTGTAGAACGAGATCTCCTATCCTTTCTACTTCTTTAGAAAAAGCCTTGGAGGCATCAACTTCATCGGCCTTTACGGTGTAAAGAGTTGAGAGCTGCTGCACACAGTGGAAGAGAGTTAAATGACAGTCAACGTGATCCTTGAGAAGTTTTCCCACAACAGATAACGCCTCAAGACATTTTGGTGAACCGTCCACCGCGAAGAGAATCTTTTTGTTCATAGTTTTTCCTTTTTCTGCAAGATTGAATTTTCTGGATTCTTTTCAAAATGGGATAATGGAATATTTGTGCCAGAAGAGGAATAAAGCTATCTATTTGGATTTAATATATATTTTCTGAGTGGAGTGTCCGTTGGAATGAGGATAAATTTTACGGTCTGTAAAAAAATCTGACATGATCTTCATTTTGGACCACAATCGGAATCCCCCGGCTCCATCTAAAACTTTCTGTGATATAAATTAGTTGAACATATCTCATCTCTCTCGCCTATCTGGCACGTCCCTTGCCTTACCTTTCATTGAACTCGCGTGAAGGATCTCATCTAACAAATCTGCAGAAGTGTCTAGGATGGAAATAGCAGAGAATCAATTTAACCTGACCTTCCACAAATCTATCATTCAGAGTCTACCGGTGACAGTAGTTACTGTGAATTCTGAATTAAAGATCACTGGTTTCAACATAAACGCGGAACTCAGCTGTGGGTGCCACTGCTTCTATGAGCTTGAGCACCAGTCATATGTACGAGGAGGTAGATCATGTTAGTGAAGTATTGGATGAGTAGCAATGTAATCACCGTGGATGAGGATGTTTCCCTGATGAAAGCGTCCAGGCTTATGAAAGAACATTCAATTCAACATCTCCCGGTCTTGAACAAAGAGCGCCTTGTCGGGATTGTTTCTGACCGTGACTTGAAGGAGGCACAACCGTCTAGGGTCACCTCTCTGGATATTCATGAGCTCTATTACTTATTGGATCAGGTGAAAATTAAAGATCTGAGGTCCAAAAACCTGTACACCACCATTGCTGAAAGCTCCATTGAAAAGGCGGCCGAGTTAATGCTCAAACACAACATCTCCGCACTGCCTGTGGTGAACCAGAAAGAAAAACTAGAGGGTATCATTACTAAAGGCGACCTGTTTCGTGCCATGGTCTCTATTTCAGGTATCCACTCGGCACCACTACAAATCGCCTTTGAGATTGAGGATCGACCTGGTTCAATTAAGGAGGTCACCGACGTGATCCGGGCTCATGATGGACGTATCGTAAGTATCGTTACGACTTGTGAGGATGCACCCAACGGCTTCAGACATGTTTTTGTGCGCTGCAAAGAATTCAAAGATGAAGATGCACTTTTGGAAGAACTGGAAGGCAAACTCAAGGTCCTCTACCGGACACATGACAAGGTAACTTGATCCATCCATCGGGTCCTAAACTCCTGGGCA